>ENA-ORRA01000520-ORRA01000520.1-human-gut-metagenome-genome-assembly--contig:-NODE-520-length-35333-cov-3.561710_pt1 | contig 35333 bp, 28 predicted proteins | sample MGYA00242169_ERZ509122 | MGnify/ENA primary metagenome ERZ509122 (study PRJEB26280, sample SAMEA2338650) | human gut metagenome | biome: human gut; feature: human-associated habitat; material: faeces...
CCACAGCCGTTGCATTTCTCTTCCTCAATGTGTACGATCTTTCTTATCATGATATCATCTCTCCCTGATTTTTATATTTCTGCAAATGTTTTTTTGTTTTCACTGACATCATACAAAAATCCCGGAGATTCTTCGGTAACATATGTTACCTTACAGATATAACTCCATTTTTTCCTGATCTTTCACAAGGATCTGACGCCTGTCAAGTTCCAGGATTCCTTCTTCCTGCATCTTTCCCAGTTCTCTGGAAAGAGACGGCCTGGTAATGTTTAAATAATCCGCCATCTCTTCTCTGGAAAGATTCATGTGGATCTGTCCTTCACTGTCCTGGCATTCTACAAGGAAACGAACGATCCGCTCCCGGAGACTGCCACTTCCAAGGATCCGAAGCTTCCGGTTCATATTGTAAGCCTTCCCGGCAAAAACCTCAAGAAGATTTTCCCGAAGTTTCCGGCTTAAACTATTTTCTTCCCTGTCTGTAAAGATCCGGCTGCTCATGATCAGAACGGAAACCTGCGTCAGCGCTTCCACATACATGTCATAGGAAGCTTTCTCCATAAAGGCATAAACCTCCCCGAACAGAGCCCCTGGATCTTCCAGCTGCGCCAGAAGGATCCTTTTTCCGGAAAACGTCTCTTTTGCGATGATCACACTTCCGTTAAGAAGCATATAAACCGAATCCGGCCGGTCTGTTTCCTGAAAGATCCGCTCCCCTCTGGAATAAGTCCGCACCGTTCCTTCCTGCTCCATGAGGTTTAGGAGTTCTTTTTCTTCCAGGTTTCTGCAGAGCCGGCTTTGTCTTAAAATGGCCATCCATTCTTCTCTTCTTTTTTCTTCCACTTTTTCACCTCATCTCTGTACAGGTTTTTATCACATTTCTGCAATCTCTGTCAACTCCCGTGAACTTCATAGGTTCCCAGCCTGTACTTTTTTCTGAAAATCAGTTATAATATTTTTGTTTGTAAAAAAATTTTCACCAAGGAGGATACCGGAAATGAAAACACAGAATCAGACTATGCTCTCTGAGAATACACTGACATCCCGGCCCACAGATATTATTGCGGGATTTCCTGTACGTCCCGGGTTTTTTGAATTAAATGGCGCTACTCCTCTTTCCAACGGAGTCAACTTTACCGCACATACCCGCCACGGTACATCCTGCGAGCTTCTTCTTTTCCACTCCGGAGAAGAGGAACCCTTCGCAGTCCTTCCTTTTCCCAATGCCTGTCGTATCGGTGATGTCTACTCCATGACCGTCATGGGACTGGACATCGAAGATCTGGAGTACGGCTACCACATTGACGGTCCTTACGAACCGGAAAAGGGTCACATCTTCGATAAGACAAAGGTTCTTCTTGATCCTTATGCCAAAGCCGTTGCCGGTCAGCGTGAATGGGGCCAGCAAAAGATCGGAAGCTATCATGCCCGTGTGGTACGTGATTCCTTTGACTGGGAAGACATGCCGCAGTCCACCCGTAAGATCAGTGACCTGATCATCTATGAGCTTCACGTCCGCGGCTTTACACAGGATTCTTCTTCCGGTGTTATGCACCCGGGAACCTTTGCCGGTCTTCGTGAAAAGATCCCTTATCTCAAGGAACTGGGGATCAACGCCGTAGAGCTGATGCCGATCTTCGAGTTCGACGAGAATATGAATGCCCGTACTGTAAATGGCAAACGGCTTCTGGAATACTGGGGATACAATTCTGTCAACTTCTTTTCTCCAAACACCAGCTATGCTTCCAAGCCGGAGCATAACTGTGAGGGAACTGAGCTGAAAGAGCTGATCCGTGAGCTCCACGAAAATGGCATCGAAGTAATTCTTGATGTTGTATTCAATCATACCGCCGAAGGAAACGAGCTGGGAAAAACCTTCTGCTTTAAGGGCTTTGACAATAAGGTTTATTATATGCTGACTCCAGAGGGAAATTACTACAATTTCAGCGGATGTGGAAATACTCTGAACTGTAACCATCCCATTGTACGTCAGATGATCCTTGAATGCTTACGTTACTGGACCATCAACTACCGTGTGGACGGCTTCCGCTTCGATCTTGCCAGCATTCTCGGACGCCATGAGGACGGTTCTCCACTTAACAATCCGCCCCTTCTGGAGCTCCTTGCTTACGATCCGGTCCTTAGAAATGTCAAACTGATCGCAGAAGCCTGGGATGCCGGCGGGCTGTATCAGGTTGGTTCTTTCCCTGCCAGCCGCAGATGGGCTGAATGGAATGGCCGTTACCGTGACTGCCTCCGTTCCTTCCTGAAGGGAGATTTCTGGAATGCCTGGGACGCTGCATGGAGTATTTCCGGTTCCGGTGATCTGTACGGAGGCTTTTATTCTGATCATAATGACAATTATGCAGGATACAATTCCTGTGTCAATTTCCTTACCTGCCACGATGGCTTCACCATGTATGATCTTTATTCCTACAATGAAAAACACAATGAAGCAAACGGCTGGAATAACACCGACGGTTCCAACGATAACCGCAGCTGGAACTGTGGAGAAGAGGGCGATTCCACCAACCCCGAAGTGCTTTCCCTCCGCTTCCGCATGATACGAAATGCCTGTGCTGTACTGATGTCCAGCCGCGGAACCCCGATGTTCCTTGCAGGTGATGAATTCGGAAACACAAAACACGGAAATAACAATACCTACTGTCAGGATAACGAAACCTCATGGATCAACTGGAAGCTTCTGGAGAAAAATCACGATCTTTTTGAATTTTTCAAATTTATGATCCGGTTCCGTAAAGACCACCCTGTTATCTCCCGGAAGCTTCCCAACGCAGTATGCGGTATGGAAAATATCCACACCCATAACATTGACGCAAGGGATGTGACCATTCCAAGAGATGCCCACACCTTCGCTGTAAGCTTTGCAGGCTATGATAAGAGCAAAGGCACCGATGACCTGATCTACATTGTGATCAACGCATACTGGGAGGACGTGACGGTCACACTTCCGGAGCTTGCCCGTCCCGGTGCATGGTATCTCTGTGTCAACACGTTCGGTGACGGAAATGGCCGTTATTTCTACGAAAAAGGCCAGGAGCCACGCATTGAACACGATTTCTGCATGCGGCCCAGATCCGTTGCCATCTTTACCGGCCGCAATTATTAGAATTTATATCAGGGGCAAAATTCTTTTTGTCCCTGTCTGAAAGAAATGGAGTATTTTGAATGGAATTAAAAAACAGAACTTTGTCCAATTTTGCAGAACTTGTAGAAACAGGTGAATGTAAAAAATTCCGCGGTCGTCTGAAGACAGGCATCGACCTTGGTACTGCCAATACCGTTCTTGCCGTTGTCGATCGGAATAACCGTCCCATAGCCGGAATTTCCGCACCATCCCATGCGATCCAGGATGGAGTGATCGTCAATTACTATGAATCTGTCCAGCTTGTGACAAAGCTTAAAAATGAGCTGGAGGAAAGGCTTGGCACAGAACTTATTTACGGTGCTGCTGCCATCCCTCCAGGAGTTTCTGAGGGCAGTGTCAAAAGCATCGGCTATGTTCTGGAGGGTGCCGGTTTCGAGGTTACAAATATCGTGGACGAGCCTACTGCCGCAGCTGCTGTCCTTAAGATCACAGACGGTGCTGTTGTGGATGTGGGTGGCGGCACAACCGGTATCAGCATCCTGAAAGACGGAAAAGTTATCTATACCGATGATGAGGCTACTGGCGGCAGCCATATGACCATGACAGTCGCCGGTCACTATAAGATCCCTTATGAGGAAGCCGAAGTATTGAAAACTACTCCGGAAAAAGAAGACGAAATTTTCCCTGTGATCAAGGCCACTGTAGAAAAAATGGCTGTGATCACCGAGAAATTTCTAAAGGGCTATCAGGTTCCGGCTGTTTATGTAGTTGGCGGTTCTTCCATGTTTAAGGAATTTACTACCGTTTTTGAAAAGAGGCTGAAGCTTCCGGTATACCGTCCGGTCCATCCGCTTCTTGTTACGCCCCTTGGCATCGCATATCATTGTGAGCTGCCAAAAATCTAAGCTCTTCCCGGTCTGGTCCTACGATTCTCCAGAAGGCAAACAACCTCCACTGAATCGGTGAGCGGGAACATATCAACCGGCTGCATCTTCTTTACCAGGTAATCTCTCTTAGTAAGGCAGGCAAGATCTCTTGCCAGGGTTTCCGGGTTGCAGGATACATAAACAATTTTTTCCGGTGAAAGAGTCAAAAGGGAGTGAAGGAATTTACGGTCACTTCCGGAACGTGGCGGATCCATGAGAACAACCTCCACCTTCTCTCCCTCTGCTGCCATTCCTTCCATAAACCATCCTGCATCTCCCGGAACAAAACGAACATTACGGATCTTGTTTTCCCTGGCATTCATTCTGGCATCACGGATAGCATCACGGTTCAGTTCTACACCAATGACATCCCTGGCATTCCCGGAAGCGATGATCCCGATAGTACCTGTGCCGCAGTAAGCATCGATCACCCTCTCTTTTCCTGTCATTGCCGCAAACTCCATAGCCTTTCCGTAAAGTACTTCTGTCTGCACAGGATTTACCTGATAAAAAGAAGATGGAGAAATACGGAAGGTCAGTCCCATAAGTCGATCTTTGATGAATCCCGGTCCGTAAAGTACGATATTGCGGTCTCCAAGTACCATGCTTGTCTGTCTGTCATTGACATTGAGAACCACCGTAGTGATCTCCGGATGCTCTTTACGGAGAGCTTTTACAAAGTTATTCTTAGATGGAAATATTGGAGAAACCGTAACTAATACCACCATGATCTCTCCTGTGGAAAAGCCTCTCCGCACAAGCACATGGCGGAGAAGTCCATATCCTGTATCCTCATCATAGGTCTTGATCTTAAAGGATTTCAGCATACCACGTATGGTACGGATGATCTCCTGACTTTTTTTATCTTCGATCATACAGTCATCTACGGAAACGATCCTATGACTCTTCTCCTCATAAATCCCGGAAATTACGTTTCCCTTCCGGTCACGGCCAAAAGCTGCATGAACTTTGTTTCTGTAATAATAGGGATCTTCCATTCCAATGATCGGCTCTACTTTTCCGAATTTTTTCAGAAGGCCTTCTGTAATTCTCTGTTTCCTGCGAAGCTGCTCCTGGTAGGATACACCCTGATAACGGCAACCGCCGCATTTCTTCGCAACTGAACAGACAGTCTCTTTCTGTTCCATTTTTATCTCTCCTCTTTTATGGGCACAAAAAAGATGTTCCCAGTTATTTTCACTGAGAACATCTTATCAGACCTTTTCTTTTTTTACAAGAAAATCCTTGGCCTACTCCTGATATGGCTCATTAAATACAAGAATATGTCTCTTCACATTCTCGTAAGTACCCTGGACCATAGCCTCATTGAGGTCAAAGAAATTATGCTTGTCTGTTGATTCCATATATTTCTCCACATGAGCTGTCAGGCTGTTAAAGCTTGCTGTGGCAATATTCACCTTACGGATGCCAAGAGAGATCGCCCTCTGGAAATCTTTATCAGTGATACCACTGCCGCCATGAAGAACCAGCGGAATATCCACTTTCTCATGGATCTTCTCCAATACATCAAAAGCAAGCGTCGGCGCTACCGGATAATTACCATGGGCATTACCGATGGCAACTGCAAGCGCATCAATACCTGTCTCTCTTGCGTAAACGACCGCATCATCCGGATCTGTGCAGCGGATACCGTGGTCACAGCTTCCATCCTCACTTCCGCCCACAAGTCCCAGCTCAGCCTCAACTGTAGCACCGTATTTACGTGCTTTCTCCACAACGGCCTTTACTCTGGCGATGTTTTCCTCAAAAGGAAGCGTAGAAGCATCCAGCATAACCGATGTAAAGCCAAGCTCCAGAGCCTTGTCAACCGTCTCAAAAGTAAGACCATGATCCAGATGGACAGCCACATCCACCTTAGCCTCCTTTGCAGCCTGTACCATCATCGGTCCCATCAGGTGAAGCGGAGAATTTTTCAAACGCACCTCCGCGATCTGAAGGATGATCGGAGTATCCAGTTCTTCTGCTGCGCGGATCGCACCTCTTACCATTTCCATATTATCAACACTGAAAGCACCGCAGCCAATATTTTTCTCTTCGGCACGTCTCAGCAGATCTTTCATTTTCACAAGTGCCATGATTTGGCCCTCCTGTCCTGTTTATCGTACACTGTTTGCATCTTACAGAAAAAAGCGGTGTCAAAGCACTACTGGCTGATACCGCTTTTTCTATGCAAAGCGGACATCTTTATTCCGCTTAACTGTACATCAGCATGCACCTATTTCCCTGTCGTAATTATAAGCCTGTCTTCTCAGCAATGAATTTTCTTGCACGGATCGCATACTCAAGCGGATTAGCCTTAGCCGGATCCTGCTCAGCCTCAACAACCATATATCCTTCGTAGCCTGCATCCTCGAGAACCTTGAAGATCGGATCATAGTTGATGCATCCATCTCCCGGAATCGTGAAGGCACCGGCTCTTACGCCTGCAAGGAAACTCATGTTTTCTTTCTTAACCTGCTCAACAACTTCCGGACGGATATCCTTCAGATGAACATGTTTGATCCTGTGAACATATTTCTTTACAACCTCAAGAGGATCCTCTCCACAGTATGTAAAGTGACCGGTGTCAAAAAGAAGACTTACATATTCAGGATCTGTATTCTCCATCATACGGTCAACCTCAGCAAGGCTCTGTACAACAGTACCCATATGATGATGGAAAGTAAGAGCAATACCATACTCCTCTTTTGCGATCTTACCAAGCTTGTTCATGCCTGTGCAGAAGGTATCCCACTCTTCGTCATTCATCTCATATTTATGTCCGAAAACCGGAGTATCCATCTGGCCCTGAACACTGTAGCTCTGCTCAGATGCGCCGATCACTTTCGCACCCATAGCTTTCAGGAAAGCAAGCTGTGCACGGAACTCCTTCTCAACCTCCTCAAACGGTTTGGTGATCAGGAAGCTTGAGAACCACTGGTTACAGATCTCAACACCACGAAGTTCAAGAGCCTTCTTAAGAACCTCAGGATCCTTCGGATACTTGTTACCCACCTCGGAGCCTGTGAAACCGGCAAGAGCCATCTCACTGACGCACTGCTCAAAAGTATTCTCTTTGCCAAGATCCGGCATATCATCATTTGTCCATGCAATTGGTGCAATACCAAGCTTTACTTTATTCTTATCAAACATTGGTCAATTCTCCTTTTTATTTGAATTATTCCATAATCTCAGAAATCTTAACCGGTCTGTGCTCCTCGCTGGATTTCTTAGCTGCAAGACCCATTAACACCGGTTTCAGACCATCATAAACATTAAGAGGTGTCTCTTTGTCATTAACGATCGCATCAATAAATGCTGCAACCTCTTTACCATAAGCGTCCATGTATCTCTCAAGGAAGAAGAACATCGGCTTCTCGCCTGTAACACCCTCAGCATTGCTGATTACTGTGGAAGACTGGCTGTCATTGGAAATAGCAGCCATACCATCAGAACCGAAAACCTCAGCTCTCTGATCATAGCCATAGGAAGCTCTTCTGCAGTTATCGATAACAGCAATAGCACCATTCTCCATCTGAAGAGTGATAACAGCTGTATCAACATCCCCAGCCTCACCAATAGCCGGATCAACCAGATTTGCGCTCTGAACATAAACCTCTGTAGCATCGCAGCCTGCAAGATAACGAACCATATCGAAATCATGAATTGTCATATCCAGGAACATGCCACCGGAAACCTTAACATAATCAATGCTAGGCGGCTCAGGATCGCGGGAAGTGATCTTGATGATCTCCGGTTTACCAACCTTACCAGCTGCAACAGCCTGCTGAAGAGACTCAAAGTTATGGTCGAATCTTCTGTTAAAACCAACCTGATATTTCAGATTTGTGCCCTCAAGAGCATCGATAACCTCTTTGATCTTGGCAATGTCATGATCGATCGGTTTCTCACAAAAAACATGCTTGCCAGCCTTGATAGCCTCTACAGAAATCGGAGAATGAGTATCTGTAGAAGAACAGATCAGAACTGCGGAAATCTCAGGATCATTGATGATTTCCTTATAATCCTTAGTCGTGTGCTCAACACCCATGCTCTTAGCCCATGCAGCAGTCTCATCATTTAAGAAAGGATCTGCAACCGTCTTGATCACTGCATCCGGCACCCTTGTTGTGATACTGGTAATATGAACTCTACCAATTCTACCTGCTCCGATAATACCAACTTTAATCATAGTTTTGATCTCCTTTTGATTTTTTTCCCAATGTAATCTCTTTGCGTGTCCGAACACGCTCTTTATGCTTAATATAATATCATCGCAACACACAAATCGCAACCCCTAATATTGTACAATATTACCATCTTTTTTCTATTAAAAATGACGAGAACTATTTTTAGCCACAATATGTAATATTTTTAGGTCAACTTCACCGAAAACATCTCCAACACATTCCCATACAATCACCCCAAATCTCTCACACCCCACCACCCTCTAAGCATCCAGCACAGCATCACAGCTTACATCCCCTCAAGCATCCAGCGCAGCATCACAGCTCACATCCCTTCAAACATCCAGCACAGCGCCGATGCCACACCCCTTCCAGCATCCAGCGCAGCGCCGATGCCCAAACTCTCCCTGCAAACAGGCGCAAACTCAGCCCTTGCAGTCGTCCAGCGCAGCGCTGACGACCCACAACCTATCGTCAAACGACATTTTTTCTCGCTGGAAGCATCCCCTTCCGCGGCGTCCCTCCGCACAAAAAAAGAAGACACCCCACTTCAGTGTCTCCCCTCCGGAATCGTATACTCATTCCTTATATATATTTCCGTAAAAATCTTCGCCCTCTCCGGCGCTTCCCCATTAAACAGCAGCCGGAACAAAATCATCACCGGCTCATACCCCTGTATCCTGGCATCCTGCCCGATCAGGAAATGAATAAACCCTTCCCTCATCAGCTCATAATTCCGCCCCATAAAATCATTGGCAACCATCTTCACCCGACCAGCTTTCCCCGCTCCGGCAATCGCCTCACACACCCCCTCCTCACCATGAGAAGTAAGATATATCCCGTCAAGATCCGGAACATCCTTAAATATCCCTTCCGTAATCTCCCTGGCCCTGCCATTCTCCTCAAAGCAATACTCCGGCCCAATGATCTCAATCCCAGGATACTTCCGCGCAATTTCCTCACGGAATCCAATCACCCTGCTGCTCAGAGAAGTATTGGTACTATAGCCGGAAATCACAGCAACCTTTCCTTTTCCACCGGTCAGCTCCCCCATAAGCCCCGCAGCCGCACGGCCACACTGCACACCGTTCTGCCCTACAAAGCAAAGCCGTTTCGTATCCTCCACATCCGAAGTAAACGTCACCACCGGGATCCGAAATTCCTCCACAAACCGATCAATTTCCCTTTTCACACGTTCCTCATCCAAAGGAACCATGGCAATACCACTAACCTCTTCCATCCGCATCTTCTCCATGGCGAGAATAACATCCTCCGCATTCTGATGCTCGATCTTATGGACCAGGACTGTACCACCAAGATTATCCACCTCAGCGCACGCCTCCTGGATTCCCTTCAGAACTTCTTTCATAAAAGGTGTTTCCGCACCCTGCAGGATCACGCCGATCTTAATATTATTTCTGCTCATGGATAGAGCACGGCCCAGTTGATTCGGCTTATACCCCATCTCATCAGCGATGGCACGGATCCTCTCAGCAACCTCCGGACGGATCCTGCCCCTGTTATTTAACGCTCTGTCAACAGTACCTCTGGAAACACCGGCAGCTTCCGCGATCTGCCTTATAGTAACTCCCATACTAAGCACCTCTTTCTATGATAATCCGGATTCTTTTCTGTATTCCGCAGGACTTAAGCCCGTAAACTTCTTAAATATCTTGGAAAAATAATGATAATCTCCAAAACCGGAACGCAACGCCACATCCTTAACTTTACAGTTCGTCTCTGAAAGAAGCTTCTTTGCATAGTCGATCCGAAGCTCCTGCACATAATTGGAAAAACCGATCTTCATCTCCTGTTTGAAAAGATAACTGAGATAAGCAGGATTCACCTCCGCCGCATCTGCTGCATCCTGAAGGCTGATCGGCGCTTCATAATGTTCCCGGATAAACTCCAGAGCTTTTTTCACAGCAGCAGAGATTCCCTCCGGAACAGCATCCTCTTCCCCTACAAAAAGCTGTGAAATACAGGCACTGCCCTTTTCCCTGAATTTCTCAAAGCTTTCGATATCTCCATACCAGATGGACTCTTTCTCAATTCCGGCTGTCTGATTCAATTTCTTAAGCCACTGTACCAAAATTCTTCCGTCGGTATAGCGATCCTGACAGTCAGCGAGAACCTGTGTCCAAAGCTCCTCCGCTTTCTTTCGGTCTTTCCCTGCCTTCAACCTGGAAATCTGCCCTTCCAGCTTCTCAGCACTTTCCGGTAAAACACTGTCCGCTTTCTTCCGTCCTTCAAAATAAAGGATCTCTTTTTTCTCATAAAAATGCAGCTTCATCATTTCTCTGGCCTGCTGATAAGCCTGGCGGATCCCATCCTCTCCCATGCAGACACTGCTGACACTGATACCAAAATCACAAAGATCCTCCTGACAGTGCCGATAGCAGATCGCTGCTGCCTCAGTCAGTCTCTGCTGCATAGCCGATGTCCTGCAGTCTCCGGAAAGATCAAGAAAACAGCAAAAAATCCCTGCGCCAAGATAGACCACTTCCGTAAATTCACTTTCTGTCCCAAGAAGCTCCTCCGTACGTTCCAGCAGTCTGTGACGGAAATGATGGGAATACTGTTCCACTTCCAGCGGCGTCCATTGTCTTTCCCTCTCTGCCCAGTTCTCCATAAACATACAGATCACAGCACTGTTAAAATATTTCCCGGCGATTCCGGCTTCCACACGCTTTTCCTCACGTACCTGATTTTTCAGCATTCCCGAGATCAGTCCGTTAAAAAAATAATACTTCAGAGCGTGACTTCCCAGATGGATCAGCTTTCTCGTCCGTGCCTGTTCCTGACTTTTTTCTCTGCGCTTCTCGATCAGCCGGGCTGATTTTTCCAGAGTATCATAAAGACTATCCTCGTCCAGACTGTTCTTTAATACATATTCATCCGCCCCAAGACGCATGGCCTCTTTTACATATTCAAAATCATCATGACAGCTGAGCACGATAATATAGATATCCCTGTTTTCCTCACGGATTTTTCTGATCAGCTCAATTCCATCCATCACAGGCATGGTAAGATCCGTCACAAGAACATCGATTTTTTCTTTCTGAAGGAATCCATAAGCTTCCTCCCCGTCTTCTGCATCATCCACGATCTCATATCCTGCTTTTTCCCAGGAATCCAGGGTTTTGAGATAGCTCCTTACAAGAAAATCATCATCTGCCACCAGTGTTCTGTACATTAATTTTTTCTCCCTTCTTCAGGCATATCATAGATCGCAGGCAGAAATACCGTGACCTCTGTACCGTTTCCACTGCTTACGTATTCCATTCCTCCCTGTGTCCCGTAATAAAGCTCCAGGCGTTCTTTTACATTTGGAATCCCCACTGCGGAAAGTCCGTTTGTTTTTTTTGCATGACTGTTAAAAAGATCTCGGATCTGCTCTTTTGTCATTCCTCTGCCGTTATCCTTTACTATGAGGATCAGCTTTCCTTCACTTACGTTTCCGCTGATCCAGATTTTTCCTGTTTGCCGTTTGATGTCGATCCCGTGAAGAAGAGCATTCTCCACAAGCGGCTGAAGGATCAGTCTTGGAATATAGCACCGGTATGCTTCCTCAGAGATCTCATATTTCACCCGAAAGCTTCCCTGATAGCGAAAATCCTGCAGATGGATATAATTTTTCAGTATATGGATCTCATCGGCAACAGAAAGGAAGCTTCCCTTTTTGTTGATACTGGCCTGCAGAAGCTCCACGAAATCTCCAATAAGCCCCGCCAGCTCTTTTTCCCCTTTCAGAAATGCCGCAAATTTGATGGAGTTCAATGTATTATACATAAAATGCGGTGTGATCTGATACTGCAGTGCTTCCAGCTCTGCATCTTTTTTCTGCTGTTCCTCTTCGATCACCTGGGCGATCAGAGCTTCGATATAATCCAGCATGTGGTTGAATTCTTTTCCGAGGGTTCCGATCTCATCAGCAGTAGTCACTTCTGTACGGAGGCTCAGATCTCCCTCACCAACCTTCTCAACCGTGCCAGTCATGGATCTGAGCGGTCCGCAGACTACTCTGGAGAGCCACAGTGCCAGCAGCACAGCTGCCACAAAAACTGCACCAAATATTCCGATCAGAAAGAGCCGCATCCGGGAAAGTCCGCTTAAAACTTCTTTTTTCGGTACCTCCAGATATAAGCCGCAGTCTGAAAAGCTACCTCTGCTGAAAAAAGAGATCACACCGTTTTTTTCTGCATAGCCTTCCATTTTGGGAGCATTCTGGTCTGTAATCTCCGGAAATGTTTTTCCAATGTCACTGTAGTCTCCGGATGTCACGATTTCATCATTTCTGTCTACCAGAACTATTCTGGTGATCTTTTCATCATTGACAGCTTCCAGATATTCGTAATAAATTGCCCGTTCCCTGATATCTGCGACAACATACCCCAGAATCTCTCCGTTATCATCCTCTACCTTCTGGATCACAGAAAGAAAGCTGCCGCCTTCATGGATCGGAGATTCCACAAGAACCGGAAAGGAATCCAGTTCCTGTATTTTTTCCAATTCCTCGATATGTTCTCCTGAAATCCCCTGCTTGTTTACCGGAAATTCCTCAGAAGTCACAGCCATTTTTTTGTCTGGAAAGACAAAGTAAAGGGAGTTGATATCTTTATATTCCCGACTGTGTTCCCGGAGAAGCCCAGCCATATTTTCCAGGCTGTTTTCATTTCCTGTACAGCTGTATTCCTTCGCATTATTCCGTATATCTGTATCCCAGGCAGTTCTCGTATTCACATAATAAATCTCTTTCAGGGATTCGTCCAGATCTTTTATAGTTTGCTGCATCCGTCCATACAGGATACCTGAATAATTTTCTTCGATCATCCCTGCTGCCCGAAAATAAAATACCCCCGTAAGAGAACAGGCAGTAAACATGGTTACTGTCAGGATCGCCAGTAATATCTTTGCCCGGATACTTTTTAACATAGAACTCCTCCCTTCTGTAAAGCGGATATATGCCTCTCTATGCTATATGCCCATAAACGCAGGAAACAGCAGGAGTATCCTACCCCTGCCTGATTTCCTGTTTGCGGTTGAATATATGTTTTACAATAAAATGTTTATAACTGTCCGTGTGCCTCGCGCTCGGTAAGCTCCTGCATGATCGCCGGATACATTTTGTCAAGCTTATATCCGAAAAGCGTTACAATGATCACTGCTGCAATGAGGATCGGTCCAAATTTATAAAGAGAAACGATCATCTCCAGTGCTGTTTCCGGCTGTGCAGTTATTCCTGCAGATGAGCTTACATATCCGGAACTGCTTAAAAGACCTGTGATCACTGCGGAGGCAAGACCTGCGCCAACTTTTGTTCCGATGGAACCACCTGCAAAGATCAGACTTTCCTGACGGATATGGTTTTTCCACTGTCCGAACTCTACTACATCACCAACCATACTGAATACAACTGCGTTCAGTGGAGCAAGTCCGATGGCACGTGTGACACAGCTCATAACCATGAAGCCGAAGCTGTATGGATTCAGGAAAAACAAAATCTGGCCGCCAAGTGCAACAAATCCGCCGACAAATGCGATATTTCTTTTTCCGAATTTCTTGATCAACGGTGAGCAGATGAAGATTCCCACTACCAGAACCAGGGTTTCTGTAAGGAACAGTGCGCTGTACATCCATGTATCATTGTTGAAAATATATTTACAGTAGTACGGAAGAATGGTTCCTGTGATCGTAAAGGATACACTCTGTACTGTCCACAGAAGCATTACTGCCCAGAAATACTGATTTGCAAAAAGTGCCTTCAGCATTGTCGGAATCGGAAGCTTCTCATCTTTCTTTCTTGCTTCGATCTGAACCTTTTCCTCACATTTGAAGAAGCAGAGAAGCAGAAGTGCAAGTGCAAGCACTGCCCATACACTCATAACCTTGATCCATGCAGCCTGATCATTTCCAAGAAGCTTTACAAGCGGCAGTGTACAGGTTGCTGCAACGATCTTTCCGATAGGTGACAGTCCCATTCTCAATACACTGAGTTTATCTCTCTCTGCTGATTCACGGATCATCATTGAAGAAAGGCTTCCATATGGAAGATTGATCGCTGTATAGCATATGGTCGTACAGAAGTTATAGGTTACAAAGAGATACAGAAACTGAAGCATCCCTGTTGTACGCGGCACTGTGAAAAGCAGTACTGCTGACAGCGCAAACGGAATGCTCATCCACAGAAGCCAGGGTCTTGATTTTCCCCATTTGGAATTGGTCCTCTCTACAATGACACCCATGACCAGATCGGAAAATCCATCAAAGCATCTGGAAAGTAACATTACCAGTCCTACTGTTGCTGCGCTTATCCCTACATAATCTGTGTAAAACAGCGTCAGCAGTGTTCCGATCATTCCGAACACGATATTACATCCTACATCTCCTCCAGCATAACACAGCCCTGTTGATACCGAAAGTTTTTTCTTCTCCATCTTATTATCCCGCCCTTTCATTTCTTTTCGTTTTTTTTATTTTCGCTTTCCTTTTGATGATTCTATTTTATCGAAAATACGGGATTATCATAGTATGAGAAATTTTAGTTTTTTCGGTATTATTTTTACCTGACTGTTAAATCTGTACCAAAGTTTTTCTGCTTCTGATATCTCTACATCCTTCTTTTGTCCTATTTTTATGTTTTGTGTTTTATTTTTGGATACCAGCCTGACTTTTTACCGAATCAGTCAATGCCTCTGCCGGATTGTAAAAAATAATAAGCAGCGGATGGAAACCTGCTTGTATCAGGGATGAGAATGTCCGTCATCCTTCATATATGTATCAATATTTTCTTCGGTAAGCACCTGGGAATCCAGAATCTCATCTTCTCCTGTTCCCTCTCCCTCCAGATCCTTCACAATATACCGGATGGTTTCATAACCGATCTGATAACCGGACTGCGCGCCAAGCGCCACGATACGCCCATCCTGAACCGCTTTTAAGGCATCTTCCTGAGCATCTACGGAAACAATAGAAATCTCCCGTCCTTCAGTTGCCTCTGAAAGCCCCAGGGCCGTCACTGCACTTGTGGTCATGATTCCGTTAAGATCCGGATACTTCACCAGAATCTCATCCACATCCTTCTGGGAAACCCGCATATTGCTGTATCCGTTTCGAACCATTTCAATGGTGATCCCAGGCTCTTTTTCCATATATTTTTCAAATCCGGCAACACGCATTCGGTGTCCGGCCTGCTTAAAATCACCGGCGATCACGCCAATCTTTCCTTTATGATCCAGAGCCTTTGCAAGCTGCTCACCCAGCTCATAACCCAGTTTTTCATTGTCAATTCCAATATAAGGGATTTCTGAATCCTCTATGGGAGTATCACAGGCATATACAGAAATCCCCTTTTCTCTTGCGAAATTTAAATAATCTTCGCATTCATAGGAATCTATAGGAGAAACTGCCATCGCCTGGATATCGGTTTTCAGAAGATCCCGGATCATATTTTTCTGAACCTCTTCTTCTGTTTCGGAATCCGGAGACAGAATCACCACATCTGCATGATATTTTTCTGCCGCATCTTTCATTCCGTCGCAGACAGACAACCAATATTCACTGCTTTTAGATTTTGTAACAACACCGATCGTTACCTGCTCTTCTTCTGTTTTCTTTGCAGAAGACCCGCATCCGGAAAGGCTGCAAACTCCTATGACTGCCACCAGAATACAGATATACTTTTTTCTCATGAAGGATATGCCTCCTTTTCTTTTGCAGCTATATTTGCCACGGGAAAAAAGACTCCGGAGCCTTTTTCTCCGGTCCGGAGTCTTTTCCTATCTGGCAATGCAGGGTTTACATTTACATTTTACCAGAGTTTTCTGTAGATTTCTTTTACTTCCTCTTCTGTTACATCACGCATGGTATTCTGAGGACTTCCACTGTCCATGGCATCATGTGCCATTTTGTCGATGACGTTGAAGAACTCTTCTTTATTGATACCGAACTGCTCCAGAGTCGGAGTATCCAGTTCATTTACAAGTGACTCTACTGCTTTCAGGAATTTCTCAGCTGCTTCCTGATCAGAATCAGTTGCATCCGCCACACCAATATCACGTCCCAACGCTCCGAATCTGTCGTATGCTCCGGGAAGCGCAAAGGTAAGGCACTCCTTCAGAAGCATGGCATTGGAAAGTCCGTGTGCTACATGGAACAGTGCTCCGATCGGACGGCTCATTCCATGGATAATGGTAACAGATGCATTGTTAAATGCGATTCCTGCCTCAAGAGCAGCGACAGACATCTGTACACGAGCTTCTTCATTCTTTCCGTCTTTATATGCAACCGGAAGATATTTAAAGATCCTCTTTACTGCAGATACTGCAAAAGTATCGGAAAGTGTCTGTGCTTTTCTGGATGTATAAGCTTCCACACAGTGGCAAAGTGCATCAAGACCTGTTGCTGCTGTGATCTTTGGAGGTGCAGTCATAGTAAACTGCGGGTCGATAATAGCAAGATCCGGCATGAGAACTTTGCCTTTAAGAAGCATCTTGATGTCTTTTTTGGTATCCGTGATGATCGTGAACTGTGTTGCCTCAGATCCCGTTCCTGCTGTGGTAGGGATTGCTGCCATTGGCGGCATCTTTACATCGATCACTTTTCCCATATAGTCGGAAATGCTTCCACCGTTTACTACCAGTGAGCCGATGGCTTTCATAGAGTCAATAGGGCTTCCGCCTCCCAGAGCTACCAGGAAATCACAGTTCTCATCTTTATAGATCTGTAAGCCTTTTTCGATCATGGTATCTGTTGGCTCACCACAGATGTCAGAATAAATGCTGTATTCAATGCCCTGATTTGTCAGCGCCTTCTCAACTTTTGCACAGTTTCCCAGGTCGATCATTACTTTATCGGTTACGATCAGAGCTTTTTTACCAAGGAGTTTCAGTGCTCCTTCTGCCATGTCCAGTGCTCCGGAACCGGAAATAATTTCTCCAGGTACAATAAATTCTCTTGCCATTGTCAAAATCTCCCTTCAGTCAGTACAATTTTTTTCATAATAGCAGCCAGGTCTACTGCTGTCCGCTCCTCACAAACAACAGCATTTTCCTCTTCCTGCTGCCTGTTATTTACGATCCAGTATCAGTATCTCCGAATCCTTAAAACTCGGCGTCATGAAGCCAGGTATATCTCTCATCCTCGCAGCGGTCTGTCTGCAGCCACGGATTTCCGTCAATGTGGCGGATCATCCAGCATGTATACATCTGATATCCAGGTGCAACTGCCTGCGGATGAAGCTCTCCTCCTGGAATTGCGGAAAAGCTCTCGTCTGTACTCTTAAATACCTGATCACCGACAAAGCTTGCTCCAAACCCTTCCGGATGATCAAATTTGAAAAAGTATGTCTCAGGCTGCGGATGTCTGTGCGGCAGGTATCCGGACCAGTTTCCTCTGTCATTGAGAACCTCACCAAGAACCATATTGGACTCCGGTGAAATGTCATGATCGAAGATGGTGTTTACTCTTCTCTTCGCAACATTTCCGAACTTGCCTACGCAGGAATATCCCCACGGAGCATCTTCCGGTTTGTAGAGTTTTGCACCGAAATCTTTCTCGTTCTTTGTGCACTGAACAAGGATCTGTGACTCTGCATTTGCTACGACTGTAATCTCAGTTCCTGTACATCCATGAACACACCAAGGTCCCTCTGTGAACACATCTTTTCTAGTTGCTGCTGCTTCGTTTCCGTTCCATTTATAGGTGATATTTCCGGAGAGGAGGAGAACTGCTGTCTCCTCACCCTCTCTTAAAAATGTTCTTGTCTCCCCTGCCTTCATACGGTAAACACGGATGTCCATCATCATGGCCTTGTACTCATTATCGTATGTTGTAAGAATCTTTTCGCCTTTTTCGTCATATTCCGGATAACCAAATACTTTACTCATTTTCTTACCTCCCAGATTAGTACAGTCTTGCCTCTTCACGGCCTTTCATAACTCCTTCGCAGGCCTTTCTTACGCTTTCTTTCTCAGATGTTGTTGCGATTCCTACATCCCACCAGGACTCATATCCGTCTGTCATAGTCTTCGGGATAACCTTCAGATCAAAGAGGCATGCGATCTCCTGCTTTTTGGCATCTTCCAGAGCGTCTACCAATTCCTGGATGGTGCGGCAGGTATAGGTCTTCAAACCATAGCCTTCGCCGATTTTTGCATAATCTACAGGGATCAGATCTCCGGTCGGTTTCTTGCCGTCTGTATAACGGAACTCTGTTGCAAGGCTTCCGATTCCGTGGTTCATCTCAAGGTTGTTGATGCAGCCGAATCCGCAGTTATCGAATACCATGATATTAACTTTCTGTCTCTCCTGCATGATGGTCATGATCTCACTGTGGAGCATCTGGAAGCTGGAATCGCCAACTACGCAATATACTTCGTTATCCGGCTCAGCAAATTTCACACCGAGGGTAGCGGCAACCTCATATCCCATACAGGAATATCCGTACTCTGCGTGATATCCGCCGCGTTTGTCTGTTCTCCACATACGCTGCATACAGCTTGGAAGGGAACCGCCTGCTGTGATGATGGTTGCATCTTTGTCGATAGTTCTATTGATGGCTGCAAGCGCTGCTGTCTGTGTGATCTTTCCGTTTGTAAGCTTTACATATTCCGGGATCGTACGTGGATCTCTTGCTTTTATCAGCGGCTCAAAATCATCTCCTGTGTACTCAATGCTTCCAAGGCGCTCCATCTCTTTATCCCATGCAGCTTTTGCTTTCTCGATCTCATCTGTGTATGCAGATTTATATCCTCTTGCACGAAGCTTTTCTGCTAGTGCTTCTACGGTAGCTTTTGCATCACCCACTGCTTTTACTGCATCCATCTTGTATGCGTGGAATCTGCAGTTGTTGATACTTACAAACTGAACATCCTCATTCTGGAACAGATGCTTGGAGCTTGTTGTAAAGTCAGACATTCTGGAACCGATAGAAATTACCACGTCTGCGTCTTTACCGATGATGTTGGAAGCGTAGGTTCCTGTTACACCGATACCGCCAAGACAGTACGGATTGCCGGACTGGCAGGCACTCTTTCCGGCCTGTGTCTCGCCGAATGGGATCTTGAATTCCTCGCAGAATTTCTCAACAGCTTCTCCGGCTTCTGAGTAACGGACACCACCACCAACAACGATAAGCGGTTTCTTCGCTCCTGCGATGACCTCTGCCACATCCTCAAGCTCTTCCTCTACTGCAACCGATCTTGTGATCCTGTGCACTCTCTTCTTGAAGAAGTACTCCGGGAAGTCAAAGGACTCACCCTCAACATCCTGGCAAAGTGCGATGCAACATGCACCTGTTTCAGCCGGATCTGTAAGAACTCTCATTGCATTGATCAGAGCGGTCATGACCATCTCCGGTCTTGTGATCCTATCCCAGTATTTGCAGACTGGCTTGAATGCATCGTTCGTACTGATGGCAAGGCTGCTGCTCTGCTCCAGCTGCTGGAGAACCGGGTCAGGCTGGCGAGATGCAAAAGTATCTGCCGGGAATACAAGAAGCGGAATATTATTTACAGTTGCTGTTGCACATGCTGTTACCATGTTTGCAGCTCCAGGTCCGATGGAGGAAGCGCATGCAATGATTTTTTTGCGGTTGCTCTGTTTTGCAAAAGCGGTAGCAACGTGACACATACCCTGCTCATTTCTTCCCTGAAGAACCTTCAGCTGTCCCGGATTTGTATCCAGTGCCTCACCAAGTCCTACAGCAATACCGTGTCCGAAGATCGTGAAAAATCCTTCTACGAATTTTGTCTCCACTCCGTCCATGGAAACATACTGATTATCCAGAAATTTTACAATTGCCTGTGCAGTTGTCATTCTTACTGTCTTTGCCATTTTTTCCACTCCTTTTCTTTATACTCTTGCGATCATTTCGCCGAATTTTTCTTTTTCTTCTTTAATGAATGCGTGAACTTCATCTGGTCCCGGAAGGGAGTCGGAGCAGTTGTTGCTCTTAACCATCATGGATGCCTCTGCGGAACCGAACTCCAGACAGTCGATGATCTCCCATCCCTGATACAGTCCATACAGGAATCCGGAGCCGTATCCGTCGCCGCCGCCGAAGCCTTTTCTTGCCTCAACCGGGAATGGCTTGATGCTGAACTTCTGTCCATCAACTGTGTAGGCTGTGGAACCCTTCATACCGTGTTTGATGACAACGATCTTTGCATTTTTTGCCTGCCAGTAAGCTGCACTCTCCTCATCAGTCATGCCTTCTTTGATCAGTTTCTCTGTAAGGTCAAACTCTTCTCTGGAGCCCATGATGATGTCAGCTTCCTTAGCTACGATGGAATAGTAGATGGAAATCTCATCTGCATTCTTCCAGTTGTACTCTCTGTAATCAATATCAAAAATGATCTTTGTGTTTACTTTCTTAGCAAGCATAACTGCTTTGATCGCTGCTTCTCTGGAAGGGCTCTCTGCGAGAGCAGTTCCGGAAATGAGGATCGCTTTTGCATTTTTGATATAATCCTCGTGGATGTCGTCTACATGAAGCTGCAGATCTGCGATACGGTTACGATACATGAGGATACTGCTTTCCTTTGGAGAAAGCATCTCGGTAAAGGTAAGTCCCAGCTTCTCTCCGTTTGTACATTTTGTGATCTGTGAGGTATCGATTCCTCTCTCATCAAAATAATCTACAACATACTCACCGAACTGATCATCCGAAACCTTTCCGATAAATCCTGCTTTCAGGCCATGCTTGGTAACACCTACAGCGATGTTTGCAGGAGATCCTCCTACAAATTTCTCAAACATATGTACCTTCTTCAGGGGTTTGAACTCCTCCTTTACCTGATCGTTGTAAGCAGGATTAAAATCAATGGCAACTCTTCCAAGGAGCACCAGGTCCATTGGTCTGGATTCATCAAATTCGATATACTTCATGATCTTACCTCCGTTTGTTTGATGGTTTATTTTTTACTTCTTTTTTGTGTGCTTTTTTACTTTGCGTGCTTTTTCTTTTATTTAGCGTGCTTTCTTGCGTGTTTCTTATGATGTTAATATAGCACTGTTTTACAATTTGGGCAAGTACTTCTTTTCATTTTTCTTTTTTTCAGTTATTCTATACAATTTTTGTAGTTTTGTTTTGTTCAAAGTAGCTATTATCTGCATGTGCATTTGCGTGTTGATATTTTTAGCACGCTATTAACACGCAATCAAATGTATCCAGACAGTCGTTTTCTTGGAATCTATATTTCATATCGTAGTATCTTACAGATTTCCTGTAATATAAAAAAGCCTGCAGTTTTCATCCTGCAGACTATTTTATATGATACTTTGCCCAATACATGTTCAAAGGTTATATTTTGTTTTGATCTTGATATCTGTAAAGAGATATTCTCTCTCCGGCTCCTGTCCTTTTGTCAGGATATCCGCCAGGATCCTTGGCGGTTCATACCCCTGGACATATCCATTCTGGTCGATCAGAAAATCCACATGATCATTCTTCAGTGCCCGTTCATTCTTCGGAGTCTGATCGTAGATCACAACGTAGGGCCTGCGGTCAAGTCTCAGCTTTTCAAATGCCTTCCCCACTCCTGCCTGGCCTCCGGATACAACCAGGATCCCGCTGATCCCTGAAGTACTCATCATGGCATTTTCTATAATGTGCTCCACCTCAGCTGCTTCATCAAAGCTTCCGTGAACACCGGCGATCTCCAGATGTGGAAAAGCCCGCTTGGCTTCCTCCACAAAGCCATCCACTCGCTGATTGTCAACATGATTGCTAAAATATCCGGTGATGATCAGGATCTTTCCATTTCCTCTTGTCAGCATTCCAAGAAGTCCGGCTGCGGTACGTCCACTTTTACGGTTATCCATTCCCACAAAACAGGTTCTTCTCGTTCCTACAATATCAGAGTTAAAGGTTACTACTGGGATATTCTTCTCTTCGATCAAAGCATTCAGTTTCTCCCGGACAGTCTCACTGTCTACCGGCATGATCGCAAGTCCCCGGATTCCTTCCTGTTCCAGTTCCTCAATGGCCTGCAGCTGTTCCTCTTCATCAACGGAAAGACCCTCTTTCAGAATCAGCTGGATCCCTTTTTCTTTCAGTTCCACGGCTGCCTTCTCAATACCACGGTTTACTTCCTGCATAAAAGAAGATCTGGCAAGCTGTGTCACCACTCCGATCTTCAGTCTTTCATCTTTAGCTGTTCTGGAATGCTTCCGTTCTTTCTGTACATATCCCATCTCGTCCGCCAGACGGCAGATCCTCTCTGCCACCTCCGGATTGATCCGTCCTCTGTGGTTCAATGCTCTGTCCACGGTTCCCCTGGAAACCCCTGCCTGTTCTGCAATCTGCTGTATTGTTACCGCCATAAATCCTTCTCCTGCCTCTGCCTTACTGTATCATTGCCAGCTGTTCTGTTCGGCAATAATCTTTCTATATACATTTATATAGTTTTTTCGAAAAGGTGTCAATATGTAAGTGCATTATACAAGGCAACCAACCCGATCTTATCCCCGCACAGCCATATGATATGCTTCTTTATAAGAAATCCCTGTTTTTTCACAAAGTTTTTTTACGCTTTCGTATTCCGGATAATAATATTCCTGTTCGTCAAAAATGCAGACCTTCACTTCTACATTTCCCAGTGGGGTTGTAACTGTTCTTTTCTCTCTTTTCAAAATGGTTCTCCCCATCTCCTGGCGACGGATCCCAATGGTTGTCGTTTCTCTGAAAATGATCTGCTCCATCGCTGAAACCTGTTCTTTTTTACATAGAACGGTAAGCAGCCATGCCGGACGGTTTTTCTTCATAAATACAGGCATGTAATTGGTCTCTCTGGCTCCTGCCTCATACAGAAGCTCCATAACATAGCCAAGCGTTTCTCCTGTACAGTCATCAATGTTGGATTCCAGCTTTATAATGGTATCTGCTTCCGTACAAGCAGCATTGCCTGAAGCCTCCTCCCCGGATCCCCGGATCAGCATGGCACGGAGAATTCCCGGGCACTCATACTGGCGCTTGCCTGCTCCGATACCGATCTTCTCCACCGTAAAATCTTCAGGCAGTTTTTCTGATGTAAGGAATGCTGCCACAATGGCTGCTCCTGTAGGCGTTATCAGTTCACCCTGCACCGATGTGATATGCAGCTTCAGCTGATGAGCACTTACAATATTACTTACCGCCGGTACCGGCACCGGAAGGATTCCGTGCTGACAGCGAATCGTTCCGCTACCCTCACAAAGTCTTGGAACGATCACTTCCTCCACATCCAGATCATCCATACAGATTGCAACAGAAAGAATATCCACAATGGAATCCACTGCACCCACTTCATGGAAATGGACCTGATCCACCGGTACATTATGGGCTTTTGCTTCTGCCTCGGCAAGAATCTTAAAAATCCTTTTTCCATAGGATTTTGCACGATCTGTCATATCTGCATGGTCGATAATCTCCATGATCTCGTTAAGGCCACGGTGTTCATGGTGATGGTGTCCGTGGTGGGAATGCATCGTTTCTGTATATATATGACTGTTTCCATGGGTTTCCTGTACATAATGTTCATGAGAATGGGGATGCCCATGGGCTTCCAGGGCTTCATGACTATGTTGATAATGATGTTCCTCATGATCCTGGCAGTGAGAATCTCCATCATGCCCATACAGATATTTCATATCATGATCATGATTCTCATGATCATGATCCAGCAGTACATCAAAATCACAGGCATCGATCCCTGATTTCATCACACGGCTGATCTTTATGTCGAAACCTTTTACCGGCAGACTTTTAAGAGTTCTCACCAGTTTTTTCTGATCTGCACCCAGATCCAGAAGAGCTGCAACTGTCATATCCCCGCTGATCCCGGAGGTACACTCCAGATATAATTTGTTTCTCATTTATTTTCCCTCCGCAAGCCGATTGATCTGGGTTGCCAGATATCCTGCCCCAAATCCGTTGTCAATATTTACTACTGCAATTCCGTTGGCACAGGAATTGATCATTGTCAGAAGCGCTGACAATCCATGAAAGCTGGCGCCATATCCCACAGAAGTAGGTACCGCGATCACCGGACGTTTCACAAGACCGCCCATAACACTTGCCAGCGCACCCTCCATTCCTGCTACCGCAACCACACAGTTAGCCTCCTGGATGGTATCCAGCCTGGAAAAAAGTCTGTGCATACCACTGACTCCCACATCATAGATCCTCTCCACATGTGTGCCGAAATACTCTGCTGTCTGGGCAGCTTCCTCCGCAACAGAAATATCTGCTGTTCCGGCTGTACACACTGCCACCTTTCCGATATGCTCCTTCTCTTTTTCAATCTTCAAAATTCCGGAAACCGGGTCATAAACCACATCAGGAAGAACCTTTTTTACCAGTTCATACTGATGTTCTGACGCCCTTGTTCCAAAGACCTCTCCATCTTCCTCATAAAGCTTCTGATAGATATTCAAAAGATGTTCGTCTGCTTTTCTCGCACAGTAAACTACCTCCGCAAAACCGGTCCGCGCTTTTCGGGTAGTATCCAGCTTCGCATAATCCATTTCTTCATATCCCTCTTTTTTCAGAAGGTCCTCTGCATGCTCCACAGAGAGCTGGCCTTTTTTTACCTTTTCAAGGATCTGCTGTAAAGTCATCTTTTTGCCTCCCTGTTTTCTTCGTAATATAATAACATAATAGCCAGACATTTGCATCATTTCCGCAAATCGTCTGGCTATCTGCTATTCAAACCGTTCACTGTCCGGTTCTTTTTATTTATGCGACTGCCTGGGCCGCCTTCTGTTCTTTATCTGATCATCTCCGCATATTTGGCCGAGATCTCATCAATATCTCCATATGCGATCAGTTTTCCTTTTTCAAGTATCATTGCTTTATTGCACAAGCGCTGTACCTGTTCCAGAGAATGGGATACAAACAGTACCGTAACGCCCTTATCAAACATACTTAAGACTTTCTTTTCACTCTTTTTCCGGAATTTGGCATCTCCTACAGAAAGGACTTCATCCAGGATCAGGATATCCGGTGATACCAGTGTGGCAATGGAGAATCCAAGTCTTGCCTTCATACCGGAAGAATAATTCTTAATAGGGACATCGATAAATTCCTTCAGTTCAGAAAACTCAACGATCTCATCAAATTTCGATTCCAGAAACTTCTTGGAATATCCGAGCATCGCACCATACAGAAAAATATTCTCACGTCCTGTATACTGCGAATCAAAACCGGCTCCCAGTTCCAGAAGAGGGACCAGACGGCCGTTTCGGACCACCTTGCCTTCGGTAGGCTTGAATACACCGGCAATTACTTTGAGCAGAGTACTTTTTCCCGCTCCGTTAAGTCCCAGGATTCCTACACGGTCACCTTTTTTCACCTCAAAATCAACATTCTGAAGAGCCCAGAATTCATTATATTTAATTTCTTTTTTTAAGAATTTAATCACGTAATCCTTCAGGCTGTCTACCTTTTCTTTACTGAGATTAAACTTCATACTTACGTTATCTACAACTACTGCAGGTTTTTCCATATTTTTCTCCTGTTAAATATAAAGGATAAATTCATCCTGTTTCTTCTTGAAACAGAACATTCCGATGGCAATCGTCACAAGGCTGAATACCAGTGCGTATGCCGCATAATGAAGATTCATCGGCTCTCCGAACATTCCCGAACGAAAAACATCGATGGTACAGTACAGCGGATTATATTTCAGGATCCATGAAAAACCACTTTTCAGCAGTCTGGACGGATAATAAAAGATCGCACAGGTATACATGATCAGCATCAGCGCTACTGACCACAGATATTCCATATCTCTGAAAAAAACGCCAATCGTAGCAAGGATCATTCCACAACCATAAGACAACAGAAATACCAGGATCAGCGCGATCGGGATCTGGAGCATATAAAGTGTCGGCTCCACACCAAGTACTGCTCCTACCGGAACCAGCACGATCAGTGAGATCAGGAAGATCACATAGTTAAAAAGTACACTTGACAGTGGATAGAGATATTTTGGCACATAAACTTTCTTGATCATTGCCGAATTCGCTCTTACTGATTTCAATGCCGCTTTTGTGGCACTGGAATAGAATGTGTACAAAAGACGTCCTGTCAGGATATATACAGGAAATGTCCGATCCTTGTTTCCAAACAGGGTACCGAATACGATCGTCAGTACGATCATGGTAAGCAACGGCTCAAGAAGAGACCAGATGATACCAAGATAGGAACGTCTGTACTTCAGTTTGATTCCTTTTTTTACAAGCTCTCCCAGAAGAAACCTGTAACGCATAAAAGTATTTACGTATTCTTTCATAGCATCTCCAATATTCAATTTTATTTTTTCACACGGCTGTAAATCATAATATACTATTTTGAGAAATCTGGCAACCTTATTTTCGCCAAAAAAAGGCACGCCAAAGCGTACCTTTTTGAGAAATGTGTTAGTTATGATCTTATCTCTTGATATTGAATGCCCGGAATCCCGGATATACTGCTGCATCACCAAGCTCTTCCTCAATACGGAGAAGCTGATTATATTTTGCCACACGTTCGCTTCTGGAAGGAGCTCCTGTCTTGATCTGGCAGGTATTCAGTGCCACTGCAAGATCTGCAATGGTTGTATCCTCTGTCTCTCCGGAACGATGGGAAGAAATCGCTGTATAACCAGCTTTATGTGCCATTTTGATGGCTTCCAGAGTCTCGGATACAGAACCGATCTGATTCAGTTTGATCAGAATAGAATTTCCGCAGCCAAGGCTGATACCTTTCTCAAGACGCTCTGTATTTGTAACAAACAGGTCATCACCTACAAGCTGTACTTTTCCTCCAAGTTCTTTTGTCATGATCTGCCAGCCTTCCCAGTCTTCCTCATCAAGGCCATCCTCAATAGAGTAGATCGGATATTTTTCGATCAAATTTTTCCAGTGATCAACAAGCTCCGCAGATGTAAATTTCTTTCCGCATTTCGGAAGAACATACTCCCCCTTTTTGTTTCCTTTCCACTCACTGGATGCAGCATCCATGGCAAGTACAAAATCCTTTCCAGGCTCATATCCTGCTTTTTTCACTGCTTCAAGGATGTACTCAATGGCTTCCTCATCGCTTCCAAGGTCTGGTGCAAAACCACCTTCATCTCCAACGCTTGTTGCAAGGCCTTTTTCTTTCAGAAGTGCAGCAAGAGCGTGGAATACCTCCGTACACCAGCGAAGTCCCTCTTTAAAGCTTGGTGCTCCTGCCGGCATGATCATGAATTCCTGAACATCAACGGTATTCGCAGCATGTGCACCACCGTTTAGGATATTCATCATCGGAACCGGAAGTCTGTTTCCGTTCACCCCACCAAGAAATCTGTAAAGGGGGATGTCAAGAGAAATCGCAGCCGCACGTGCGCACGCAATAGAAACCGCAAGAATGGCATTTGCGCCCAGTTTTGATTTGTCCTTTGTTCCATCTGCTTTGAGCATGGCAGCATCCACTGCATAAATATCAGATGCATCCATTCCTGCCAGCGCATCATTAATTACTGTATTGATATTTTCAATGGCCTTCGAAACACCTTTTCCTCCAAAACGGCTTTTATCCTGATCTCTCAGCTCAAGTGCTTCGAATTCTCCTGTGGACGCTCCGCTTGGTGCTGCTCCTCTTCCGACCGTTCCATCTGCCAGATAAACCTCTGCCTCTACGGTCGGATTTCCTCTTGAATCAATAATCTCTCTTCCAATGACCTTCTCAATCTCTAAATAATCCATTTGATATTTATCCTCCTGTCTGGTCTTTTCGCCCTGTCCGTAACTCCTGTTCAGGCCGCATTTTGTCAGGGGATACGGCCCGCCACAAATTTTACGCATTAGTTAGAATCCGCTAACTGTTTACAAGTTTACTATATCTAACTTTAACGGTCAAGAGGAGTTATTGCCATTTTTTTCTCAATTACTCTTCTGATATTTCCATGTTTTTTCAGAACATTCCGCAGGATGTTGCGAATTTTACTTATTGACAAGGCTTTACTACTTATGATATCATAACCGCCGGTATCAAGCGGATATTCGTAAACCGCTCTGCTGCCTGCTTACAGCCAAATAACTGCTTCGCAGTTTGATTTGGTCAAAAAACCGAATATGGTTTATGACAAAATCCTGTCATATATTGGAAACGCACATTCTCCTGAATGATTAACGAACAACACATGCTCTGAGGTTTTACATTATCACTTAATCATTTTAAAGGAGGATTTTTTATGCCAAAAAACAAATTTCAGGAAGTTATCTTTACCCTTATCATGGTATTTTTTATGGTTTACGCCATGATCTGCTACAACATTTCCCTGAACACAGGGAGTATGACAAACCGCGTGTTCCTTGACGCTTTTCATGAGCTGGTGATCATGGGACCGATCGCATTTATCCTTGACTTCTTTATTGTATCCAAGCTTGCTTTTGGTTGTGCAATGCGCATGGTAGATTTCAAAAGCTGTCATCCCTTCAGCAAGATCCTTGCGATCTCCGTTCCTTCCGTTGCTTTCATGTGCCCATTAATGAGTCTTGCCGCAACCATTCTCTTTAAGGATGCAGGAAATCAGTTCGTAGCTGTATGGCTTCAGACAACCGCATTCAACTTCCCGATGGCATTCTTCTGGCAGCTGATCTATGCAGGTCCGATCGTACGTTTTATTTTCAGACATATCTTTCCTGAAAAGGAAAACGTAAAAGAAGCGACAGCAACTATGTAAAATTAAAGAAAGCACATTGCTATGGTTGAACCACCCCAAAAGTCATACTTTCCGGTGGCGGCTCATTCCATACAATGTGCTTTTTATTTTTCACGCGAATCTTTCTCATCGGATCTTCGAATCTCTCAGACTGTTTTCTTTAATTCCGGCATCTTAAGTATCTTCACGATCAGCGGGATCACCATAATGACCCAGACTATCGGTTCTGCTACGATCACGCCGGTATATCCGAGAAGTGGCACCAGAGTCACCGCGATCACTACTTTTCCGATCATCTCCAGCGCACTGGAAACCAGAGGGATCACCGTTTCTCCAAGGCCCTGCATAGCATTTCTGAGGACACTGATCACAGCCGTTACGAAATAAAAGATCGTATCAAATTTAAGATAATTGGCGGCATTGCGGATCACCGTTTCATTATGGCTTCCTGTGACCAGATAGATCAGCTGTTTTCCAATGGTAAAACTGAAGATCACAGTCATCACGGACCAGATACAGGTATACAGAACTGCAAGACCGATTCCATGGCGTACCCGGTCCATCCTCCCTGCACCTGCGTTCTGGCCGCAGAAGATCGCCATGGTCTGGCCGAACACGCCAAACATGATCATAAACATCTCTGTGATCTTACGAGCTGCTGTATGTGCCACAATGATATCTCTTCCCAGCCGATTGATGGAGGTCTGAAGTGCCAGTGTACCAAGATTTACAAGAGAGCTTACAAGTCCCATAGAAAGTCCGGCACTCAGCATATTTTTCATCATATTTCTTTCGAGACCGAAAAAATCCTCTTTTTTCAGTCGTAGGATCTCATACCTGCGGATCATGTAAAACCAGCATATAAGAAATGCCAGCGTCTGTGAAAGTACCGTGGCAACGGCCGCTCCCTGAACTCCTGCTTTTACTACCAGAATAAAAAACAGATCTCCTGCGATATTTAAAGTTACAGACACCGCCAAGATCACAAGAGGCGTCACCGTATCCCCAAGTGCGCGCAGAGATGCCGCGCAGGTATCATAAAGAAACGTTGCCAGCATACCTGCGATAATAATAAAGATATACTGCCTGGCAGTTCCCGTCAAATGATCCGGAACATTCAGGAACCTCAGGATCGGATGCAGAAACAAAAGTCCCAAAACAGTCAGGATCAGAGAAATCACGCTGCCCATTACAAGAGACAGCGCAAAGGATTTTCGTACTTCTTCCCGGTTTCCGGCACCGAATTTCTGTGCGGTGACAATGGCAAATCCATTTGCAAGGCCCATCAGAAAACCGATGATCAGCCCACTTAAAGGACTGGTGGCCCCTACTGCCGCCAGCGCATCTTCTTTAAGAAAGCTTCCCACGATCCGGGTATCTGCCAGGCTGTACGTCAGCTGCAAGAGATTTCCCAGAAATACAGGAAGCGCAAAGGACAGGATCAATGTGGAAGGCTTCCCTTTTGTCAAGTCTTTCATGTCATCCTCCCTCAGTCAACGATATCATTCTGAAAACGGGAAAGATGCTCATAAGGAAGGATCATCCTTCCGCGGAACAGTCCGCAGCCATCATTGATCAGGCTGTTGTTTACCGCACCAAACATATTAACGTCCAGCGCAGCAAGATCCAGTCCAAGAAGTCGCATACCCCGCTCATAAGCCTCATCAAAATAGATACATTCCCCCTGGGGAACCGCGTCCCTTCTCCTGCGTTCACTTTCCTGTTTTTTCTCATAGCTTAAATGGTTGGCGGAACCAATCTCCGCAACATCATCCATGTCTTTGGTCCGCAGCTGTACTTCCATATAGCTTCGGGAACTGTTATCATAAAACGTGATATGCAGGGACTGATAATCATCCTCACTGTTATTACAGATGTAATCCCTATAGTAAGGCTTTGCTTCCCTGCTGAGCAGTGGCGATGTACTTTCCTGCACTCCTCTAGCCGGCTCTGCGGTAAATCCTCTTTCTTCCAAAAATCCCGGAAGTATATTGGCGATCTCATAAAGATAACGAAGCTCTTCTTCTCTGACATTCTCACCATTTTTCAAATGACATCTGGGCATGGCGATAACGATCCTGTAGGCAATAAAATCGCGGAAACAGCTTAACCGTTCCTTGATCTGGGATACGGAAGGATATTCCCCATATTCTTTATAATAGTCATAAATAAACTCCACTACATATCCGTTAAATTTTTCCTCCGCACGGATCAGGGATTTGATCCTTCCCTTGAAGGTAAATGCCAGAAACGGATATTCCCCTGCCATATATTTATAAAATTCCCGGATCTTCTGAGACTGGGCAGTGAGGAAATCATTATGCTCCAGAAGCTCCTGGATCTGGATCAAAAAATTACAGTGTACCAGATCGATCTCATTATGTTTTTCCTTCGCCTCTGTCCTAAGATCCCGAATGTATTTCTTCAGTATCCGGAGAAGAGTATCTCCGGAATACAGATAATCGTTTAATGTTATCATTTGTGTTTCTCTTTTCTATTTTGGTCTTTTCAGGATCACATATTTACAACAACTGCTGGATGATCTGTGTTCCTGTCTTTTATTTATTTCAGTTTTTCATGGAAAAACTCTGCGATCCGGTTCCACACCTCATCCTGGAAAAACTGGATATCTGCATGGTCTGCACCATCCAGTGTCAGCAAAGTGACATCACAGTCTTTTTTCTCCAGAAGTCCGTATAAAGTTTCCGACTGAACATAAGGAACGACCTGATCGCAGTTGCCATGGATGATCAGAAATGGCGGTGCATCCTTCGTAACCTTGGAAACCGGACTGCTCTGGTATGCCTTTTCTTTATTTAACATGGAATTAAATCCAAGCAGAAGGGATTCTGCGGAAGAAGCACATTTTTCTGCAGATTCACATGGAAATGCGGAAAGATCCGTAGGCGGATACCATGGGCAGGCAGCCTGTACCTTACTGGATTCTTCCAGATACTCTCCCACATCCAGAGCCGGATCATTGTCCAGCGCAGCCATACAGGTAAGATATCCTCCGGCAGACTCTCCCATAACTCCTATCTGCTCTTTGTTGATGCGGAACCGGTCTGCATGGGCTTTCAGGTAACGGATAGCTGCCTTTACATCCTGCAGCGGCATGGGATACGGGCCCTGATTGGAAGTACGATACTCCACACTTGCCACTACAAAGCCACTGGATGCCAGTCTGCTCAGATAAAGATTATGTGCGGATTTATCCATCATCAGCCATGCGCCTCCACAGATCCAGAGGATGCAGGGATAGATTTTTCCATCTTTTGTTTCCGGGTAGATTATATCCAGTTTCAGATCCCGCCTGCAATGTCCGAACCAGGAATCCACCTGTGCGTAAGTAATATCATTTACTGTAATATACTGAGGCTTCTCTACCGAAAGCTTCAGTGTCTTTTTTTCTGCTTTTATCATAATCTATCTACCTCTTTTCTTCTGATCATTTTAGTTTGTCTTTGAAATATTTTTCTTCTATTTTATCACAATACTGCTTTTTCTGCTTTTATTTTTCGGAGAAAAAGCACTCTTTTTCTGCAAAAGAAATATCTGCATTCTCATTTACAGACATGCCTTACCGCAGGATCTCGTCAATGGTGGAAACGGTACTGAAAGATCCTTTATTCCTTGAAATGATCTCTTTTACTTCCTGCAGTTCAAAATAATTTACATAGCAGATCAAAGTCTTGTTCTCTCCTGCGATCACGCCGGAAGAGTTGATGATGGTACAGGTTTTATTCAGTTCCTCCTTAATATCACAGATGATCGCATCAGGATCCTTTGTGATGATCGTCACCTGTTTCAGTGCCTCAAAATGATCTGTGAAATGATCAATGATGGAAGTCGCCACAATGTATACCAGAAGACTTAAAAGTGCGGAATCTCTGTCAAGAAGTACAAACACAGCTCCATATACACAGGCATTAAATGCGATCAATATGTAGGAAATACTGTAGTCCTTTCCGGAATGATTGTAGATCTTTTTTTACAATGATATTGGCAAAGATCTCAGAACCGTCAATACAGCCACCGTTTCGAAGGATCAGAGACAGTCCCACACCAAGGATCGCACCTCCAAAGGCTACTGCAATAAAATGCTCTGTATTCAGCTCAAAAGGGATTTTTTCAAAGTAGGAAAGACCTATTGTGTAGACAACAAAACCCACGAACGTTTTTACAAAGAAATACTTACCGATAAAAATGACCCCAGCTATGAGAAACGGCAGAAGCACAAGCAGCACACATAACGACAGATTATACCCTGTCAGCTTGCTTATAATAATGGCGATTCCGGCAGTTCCGTAATCGATGGCATCATTGGGAAGCAAAATACAGGCAACAGAAAAACTGGCCAGGATTGCTCCCACAATGATCATCAGATATGAAAACACTGTCTTAATCTTTTTGTTCATAAAGGCCTCCTCTTTGTAAGCAAAATTGTTTGTCAACAATAACAAAAAGCTGTTATAATAGATTTTCTCTATTACAACAGCTTTGTTTTCCTACTTTTGGAATGGATTTATTATATTATAAGTTTTTTTCTCTGTCAACGCCCTCAGACAATTTCACAGCTTTTCTTTATCAGTAAACCTGTATCCTGCTTTCTCAGATCTGATACCAGCGGATCTCATTAGCTTCCAGATGAAGGTCAAAGCTCTTTCCATCCCCTGTGTAAACCGTAGTGTCCTGTGGCTCATAGGTGTTGTTTACCACACAATACTTTTTATTTTTCACATAAGCATGTACTTCCACATTATAATTGGAAGAAAACCAGCAGAAAAGCTCATTTTCTGCCGCTGCTGACCAGAGCACAGCACGATAAAGGATACGGCTGTTGCAGAAGCTGTACGGAAGTCCGCTGATGTAAACACCTCTGCCTTTTCCGAAGGTTTTTACTGCCATCTGGACTTCCTGGTCCTTCTGGATAAGGATCTTCGTATCCGGAAGTGCGAAGATATTCTTTTTCCCCTCACCGAAATCTACGGTTCCGTCTGTATCCTTCAGGATAAAATGATCTTTATGCTCTTCCCAGTTGTATTTATCGGTATTAAGATTAAATCCTCTTTCTTCCTCTACACCAAGGATGTCATCCAGCTGGAAGAATTTTCCCTGCCACTGATGAGCTGCCGGTTCACCGACGCCAATAAATCCGCCGCCATTATAGACAAATTTCCGCACAGCTGTAAGAATCTTCGGATCTGCCCAGTTCTCACCACCGGACTGTGCAGTATCCGCATCACCTACATTGATGATCACATCAAAATCATTCAGCAGATCTTTATCCTGACGGATATCATCAAAGCTGATAAAGGACACATCAAAAGGCGCACCGCTTAATGCCTCGATAATTCCGAAATAGGAATAATTCTGCTTGTAATAGATGGCATGATGTACCATATGGTTGCCCCAGGAGCGCATTTTTCCCCAGCAATTTAAAACAGCCACACGTTTTACGCAGTACGGTGTGGTTCCCTGGATATTGTCGTAGAGCACACGGAATTCCTGGCAGACTTCCTTGATATACTGTACAAAATCCGGAAATTCCAGAGCCAGTTTCAGATAACCGCCGTATCCAATTCTCTGGATCGGACTTCGAAGGATAGCTCTTCTTGCAGTCACCCAGTTTACTTTTGCCTCTTTTACAGGATCCCCGCCCTCATGGAAGGTGTCCGGGAAAAAGTACGGCAGAAATCTTCCCTCTGTATATTTTACATGTTTAATATCACTGAACAAACGTAGGGTCGCTCCGTTTCCGACGCTTCCCACTACCGCATCCAGCCCGATGGAAGCAAACTCATCCATAAAGGGCTCCATACCGATCCAGTGATCGCCCATGAACATCATGGCCTCTTTTCCGTATTCATGGACAATGTCTACCATTTCCTTTGCAAGCTTCGCCACTTCCCGTCTCTGGAAGGCCTGGAAATCTTTAAACTCTTTTGATGGGATCCGATAAGTGTTGTTCATATATCCCTGATCAATGATAAACTCCGGACGGAACTTATATCCCACTTCCTGCTCAAACTGTTCCAGGATATAGGGGCTCACCGAAGCGGAATACCCGAACCAGTCTACATATTTTTCCCGTGCCATCTCATCAAAGATCAGTGTGAACTGGTGAAAAAAGGTAGTAAATCGTACTACATTCACATAATCATGGGAATCCAGAAATCTGCGGAGGCGATCCATGGAATGTGCACGTGTTGCGGGCTGACGCACATCAAAAGTGATCTGAGGCTCTACATCCTTCCAGTCATTGACAACTGCATTGTACATATGTACCGGATCCCACATGATATATGCAAGAAAACTTACCGTATACTCATGAAACTCTTTCGCCGGCCTGATCACAACATTTCCGTTTTTTTCATCGTATGACCATTCCTCTGTACTGACAGCTTCCCCTGTAGTCCGGTCAATGACTTCCCACCATCTTCTG
>ENA-ORRA01000522-ORRA01000522.1-human-gut-metagenome-genome-assembly--contig:-NODE-522-length-35261-cov-10.362722_pt1 | contig 35261 bp, 29 predicted proteins | sample MGYA00242169_ERZ509122 | MGnify/ENA primary metagenome ERZ509122 (study PRJEB26280, sample SAMEA2338650) | human gut metagenome | biome: human gut; feature: human-associated habitat; material: faeces...
CGCGACCCCAACCTTGGCAAGGTTGTGCTCTACCAACTGAGCTATTTCCGCAAATGCGGGAGCAAAGGTAACGAAAAAATTCGATAAACCAAATTTCTGCCTCTCTTTGTCAAGGCTGCAGTATGATTCAGGCAGACTTGTTTTTGCACGCGGCTTATACTATCTTTGTGCCGATGAAGACTCCCGTAGATATATGGGCGGAATTGGGTGCACGCCTCTCTTCGTTCGGACAGGATGCTGCGAGCCGTGAGGTTATCGCGCGGGCCTGCCAGAAGAACGATTGGTTCGAGCCGGAAGAGATTGTCGATGCCGTGCGGTCGATCCGCGAGGAGTTCCTATCGCGTGATAAGATCGAGCGTTGGCTGGCGTGCTACGAGCGCCCCGCTACCCTGCCGTCCCGTACCGTTCTGGTCGTCATGGCCGGCAATATTCCGCTGGTCGGTTTTTTCGATTTGTTGTGTGTCGTTACGGCCGGACATCGTTGCCTGGTGAAAATGTCGAGCAAAGATGCGGTGCTGATGAGTTTCGTCATCGACCAACTGAAAAAGATCGAGCCGGGTGTCCCTGTCGCAGTTTATGACGGGGCTACACCTTTCGATGCCGCGATTGCCACCGGCAGCGATAATGCCAATCGGTATTTTCGCAGCTTGTATGCCGGGGTCAGAACTCTTTTGCGCGGTAATCGCCATTCGGTCGCGGTCTTGAACGGGCGGGAAACGTCCGGGCAACTGGAGGCTCTGTCCGACGATATCTTCTCCTATTCGGGCTTGGGATGTCGGAACGTTTCTCTAATTTTCGTACCTCGAGGTATCTCCCTTCGTTTTGCTTCTCGACGAATGAACCCCAAATACCTGAATAATTATCGTCAGCGCAAGGCCCTGCGTGAAATGTGCGGCGATCCGTTTTTTGATTTGGGATTCGCGCTGTTGATCCGCCAGTCGGAATTTTCGCAGGCTTTGAGCGAGGTGTCCGTGGTCGAATACGACGATCTCTCCCAGGTCGCAGCTTGGCTTCGGAAACACGATGCGGAGTTACAATGCGTGGTTTCCAACTGTATCGACCACAGCCGTCGGGTTCCTTTGGGCCGATCACAGCAGCCTACACTTTCGGACTATCCGGATGCGGTCGATGTGATGGAGTTTCTGTACGGATTGTAATCGGTCTGAAAACAGAAAAATCCCGGAGTTCTTGGTGGGGAACTCCGGGATTTTTCTGTTGATGTTTCCGTTATCCGTATATCTCGTTCAGCAGACCTGCCAGGCGGTGTCCTCCACGCAGCAACTGCCGCTCGATTACCGGGGCATACTTAGCGATGTAGTCGTAGGAAAGATCGCTGCCTTCGGGTGTTGCAACGTATATCTCCCGACAGATCGCATTGCTCTCCTCGAACCAGTCGAACGGTGTGCCGGATTGGATTCGGGCCACCTCCTCTTCTGTGAGGCGATCGAGCTGGTTTTGCCACTCCGTATAGCTCCACTTGTGGGCCGCTTCGGGCAGGGAGCTGTCCCAAACTGCATGGAGATTGCTCTCCCGACCGAAGAACCGTACGGGAACGGAGTTGCCGCCCCGGTCGCTCAAGTGCCCCGTGTGCATCGGCTGGTGCAGGTCACCGACCAAGTGTATCAGCATTTTCAGGTAGAGTTGCTCCTGTGCCGGGTCGAGCTGACCGTTTTTAAGCTCCGCCACGATCCGGTCGATGGCCTCGACGATGTCCCCGTCCGGATTCTTCGTCATGGTCTCGTAAGTGAAACCTTCATCGACATTGGCATAATGCCAGGTCGCGGTGTAGGCATACTCCGGCGTGTGGCTCGCCGAGTCGAGCCAGTTGGCCCAATATACCATCGAGGCTCCGCCGAGGATCTTGTCGATTTTCTCTGCGGCCTCGGGCGTGAGGTTGCATTCGGCGATGTAGGCGACTACGTCGTGCCCTTTTTGTCCCCAGGCCAGTGCCCTGGTCGTTCCCAGCAGGCATAAGAGCGAGATGAATAGCGTCCGAAGCATAGTTTTATAGGATTTAATGGTTCATCGTGGCGAGAAACTCCTCGTTGTTGTCCGTGAGGTTCATCTGTTTTTGCAGGAACTCCATCGCTTCCACCGGGGTCATGTCCGAGAGATACTTGCGCAGAATCCACGTGCGGTTCATCACTTCGCGCGACAGCAGCAGGTCTTCGCGGCGGGTTCCCGACGCGATTACATCGACGGCCGGATAGATACGTTTGTTGGTCAGTTTGCGATCGAGCTGAAGCTCCATGTTGCCCGTACCCTTGAACTCTTCGAAGATCACCTCGTCCATCTTCGAACCGGTGTCGATCAGGGCCGTGGCGATGATCGTCAGCGAGCCTTTCTCCTCCGTATTGCGGGCTGCGCCGAAGAAACGCTTCGGTTTGTGCAGCGCATTGGCGTCCACACCGCCCGAGAGCACCTTGCCCGAAGCGGGCTGCACCGAGTTGTAGGCGCGTGCCAGGCGGGTGATCGAATCGAGGAAGATCACTACGTCGTGTCCGCATTCGACCATGCGCTTGGCTTTCTCGAGTACCATTTCGGCGACTTTGACGTGACGCGAAGCCTGTTCGTCGAAGGTCGAAGCCACGACTTCGGCCTTTACGTTGCGTGCCATTTCGGTTACCTCCTCCGGACGCTCGTCGATCAGCAGTACGATCATATAGACTTCCGGATGGTTGTCGGCGATGGCGTTGGCGATCGACTGCATGAGCACCGTTTTACCGGTCTTGGGCTGGGCGACGATCAGGGCGCGCTGCCCCTTGCCGATCGGCGAGAAGAGATCCACGATGCGGCACGAGAGGTTGTTGTGGCCGTTGCCCGTGAGACAGAATTTTTCGCTCGGGAAAAGCGGGGTCATGAATTCGAACTGTACGCGATCGCGGATGTACTCCGGTTCCAGTCCGTTGATGTCCGTCACGCGCACCAGCGGGAAATACTTCTCGCCCTCTTTGGGCGGGCGGATCGTGCCGGTCACCGTGTCGCCCGCCTTCAGTCCGAAGAGCTTGATCTGCGAAGGAGAAACGTAGATGTCGTCCGGGGAGTTCAGGTAGTTGTAGTCTGCCGAGCGCAGGAACCCGTAGCCGTCCGGCATTACCTCCAGAACGCCTTCACCGGCGATTTCTCCCGCAAAATCGTCTTTGGTAATGATCTCTTCCGTTGGATGCGTTGTGGGGAGTGTCTGCGGTTCCTCGTGCATTCCTGGACACGTTTCGCCGTCCAGGGCGATTTTTTTTATCTCTGGTTTGGAAGTATCTGTGCCTGCGAATGAAGGGGCGGCCTGTTCCTTGCGGGAGGGACGGCCACGGCGTTTACCGCCCTCTTTTGGCGCTGCGGGAGTCGGTGTCGTCGTGGTCTGTGCGGCGGGTTGCTCCCGTATTTCGACGGAGGCCTGAGTGGATTCCGTCTTGGCAATACGCGGCCGACGGGTTTTCTTGGGAGCTTCGGCGGGGCTTTGTTGCGTTTCGGTATCCGCAACGCCTCCGTCCTGCGTGAAATTCAGAATTTTTTCGATAAGGTCCTTTTTTTTCATCATAAGGTGAGGGATTCCCAGTGCCTTGCCTATTTCACGCAATTCAGCCAGACTCTTGCCTTCAAGTGCTTTAAGGTCTTGCATATTTGTCCGAATAAAATGTTGGATATATTAAGTGGGTGATGAAACCGATCGGATGATCGGTTGTCGGATTGTGTGGCAAAGATAGCTAAATATTTTTAATTGCAAATTTCTTGCTTCTAAATAAATATGGCAAGGGCTAAAATCTATTTCCCGGTAGATATAGGTTGGTAGTATATCGCTTTTCCTTATTAAAAGTTAAAACAAGGTTGTTGTTGTCCGAAAATTTATCGTACGGTCGGCAATCGTTTGAAAGTTGAAACCCGGTCGAAAACGTATCGCTCTCTGTATGACGTCAGATTGTGGTCTGTGAAAATAAAACCGACCGCTAATCGCAAGATTAGCGGTCGGTCCGTACTCGGAGCGGGAATCGAACCCGCACGGCCATTGCTGGCCACAGGATTTTAAGTCCGGCGTGTCTACCTATTCCACCATCCGAGCAGCCGTCTTCGGAAAAAGACGGGACAAAAGTAACAAAAATTTACTGATTTACAACGTCCCGTCGATATATGCTATGATTTTATCAGTGTCGCCGGGTGGGGTCCAGAAGATTTCCGGGTCGCGGCGGAACCAGGTGAGCTGCCGTTTGGCGTAGCGGCGCGTGTTTCGTTTGATAAGCTCCACTGCCTCGTCGCGGCTGCATCGTCCGTCGAAGTAGGCGAACAACTCCTTATACCCTACCGTTTGCAGGGCGTTCAGGTGTTTGTAGGGATAGAGCCGACGGGCTTCGACCTCCAGTCCTTCTGCCAGCATTTCGTCCACGCGGCGATCGATTCGCCCGTAGAGTTCGGCACGGGGAACGTCGGTTCCGATTTTAAGGATTCGGAAGTTCCGTTCGCGTCGGGGCTTTGTCCGCTGTTCCGAATAGGGACGTCCGGTTTGCAGACATACCTCCAATGCCCGCACGACACGTGCAGGATTGCTCCGATCGACCTGCGCATAATAAACCGGATCGAGCCGCTTCAACTCTTCGCCCAGCGATTCGAGGCCTTCATTCGCAAGTCGCTGTCGGAGTGTTCTCCGCAATTCCGGGTCGGCTTCCGGCAGGTCGTCCATCCCCTCGCAAAGAGCCTTCACATACAATCCCGATCCTCCGACCGCGATTACCGTATCGTGCCGTACGAACAGTTGCCGAAGCAGTTCGAGCGCCTGCACTTCGTATTGCCCACAGTTGAAGTCCTGCTGTATGTCGAGTGTGGCAATAAAATGGTGTTCAATGGCTTTTAATTGTTCATTCGTGGGCTGTGCTGTACCGATCGGCATTCCCCTATACACTTGCCGGGAATCGGTCGAAAGGATCGGCGCCCGGTAATGCTTTGCCAGGCGAATGCTCAGATCCGTTTTACCCGACCCCGTTGCGCCGACCAAAACGACGAGCCGCTTGTCAGTCATCGTCGCTGTAATTGTCGTCGCCTTCGAACGAACTGAAGTCGCCCATCATCTCCTCGAAAATAGAGCCTTCCGACTCATTGGCGTCGGGATCGAACTGATCGGGAGCCGGGGCGTGCTCGAAAGCTACGCGCGGATATTCCATCCCTTGCTCCGGCTTTTTGGCTTCGGTCAGTTCGAGGTAGTACGCCCGGTCGCCCATGAGGTCGAACTGGTAGATCAGCCGGTCGCGATTGTTGTGAATCAACTGACCGAGCGTTATGTCCGCCATCGGCAGAGGAGCGTCCTCTGAATTATCTCCCATGTCCATCAGCGTGAATTCGCGCAACCGGTTCCACTGCTTGTCGGCCGTGAAGAACGAAGACATCCCCTCTTCATAGCCAAGCGAACGCGTGATGAACTCATGAAACCCGAGCAGCGTCATATCGTACGGCACCTCGTAGTCGCGGACGAAATGGTCGTTTTCATCGCTCAACATTCGGAATTTGAAAACCATTGACATATCTCTTCGTGTTTTGTACATTGTTTGAATAAGCAAAAATAGGGATATTTTCATAAAATATCCCCACTTCGCACAATATTTCCGCCGTTTCGGTGTACTGCCCCGCTCTTATTCCCAGAAGTTGAAGAAATGGTGCACAGGGCCGTGACCCTTGCCGATTTCGTATTCGGCTCCGGCGATGATTGCGGCATTGATGTACTCCTTGGCGCAGACGACCGCTTCGTCCAGAGGCAATCCATGGGCGAGAAAAGCTGCTACGGCCGAGGAGAGCGTGCAGCCCGTACCGTGCGTGTTAGGCGTGTCGAGCCGCATGGAGCGCAGAGGGGTCGCTTTGTCGGTTTCGGCGTTGTAGAATACGTCGATAAGCTCGGTATCGTGCAGGTGTCCGGCTTTGAGCAACACGGAAACTTTGCGTCCGAAGGAGAGTTCGCGTGCTACCTGCGGCAGCTCCTCCTGTCCGGCGATCTTGCGTCCGAGCAGAATCTCCGCTTCGGGGATATTCGGAGTGATGACCCGCACAAACGGTACCAGCTCTTCTTGGAGCGTGGCGATCGCTTCTTCCTGCAGGAGCCGATCGCCGGAGGTGGCGACCATCACCGGATCGAGGACGATGTTGCGGATGTCGTAAGCGGCCAAAGTTTCCCGCACGGCCCGGATAAGTTCCGATGAGTGCAGCATACCGATCTTAACGGCGTCGGCGCCGATGTCATCCAGCACCGACCGGATTTGGCCGGTGACGAAATCCACAGGCACCGGGTGTACGCCCGTGACGCCTACCGTATTTTCATCCACGACGGCTACGATGGCCGACATCCCGTAACAACCGCAGGCCGAGAAGGTTTTCAGGTCGGCCTGAATGCCTGCTCCGCCGCTCGGATCGCTTCCGGCGATCGTCAGGACCCGCTTATAGTGTTTTTTCATAATTGATTTTGTTAATCAGATTATTGGCACATTTACTTGAATGAACGCTTTTTATATTTTCCAACTTTCCAGATACCAGGCGCTGTCCCAGAACAGCCACTCCATCTTGGTGCAGCGCAGGAAGATGTCGGTCATCCGGCGCCGGGTTTCCGGCCCGGTTTTTTCGGCCAGTGCGTCGCAGATTCCGATAGCCTGCGAAGTCGCTTCGGTGAAGGAGGGATCGGCGTAGGTCTCGATCCACTGTGCATAGGGATTCCCACTTCCCTGCTGCCGGGCGATGATCTGCCGCCCGACCTGCTGATAGACCCAGAAGCAGGGAAGCACGGCAGCGGCTTCCACTTCGACCGGGGCTGTGGCCTGGGCTTGCAGTACCGAGGTGTAGAGCAGGCATGTCGGGCTGATCTCTTCGGGAGCCGGTACGTCGCCTTTCAGGAAGGAGCCGTGCAGCGCCTCCTCGACCTCTATGCCGTCCGAAGCAAAACGAATGAAAGCCGCGATGTGCTCCTTCTCGGTAAGACGGGAAGCGATGTGGGTCAATACCCTGGAGTAATGCGCCAGATACAGCGAATCCTGCCGCAGGTAGAACAGGAACTTGTCGGCGGCCAACGTACCCCGGGCAAGCTCTTCGACGAACGGATGTTCGATGATTTTCAGGTAGGTAGGCCGAGCAACATCCCAGGCCTCTTCGCTCCATTTTTTCATAATGTCGGTTTATTTGCAGGCGGTAACGGCTACGTAATCTCCCTTTTCGTACCCTTCCGACGGCTGCTCTTCCTGCCGGTTCGAGTAGAGCGGGTGCGTGGTGAGGGTCTGGGCGAAGCGGAGATCCCGGAATCCGGCTTTTTCGAGCAGCTCGATCTTCTCGGCCGTCGTGCGCCAGTTGGCGACCCGGACGAATTCGATCGGATAGGGATTCTCGGGATAGGTCCCTGCGAGCAGCGGATGATCCCACGTGCCGAGGGCTTTGGCCAGGTTGTACAGCACACCGTAGGTGCTCTCTTTCGGAACGTCGATCAGGATGATCCGGCCGCCTTCGGGCAGGGCGTCGTAGGCTTTGCGGACGACGCTTTCCAGATCGGTGATGTAGCTGGGGGTACCGTTGAAGAGAATCGTATCGTAGTCGCCGCAGCCGAAATCGGCTTCTTCGGCGGTCGAGATCGTCACCTTCATCCCCCGCTTGCGGGCGATTTCGGCCATTCCTTCCGACGGTTCGATGCCGTCGGTGATCGTGATACCGTACTCTTTGGCCAGAATCGTTTCGAAGAGTCCGCTGCCGCAACCGACCGAGAGTGTCCGCCCCGGATTTTTCAGCACGTGGGCCACCAGATTGATTTCCGAGTAGAGTACGTTGCGGTTTTCGAGGAACCAGGCGTCGTAAGCCGGAGCATATTCGTCAAATCCTTTTCCCATAGGTTCTTTTTGTGTTTTTTGCAGGTTAATAATCTATGATTTGGGTTTGCAGGGTACGCAGGTCGATCGTGAACAGTCGCCCGTCGAGCGGCTCGCCGAAGCCGCAGAGGTATTTGATCGCCTCGGAAGCTTGCAGCGTTCCGATGACGCCCGGCACTGTGCCGAGTACGCCCTGCGTGATCCGGGGACGGGCGCAAAGTGCCTTCCGGTCGGGATAGAGATCGCGGTAACGACGGCCTTTCCGGCCGTTGAAAACGGTCACCTGACCGTAAAACTCCCCGATCGAGCCGTGCACCCAGGGTTTTCGGCAGGCGGCACATAGGTCGTCGAGCAGGTAACGGGTCGGAAAGTTGTCGCAGCAGTCGAGTATCAGGTCGTAACCGTCCAGAATAGGCCGTGCGTTTTCCGGGGTAATTCCTTCCGGCCGGCATTCGAACGCGGTGTGGGACGAGAGCGCCGCGAGCCGCTCCCGGGCCGCAGCGCTCTTGGGCATTCCGATCTGTCGTTCGGTGTAGAGTACCTGCCGTTGGAGGTTGCTCTTGCTCACCGTATCCGCATCGGCCAGTCCGATGCGTCCCACGCCGGCTCCCGTCAGGTAGAGGGCTGCGGCCGAGCCGAGCCCGCCGATGCCGACGATCAGCACCGAAGCCTCTGACAACCTGCGCTGCCCCTGCTCCCCTATTTCCGGCAGCATCGTCTGCCGTGCGTAACGTTCCTCCATCGTCAGTCGAAGATTTTGTCCCAGTCTTTCCAGACGACTTCGTACCCTTCGCGGCGGATGTCGGCTTCGACCTGGGCCGGTGTGCGTTCGTCGCTGACGGAGAACTGTTCGAGGGACTGGGGATAGGTATGGTAGCCGCCCGGATCGGTTTTCGATCCGGCGCTCATCGATGTCGCTCCGAGCGTGGCGATGTGGTTGCGGAACGAGGGTTTTTCACGGGTCGAGAAGGAGATGTCCACGTCGTGATCGAAGATGCGGAAGGCGAAAGTGAGTTGGGCCAGCTCCCGGTCGGTCATCACCACATTCGGCTGAAAATGCCCTTCCGACGGACACATGCGCGGGAAATTGACGCTGTAGCGCGTTTTCCAGTAGTGCTTGCGCAGGTATTGCAGATGCAGGGCCATCATCGTCACGTCCGTGCGCCACTCTTCGAGGCCGATCAGTACGCCCATGCCGATCTTGTGCACCCCGGCCTGCCCCATGCGGTCGAAGCCGTTCACGCGCCATTCGAATTTGGATTTCATCCCCGCCGGGTGGTAGATGTTGTAGTTGGCGCGGTTGTAGGTCTCCTGAAAGCAGACCACCCCGTTGAGTCCGGATTGGGTCAGGCGGTAGTAATCCTCGCTCGCCAACGGCATTACCTCGATGGTGAGGTTGTTGAAATAGGGACGGCAGACCTTGAGCGCCTGTTCGATGTAATCCACGCCCGCTGCCCGGGGATTTTCTCCCGTTACGAGCAGCAGGTTTTCGAACGGTCCGAGTGCCCGGATCGCCTTGCACTCGTCTTCGATCTGTTCCATCGTGAGGATCACGCGGTCGAATTTGTTATGATGGTTGAATCCGCAGTAGATGCAGGAGTTCGTGCACGAGTTGGTGATATACATCGGAATATACATCGAAATAGTCTTGCCGAACCGTTCCTGTGTGTATCGGCGGCTCAGCCGGGCCATCGGTTCCAGGTAGGCGGCCGCTGCAGGTGAGATGAGCGCCATGAAGTCGTCGAGGGTCAGGTGTTCCTTGCCGAGCGCCGTCTCTACGTCTGCCGGTCGTTTGTGCTGAATTTGCCGGGTCGTCTCCTCCCAGTCGTATTTGGCTAATTCTTCTGAAAACATAGCGCGGCGGAATTAGTCGAGAAATGCGGTGAGAGGGCTCGACGCTTCGGCGCACTGTGCCTGTGCTCCGAGTCCGGCTTCGTAGGCTTCGCGCCCCGCAACGACGGCCTGGGCGAAGGCGCGGGCCATGCGCACGGGATCGCCTGCGACGGCGATGGCCGTATTCACGAGTACGGCGTCGGCACCCATCTCCATCGCCGCCGCCGCATGGGACGGGGCGCCTAATCCTGCGTCCACGATGACCGGGACGTTGCTCTGTTCGATGATGATGGCCAGCAGGTCGCGCGTAACCAGTCCCTTGTTGGTGCCGATCGGTGCCGCCAGCGGCATTACGGTCGCGGCGCCCGCCTCTTCGAGTCGCTTGCAAAGCACCGGATCGGCCTGAATGTACGGCAGTACCACGAAGCCCATTTTAGCCAACTGTTCGGTCGCCTTGAGCGTCTCGACCGGATCGGGCAGCAGGTATTTGGGATCGGGATGGATCTCCAGCTTGATGAAGTTCGTGCCGAACGCTTCGCGGGCGAGCTGTGCCGCGAGCACGGCTTCCTCAGCGTCGCGTACACCCGACGTATTGGGCAGCAGTTGAATCTCCGGACGGCGTACATGCGCGAGCATGTCGTCCTGCGGGTTGTTCATGTCGATGCGCTTCATCGCTACGGTGACCATCTCCGATTCCGAGGCGGCGATTGCGCGGGCCATCAGTTCGTTGGAGCTGAATTTTCCTGTCCCTACGAACAGGCGTGAACGGAACGTCCGTCCGCCGATAACTAATTCACTCATTGTTTGATTCTGTTTATTATCTTAATTATTCGTTGAGTTTCTTCGAGGGTGTTTTCCGCTTGCAGCAATGCGCCCGAGAGTGCTATGCCGGTTACTCCCGTCGCAAGAATATCTTCCACGTCGGCGGCCGTAATGCCTCCGATGGCGACGACGGGCAGCGCAATGCCGGCATTGCGGCAGCGCTCCATAATCGTGCGGTAGCCTTCGAGTCCGAGTACGGGACTCAAGTTGCGTTTGGTCTGCGTGAAGCGGAACGGCCCGAGACCGATGTAGTCGGCGCCCTGCCCTGCCCCCCGTTCGATGTCTTCGAAGGTGTTGGCCGTCGCTCCGATCAGGTATTCCGGCCCCAGCAGGCGGCGTGCTTCGGCAATAGGCGTGTCGAGCTTGCCCAGATGCACACCGTCGGCATTCAGTTCGCGGACGAGTTCCACGTGATCGTCGAGGATGAATTTCGCGCCGTACTCCCGGCACAGCTTTTCGATTTCACGTCCTATGCGCCGCACCTCTTCCGCCGGAGCGTCTTTCATGCGGAGCTGCACCCAGCGGCAGCCTCCTTCGAGTACGGCCCGTGTTCCGGCGATTTCGTCGTAGCGGTCGGTATGGTGGGTAATGAACTGTAACATATTTTTAGTAGTTGTATATTTATTTAATGTACCGTTGTCTGACGTTTGTCGCGTCGAACCGGCGATCGATTATCGCGGCTCTTGGCCGAGCCTGTAATTCCGACCTTCCCCTGCTCCTTCTCGGAGGGGATTTGGTGCGCTGTGCTTTCCAAGAGGTACATTAAAGTATTGTTATTTATCAGACCGATTTCCGGATGGTTTTCCGCCGGTTTATCGGTTGAATTTTCGTATTTCCCGCATGCGCCGCACCAGTTCTTCGGGTGTAGCGCCCTGCCAGATGTACCCGAGAAAGGCCGCTCCCCCGAATCCATACTCCTGTAACGCGGGCAGGTGTTCCGGCCGGATGCCGCCGAGCGCTGCGACGCGCGGATTGATGATGCCCTGCGCGAATGCCTTTCGGAGTTCGTCCGGTGCATACCCCGCTCGGTAGCCGGTTTTGGAGATGCTGTCGAAGATCGGGCTGAGAAAAAGGTAGTCTTCCGTCGGGTGCGATGCGAGCTCCTCGAACGAATGGCACGAGCGGCTTATCAGGCCTCCGAATCCGGCGGGGATCTCCGGGTTGCGGGCGTTCAGGTGCACTCCTCCGATGCCGTACTCCCCGGCCAGATACAGATGATCCTGCAAAGTCAGGCGAGGATATAGTTCGGGCGGAAGCGCTTCGATCAAGCGACGCATGTCGTTCTCGGCCGATTGCGGTTTGCGCAGATGCACCCGATCGGCTCCTTCCGAGAGCAGAATCCGGATCGACTCCGCTTCCGACGCAGCGAACGGCGTGTCGGTGATGACGATGATGCGCATCATCCTCCGCACACGGCGCGTATGACGGTGATTTTCGCTCCGGCCTGCAAATGGGTCGTCGGCCATTCGCTGCGGGGAACGACCTTGTTGTCGATCGCTGCGGCGATTCCGTCGGCGGCGATACCCTCCTGCATCAGCAGTTCGGCGAGCGTCGTTGCAGCGTCGGTTTCGACGGGTGAGTGATTGATGAATACTTCCATGATTTACCGTAATTGCGGGAGATGTCTCGATGAGAAAATTACGGTCTATGAACAAGTTCCTCCGGCGGTCCTAACCGCTTCAGGTTCATAGGGTATGATCTCAGCCTTTCCGGTCTTTCCCGACGAAGGCACCCCTCTTGTGTCTTATGTATGATGCAAATATAGGAAAAATTTCGGAAGGATGTTCGTTTTTTTAATTCATACTTCCGGCTATGCGTTCGGATTTGGAGGTAAGTTTCCGTCGGCGGGGCGTTTATAGAAAATTAGAGGAAACGGGAAAATCTCCCGTTTCCTCTTTGTATTTCTACTTATTCCGCCTCTCCCGATTGCTCCCCGTTTTTTGTCGGTGAGCGTTATTCGCGCAAAGCATTGTGCGGAAGCACGATGTGGTGGAAGACTTCGTTGCGGTTTGTAATACGACCTCTTTTTTCCGGCTGTTTTCGTTCGCACGAGAGGTTGGGGCGTCAATAATTGATCCAGCGGATTTTTCGGTTCTCCTTGCCGCCCAATTCCATAGCCCGACGGCGGATCCTGTCCGGTTGTGCACCCGTGGTCGGGTTGCTCAAGTTGAGCGCATTATACACGGTATCTACCGTGCACCCCATTTCCATAGCGATCTGTCGTTTCAGATCGGGTGCGATTTCGATTACCTTTTTATATACTTGTCGTCGCATTATTGAAAGAATTATATTATATTTGTTATAATTTTTTTCGTTCGGTTTTTCGAACACTATTCGTTCGATCTGTTTGATACTACAAATATAGATAATATTCGAAGAATTAAATCTATATGACAAGGAATTTTCTATAATTTATTTTTATAAATACGATTTTTATTATAAACGACTTTTGGTATGACGGTCAAGGACAGAATAATGGAATTTTGCAGGATGAGCGGCATCAAGCCGGGGCGCTTCGAACGCGAGTGCGGACTATCGAATGCCTATCTGTCGAAACTGAAACATGAACCGAGCCGTGATAAACTCGGTAAAATTTTCGCCCGCTATCCCGAATTGAATAAAGATTGGCTGTTGAACGGTGAAGGACCGATGCTGAATGTCGTTCACTATCCGGCAATGGAAGGCGGGAATGAGCTTTTGGTAAACGACCAGGCGTATTATGTCGGGCGACCGGCAGGCTCCGATGAAGTGTTGATTCCCAGGGATGCTTGGGAGGTAATAAAAAAGCAGGCCGACAGTTTCAAGGAGCGGGACGAGCAGATGAACCGGGTAATTTCTTTACTGGAGAAGCAGATGGATAAAGGAAAATAAGGCTGACTGTTTTTGGAACTTTCAGGGGTGCGCTTGGAGCGCGATCTCGGCTCGACAAGAAGTAAGTTCTGTGTGTGTTATAGCTTCGGCAGCCTGCTATCGCTGAAACTTTGTTACGTCGTGTATGTGATAATCGCATAACGGGCCAGAGTTTGACGTAAGTGATTCATTTGTCAATGCCTTGCATTTTGTCGGCTTTTGTCGATCGAAAGGTCCCAGACGTCTGTTTGCGGTATAAACATTTTCCGTTGCCATGCTACCTCGGTAAGTTCCGCAGAAACATATATTGTGAAGTCTGTCCCCTGCGCTATGTAATTTATCTTCCGTCCCGGCTCCTGATAATCATACTTTCGCTGCTGTTCGCTCTTTGTTCCGGTATTAAAACGAAACGATTCTGCATATCATTGATGTCCAGAATCGTTTACTTCTATATTATGTAATCTTGCCTAACAAAAAAGGTCCTTCGAAAAGGACCTCGTGAGCGGGAAACGGGGCTCGAACCCGCGACCCTCAGCTTGGGAAGCTGATGCTCTACCACTGAGCTACTCCCGCATTCGGAGAACAAAGTTACTCCGATTTTTTTATTTATCAACTCTTCGGGCGGTAAAATTTCAGGTTATTCTACTATTTTCCGCAGTGATGCAAGGTTTTTATCGTTTCGCAACTCCCTTCCCTCCGGAGTATAGAGGTAGTCGATCCGGTCGCGGAAATACTCTTCCACCTTGTTGCGGACGATTTTCATCGTACTGTTGATCAGTCCGTTTTGCTCGGTGAATGGCTCGTCCACGATAGCCAGTCCCGCCGGAAGCCACCGCTCGGGAAATTCTCCGGCATAGGGGCCGCCGGCCCGGTAACGGTCGATCTCCGCGCCGAGCCGCTCTACCCTCCCGGATATCGCGGGCGTCGAGCTCGCGGCGCAGGGCGTCGCGATTGGGTACGACGATCGCCCCGGTGAAGGGACTTTGGTTGTTATAGATAATGATCTGGTCGATGAAGGGCGATTTATCAACGATCGCCTCCTCCATTCCTTCGGGGCTGTACTTCTCTCCGTCGCTGGCGATCAGCAGGCTCTTGAAGCGCCCCAATACGTAGAGGAAATCATCCTCCGACACATAGCCCATATCGCCCGTGTGGAGCCAGCCGTTGCGGACGGTCGCCGCCGTCGCATCGGGATTTTTCCAGTAGCCGGCCATGACGTTCTCGCCCCGGATGACGATTTCACCCTTTTGGCCGCGCGGCAGCTCTCGCCCCTCTTCGTCGAGGATTTTCAGGTCGAGCGGTTCGAGAATCTTGCCCGACGATCCGAACTTGTGCCAGTGGTACTTGGGCGAATTGGTCGAAATGACGGGTGTAGCTTCCGAGAGTCCGTATCCCTGGAACATCGGGATCCCGATGGCATAGAAAAAGCGTTGCAGCTCCGAATCGAGCAGTGCGCCGCCCCCGACGAAAAACTCCAGGCTGCCGCCGAATGCCTCCCGCACCTTGCGGAACAGTACGAGGTCGAAAAGTCCCACGACGGGTGCCAGCAGGATCCGCCAGCCCTTGCCTTTGTGGTAGCCGTCCTGATTGTAGATATAGGCCGTGCGGAGCGCGAAGTCGAACAACCGTTCGGTGAAACGTCCTTTGGCCCGAATCGAAGTTTCGATGTTTTTGCGGAAATTTTTGGCCAGCGCCGGCACCGACAGCAGGAAGTTGGGTTTCACTTCGCGGATATTCTGCGGAATATTCTTGAGTGTCTCCATCGGGGTCGCCCCTATTTGTACGGTCGCCACGCTGGCGCCGCAGGCGATCATGATGTAGAATCCCACCACGTGCGCGAAACAGTGGTCCAGCGGCAGGATGATGAGCGTGCGGTAGCTGGACGGGATGTCGATGCGCGAGAGCGACTGTTCGACGTTGGCCGTGTAGTTGCGGTGGGTCAGGACGACGCCTTTCGGATCGGCCGTCGTGCCCGACGTGTAGGTGATCGTGGCGTAGTCGTCGTTCCGGATTGCCTGCCCTATTTTGAGAAATTCCTCCTTATGCCCGGCCAAATAGTCGCGGCCCAGACGTTTGAGCATGCCGTAGGCCGTTTCGCCGCTTTCGAGCGGAATGTGTCCCAGGACGATGATCTGTTCGAGTTCCGGCAGTTCCGCCCGGATGCGGCGGATCTTCGGAAGCTGTTGTTTCGAAACGAACAGCGCCTTGACCTCGGCGTGGCGGAGCCGGAACAACAGATCGTTCGACTCTTCGAGTTTGACCGACAGCGGAACGCTGATCGCTCCGGCATAGAAGATACCCAGCTCGGAGATGATCCAGCCGTTGCTTCCTTCGGCCAGGATAGCGACCTTGTCTTTGGGGCGGATGCCCAGCGAAGCTAATCCGGCCCCCACTTCCAGGGCCTGTTCCCTGGTTTCCGCGTAAGTCGTGGGCTGAAAGGCGTGATGACGCTTCTCGAGCAGGAAGGTTTTCTTTCCGTATTTTTCAACGGAGGATTCGAACAGGTCGATAATCGTCTTTTTCATAGCTAATCCATTTTCAATACGGCGAGAAAGGCCGACTGGGGTACTTCGACATTGCCGATTTGACGCATGCGTTTCTTGCCCTTTTTCTGCTTTTCCAGCAGCTTGCGCTTTCGGGAGATGTCGCCGCCGTAGCATTTGGCCGTCACGTCCTTGCGCACGGCCTTGACCGTTTCGCGGGCGATGATCTTGGCGCCGATGGCTGCCTGGATGGCGATGTCGAACTGTTGGCGCGGGATCAGCTCCTTGAGCTTCTCGCACATTCTGCGTCCGAAATCGTAGGCGTGGTCGGCATAGATCAGCGACGAAAGGGCATCGACCGGTTCGCCGTTGAGCAGGATGTCCAGTTTGGCCAGCTTGCTCGGACGGAACCCGATGCGGTGATAGTCGAACGAGGCGTAGCCCTTGGAAATGCTCTTGAGCTTGTCGTAGAAGTCGAACACGATCTCTGACAGGGGCATCTCGAAATTGACCTCCACGCGATCCTGCGTGATGAAGGTCTGGTTTTTCATGATACCCCGCTTGTCGATGCAGAGCTTGAGCACGTTGCCCAGGAAATCCGACTTGGTGATGATTTGAGCCAGGATATAAGGCTCCTCGATCGAGGCGATTTTGGTTATTTCGGGCAGGCCCGAGGGGTTGTGCACCTCGAGCACGTCGCCCTGCGTCGTGGTGATTTTATAGGATACGTTCGGGACGGTCGTGATGACGTCCATGTCGAATTCGCGGTAGAGGCGTTCCTGGATGATCTCCATGTGCAGCAGTCCGAGAAATCCGCAGCGGAAGCCGAAGCCCAGCGCCAGCGAACTTTCGGGCTCGAACGTGAGCGAGGCATCGTTGAGCTGCAATTTTTCGAGCGAAGCCCGCAGGTCTTCGTACTGGTCGGCTTCGACGGGATAAACGCCCGCGAAGACCATCGGTTTCACATCCTCGAAACCGGCGATGGCCTCCGTCGAAGGGTTTTCGACCGATGTGATCGTATCACCCACCTTGACGTCCGACGAAGTTTTGATGCCGGAGCAGATATAGCCCACGTCCCCGGCACGGATTTCGTCGCGGGACTGCATCTTGAGCTTCAGCACGCCCACTTCGTCGGCGTCGTATTCGCTGCCCGTGTTGAAGAATTTGACATGCTCGCCCTTGCGGATCGTACCGTTGAAGACGCGGAAATAGGCGATGATGCCTCGGAAGGGGTTGAACACCGAGTCGAAGATCAATGCCTGCAACGGAGCGTTCGCATCGCCCTGAGGCTCCGGAATCCGCTCGACGATGGCTTCGAGCACCTCTTCCACGCCCAGTCCCGTTTTGCCGGAGGCGCAGAGGATCTCGTCCGGGTCGCAACCCAGCAGATCGACTACCTGATCCTTCACTTCGTCGATCATCGCCGAATCCATGTCGATCTTGTTCAGTACGGGAATGATCTTCAGGTCGTGCTCGACGGCCAGGTAGAGGTTCGATATGGTCTGCGCCTGAATACCCTGCGTGGCATCGACTACGAGCAGAGCCCCTTCGCACGAGGCGATGGCACGCGATACCTCATAGGAAAAGTCCACGTGGCCCGGAGTGTCGATCAGGTTGAGCACGTATTTTTCGCCGTTGCGGGCCAGGTATTCCATCTGGATCGCATGGCTCTTGATGGTGATGCCCTTTTCGCGCTCCAAGTCCATGTTGTCCAGGACCTGGGCCTGCATTTCCCGCTGGTTGAGCGTATTGGTCTTTTCCAGCAGGCGGTCGGCCAGTGTCGATTTGCCGTGGTCGATGTGGGCTATGATGCAAAAATTGCGTATGTTTTTCATTGTCGAGTGAAATCCTTATATAATAATGTGCAAAGATAATATCTTTCCGGAGAAAAACAATGGATTTCAGGCGTTGTCGGGGGCTGATTTCTTGCCCTGGTCGTATTCTGCTGCCGAAAAAAATGATTACTTTTGCGACCATAAAATCGAATCGACAATGATACGTCAATATGCCGGACTGGTCAAGTTCGCCCATACGATTTTCGCCATGCCTTTCGCCCTCGTCGGGTTCGTTTATGCGCTGCGTACCGAGGGGATCTCTTCGGACTGTTCGGGCAGGTACGGCTGGGTGGTGCTGCTCTTGCAGGTGTTGCTCTGCATGGTCTTCGCCCGCAACGCCGCGATGGGCTTCAACCGCTGGGCCGACCGCCGCATCGACAAGGCCAATCCCCGCACGGCCGACCGAGAAATTCCGGCCGGAAAGATCAGTGCCCGGGCAGCGCTCCGTTTCGTGATCGTCAATGCGCTGCTGTTCGTTGTCACCGCCTCGACTATCAATTTACTTACCGGATTATTATCGCCTGTGGCACTATTCGTTATATTGATATATAGTTATTGCAAACGGTTCACCGCGCTGGCGCATCTGGTGCTCGGTCTGGGGCTGGGTATTGCTCCGGTGGGGGCGTACATTGCCGTCACGGGACATTTCGCATGGCCGCCCTGTATCCTGGCGTTGCTGGTGATGACCTGGTGCGGCGGCTTCGACATCATCTATGCGTTGCAGGACGCCGATTTCGACCGCAAGAACGGCCTTTACTCCATCCCGGCCCGTTTTTCGGCACGGGTGTCGCTCCTGTTCAGTATTTTGTTGCACGCCGTGAGCGTCGCGGCGCTTTTCTGGTTCGGATCGTTTTGCCCCCAGAACGGCTGGCTGTGGCTCGGCGAAGGGCTTTTCACGCTGATTCTCGTCGCCGAACACCTGTTGGTGACCCCGACACGGCAGCGGAATATCGGCATCGCTTTCGGCACGCTCAACGGCATTGCGAGCACGGTGCTGGCCGTCTTCGTAATTACCGCTCTTTTGCGGGGATAAAATCGGGATATTTTTATACCTTTGCTTACTCTTTGTCAATAATAAAATATTACACATACTATGAATATCTCCTATAACTGGCTGAAACGCTACCTTAAAACCGATCTGTCGGCCGAAGAAATGGCGACGATCCTCACCGATATCGGCCTGGAGGTCGAGAGCTTCGAAAAGATCGAATCGATTCGCGGCGGACTTGCGGGCGTCGTGGTCGGCGAGGTGCTGACCTGCACGGATCATCCCGATTCGGACCATCTGCACCTGACGACCGTGGATGTAGGCGGCGAGGCTCCGTTGCAGATCGTCTGCGGTGCTCCCAACTGTCGGCAGGGTCTCAAGGTCCTCTGCGCTACGGTAGGTGCGGTGCTCTACCCTAACGGCGGCGAGGAGGAGTTCAAGATCAAGCGGAGCAAGATCCGGGGCGTGGAGTCGCTCGGCATGCTCTGTGCCGAGGACGAACTGGGTATCGGAGCTTCGCATGAGGGCATTATGGAGCTGCCGGCCGACGCGAAAGTCGGCCAGCCGGCCCGGGAGTATCTGAAGCTGGAAGACGACTATGTCATCGGCATCGGTCTGACTCCCAACCGCATCGATGCGGCGTCGCATATCGGCGTGGCACGTGATCTGGCGGCCTATCTTAAAAGCCAGGGCAAGCCCGTCGAACTGCAATGGCCCGACGTGAGCGCTTTCGCCGTCGATAACCGCGATCTGAAGATCGATGTGCAAGTGAAAAACAGCGAAGCCGCACCGCGCTATGCGGGTGTTACGGTCAAGAATTGTAAGATAGGCCCTTCGCCCGAATGGATGCAGAACTGCCTGCGGGCTGCGGGCATTACCCCAAAAAACAACCTGGTGGACATTACCAATTTCGTACTTTTCGAACTGGGACAGCCCCTGCACGCTTTCGATGCAGCGAAGATCGACGGCAGCCGGATCGTGGTCAGAACCTGCGAGGAAGGTACTCCGTTCGTGACGCTCGACGGCGTAGAGCGCAAGCTCACGGCCAACGACCTGATGATCTGCTCGGCTGCGAAACCCATGTGTATTGCGGGCGTTTACGGCGGGTTGGATTCTGGCGTGAGCGATACGACGACCGACGTATTCATCGAGAGCGCCTATTTCAACCCGGTCTGGGTGCGCAAGACGGCCAAGCGCTTCGGCCTGAACACCGATTCTTCGTTCCGCTTCGAGCGCGGCGTGGATCCCGACATACAGGTCTATGCCCTCAAGCGGGCCGCCCTGCTGATGAAGGAGCTGGCCGGAGGAGAGATCGCCTCCGAAATTACGGATATCTGCTCCGCTCCTATCGAAAAGTTCAAAGTGGAACTCGATATAAAGCGTGTCAATAGTCTGATCGGTAAAGAGATTCCTGCCGATACGATCCGCACGATTCTCGGTGCGCTCGACATTAAAATCGAGGCCGAGGAGGGTGACCTCTGGCGCGTGGCCGTGCCGCCCTATCGGGTCGATGTGACGCGCGAGGCCGATTTGGTCGAGGAGATTCTCCGCATCTACGGCTACAATAACATCCCTGTTCCCTCGCACGTCAATTCGGCGCTCTCCTACGCGCCGAAACCCGACCGGAACAAGCTGATGAACCTCGCCGCCGATTTCCTGACGGCTAACGGCTTTACGGAGATCATGTCCAATTCACTGTCGAAAGCGGCTTATTACGAAGGACTTACATCATACAAGCCGGAGCATTGCGTGAAGATACTCAATCCGCTCAGCAACGACCTGAACGTCATGCGACAGACGCTGCTGTTCAATATGCTCGAAGCCGTGCAACTGAACGCCAATCACCGCAACGGCGACCTGAAGCTGTACGAGTTCGGCAACTGCTACTTTTACGATGCGACGGCCGCTACACCGGAAGAGCCGCTGAAGGCTTATTCCGAGCAGTTCCGCCTGGCGATCGCCGTAACCGGCATCGCCGCACCCCTTTCGTGGAACCGGAAACCGGAGCAGGCATCGTTCTTTACGCTGCGAGCGATTGCCGAGAAGCTGTTGCGTCGTTTCGGGCTCGACCTTTATACGCTCAAGTCCGAATCGCTCCGCAGCGATCTTTACGGGGATGCACTCTCCTTCTCGCTCAACGACAAGGCCAGGGAGTTGGTGCAGATGGGTGTCGTTTCGTCGAAGCTGCGCAAGGCTTTCGATCTGAAACAGGACGTTTATTATCTGGAGATGGATTTCGGGGCCCTGATCAAGGCTACGCGCAAGAATAAGGTCACGGCCAAAGAGCTTTCCAAGTTCCCGGAGGTAAAACGCGATTTGGCGCTGTTGATCGACAAGGAGGTGACTTTCTCCGCACTCCGTGATATTGCTTTCGCGGCCGAACGCAAGTTGCTCAAACGGGTTTCGCTTTTCGATGTCTATGAGGGCGATAAGCTGCCCGAAGGTAAAAAATCGTATGCCCTGAGTTTCGTACTGGAGGACAAGACCCAGACGCTGACCGACAAGATGATCGAGCAGGCGATGGCCAATCTGACGGCTCAGTTCGAACGCAAGGCGGGTGCGCAGGTGCGGGCTTGATTTTTGAAACGCCTGTCTGCGGGCGGCAAGTTAGTCCCCCGCAGAATGGTTTCTGAGCGAAAGACGATATTATGAAGCGCTGTAAAATTACGATCCTGCAACGGACACTGAACGAGGAATTGGCACGGGAGTATGCCGCTCCCGGCTTTACGAAGTGTCCTATGATGCGTGAAGGTCAGGTTTTTTATGCCGACTATGCCAAGCCCGAAGGTTTTTGCGACGAAGCGTGGAAGGCGGTTTATCAGTATGTGTTCGCCTTGTCGCACGGCGCCGGAAAGTTCTATTTCGGCGATTGGATCACGAAGGAAGGCGTGGCGATCTGTTCCTGCAACGACGGACTCCGCCCGGTAATCATGAAGATCGAACGTACGGACCAGGACTCCTCGATCGATTACGAACCGGTGGAGTAATTTCCGAAGTTCGGGCGGAACGGGGACGAATATTTCAAAACGGCGCTGCGGATTGAATACCCGCAGCGCCGTTTCGCATCCTGTGTCCGGCTCTGCCTACTCTTCTTCGGTCTTCTCTTCGATTAGGCGCAGTGCTGCCTCCAACATTTCGTCCCGTCCATCCCGGATACCTTCGAGGGTCGGCCGTATTTCGTGGTCGATCTTCACGCCCTGCCGATTCACCACCCATCCGTCGGGATAATACCACCCTAACCCGGAAAATGCGCCGAGTATTCCTCGGGGCAGTATAAATTCACTGATATTGCCGTTGGCTCCGGCGCTTTGAGAACCGATGGTTTGGGTGTTAGGATTGCATTGAATTACTTGTACGGATGTTTCAGCAGCACTTTGATTTCCCTCATTGACTAAGACTACGATCGGAGCATTGTATTTATCGTTATCAGAAACCCGATATGTCTGATTTCCCACAACAAATACACCCGGCAACGTAAGTAACGGATATGTATATTGTGCTACTTTTATAGTACTGTTCGGAAGTATGTATTTAAAAATAAAATCCACGAAATCTTGTGAAGGATAATAGCGTAAATCGATAATCAACCCTCTGGTTTTTTTTTCAGGCCGTTTGAGATCTCCGGTATCTCCTCTTTCGAGAGTTTGTCCGGACAGATATATCCGATCGAATCTTCGAGCATCGAGAATGTCCTGTGGTATTTCCAAAGGTAATTCCAACTGAAATGTCCTGGCATCTTTGTTACGTCGGCTAACGTGTCCCTCGTCACTCCGTCACGGCGGGAGCGGATCGATAGCGGCCGATTCTCTTTAGTGCGCAGAATTTGATCGGCCGTAGCTGCCAGCACGTCGTTCCCGTTGGAGCAGGAAATGAATTCCCTGGTTTGTGCCATGTAATATTCGACCGGTTTATCTTCGACAGCGACGATTTCGTCCCCCACCTGAAAGGGAGCTTTCCGCTCGCTCTTCACCGGGACGGTATCGGGCGTTACGACGATGAGCCGCCCTTCGACGAAGCCTGTGTTGAGAGGGACCCGATAAAGGCCGAACAATTCGGAAATTCCTCCGCCGTATTGTGCGTGGTTGTCGTCGAGTTCCGCGATCATCCGTCGCGTTTCCCGCAGGTAACTGCCCGCCGGGTGTGCCATACGCCGGATATATTCGGGAAGAACATCGTTCCAGTCCTTGTCGGTCAAGTATTTACTTGGAAAGAAATATTCGACCATGTTCCAGAAACGGAATACCGTGAGCAGACGATAACCGTAGTCGGGATTCGACAAGTCGTAATAGGGTTTTTCTCCGTCGAAACAGGGATTGGGGGACCATTGGCCATAGGTTTCGTAATACGTTTGCGACACGTAACGGTTCCCTGCGGTTCGGTCGGCAGAACGCAGCCGGACCAGACGCTCCGAAAGCTCGCGGCTGAGCGTTGCCGTATCCCGAATCCATCCGATGTCGGTGCGGTGTTCGAAAACCGAATCCGACGTCAGTATCTTCTCGTATTTACCGGGTGCTGTTTTGTACTGGCCGAAGCCGTCGATCCACTGGGCCAATATCTCGTTGCGGGCGGCAGGAGCGGTATCGGCAACCAGAGGCAGCAACTCGAAAAGTTCGAAATCCAAGTCGTACCGGTCGTCCGAAAATGCCGGATGGTGATATTTCACGAACCCCCACACACGGCCCAATACTTCGAGGTTTCGCAGCGTAGCGCTGTCGATCTCCGTACGGTCGAAACCCGAGTGCCGCGAATAGTCGGCGTACTGTTTCGGCCGGGAGCAGCCCGAAGGGAAAAGACTTGAAACAAGCAGCAGGAATACGACGATTTTTTTCATAACATAAATCTTTTGGCTCCATTCGTAGCAACCGAAAAATTATCGAAAACGATCTCTTGCCGTTCGGCAGCCTATGAGCTGCCAAGCGAATAAAAGCGTCGTTTCGCCGGTGCGAGGTACTTTAACAAAGTTAAGGTTTTTTCCGAAAGGCGCGATCTTTTTTAAGAATTTCGCAATCAAAAAACAATGATTCGGCACGAGTCCGCACGATTGCTCTCATCTTTCACTATCTTTGACATAGTCTTAGATAGGATGCGTCTCGGAAAAATGGGAACAAGCTCCCATTTTCTCTCGGCTTTTCGTATCTTTGCACAAAATCGGCTGTGGCTCGGATCGCCTCGGGCGAATTCGGACTGTTATCCGATCATAAAGATATGGAAAAAAGGTGTTCGCTTGGACTGCGGATATTTGCTTCGTTATCGGTCAAAATACAGAAACAATACGATGAAACAAGACAAACTGAAGGCGACGGCCCGCCTGTTGGAAATTATGGATACGCTGCGCGAACAGTGTCCCTGGGATCGCAAACAGACCTTCGAAACACTCCGAAATAACACGATCGAGGAGACGTACGAATTGGCCGACGCCATCCTGAACAAGGATCTCGACGGTATCAAGGAAGAGGCCGGCGACTTGCTGTTGCACGTGGTTTTCTATGCCAAGCTGGGCGAGGAGGCCGGGGCGTTCGATTATGCCGATGTGGTGAACGCTTTGTGCGACAAGCTGGTCTATCGCCATCCTCACATTTACGGGGAGGTGCATGCCGATACTCCGGAAGAGGTCAAAGCCAACTGGGAGGCATTGAAACTGCGTAAGAAAAACCGTCGGAGCGGTACGCTGGGAGGTGTTCCCGTAAGCCTGCCTGCATTGGTGAAGGCCTACCGCATCGGTGAGAAAGCGGCGGCGACGGGGTTCGACTGGGAGAAAAAAGAGGATGTTTGGGCCAAGGTGAAGGAGGAAACCGCCGAGGTCGAAGCCGAAATGACATCCGGCGACCGTACGGCGATGGAGGAGGAGTTCGGCGACCTGCTGTTCGCCCTGGTGAATGCTTGCCGCCTGTACGGGATCGACCCCGAATCCGCACTCGAGCGAAGCAATAAAAAGTTCATGAATCGGTTTAATTATATGGAAGAGTGTGCTTCGTCCGAGGGGCATACCCTGCACGAGCTGTCGCTCGACCGGATGGAAGAGTTGTGGCAGCAAGCCAAGCATGCGGCGGCTGAAAAAGAGTAAGAACCAACTAATACATATCGAATTATGGCATATATCAGAGAGGTACGGGGACATACCCCGCAGGTGGGTGAAAATACGTTTTTGGCGGAAACCGCCGTGCTTGTCGGCGACGTGACGGTGGGCCGCGACTGTTCGATCTGGTACAACGCCGTGTTACGCGGCGATGTGAACACGATCACCATCGGCGACCGGACGAACATCCAGGACGGCGTGGTGATCCACACCCTGTTCGACGGCTCGAAGCACCCGTCGCAGACCCATATCGGCAACGACGTGTCGGTGGGACATAACGCCGTAATTCACGGCGCGATCATCGAAGACAACTGCCTGATCGGTATGGGCGCCACGGTGTTGGACAATGCCGTAGTAGCGTCCGGGTGCATCGTAGCGGCCAACGCACTGGTGCTTTCGGGCAGCAAGCTCGAACCCAATTCGGTCTATGCGGGTATTCCGGCCAAAAAAGTCAAGGAGATAACCCCGGAACAACGGGACGAGATCGTACTGCGTACAGCCCGTGATTACCAACTGTATGCTTCGTGGTTTAAGGAGGAATAAGTCGTTTTTTCCATTTGTCGGAAGAGATTGGCGCTTGGTTTGCAAGAGTACATTCGGTTATAAAGACCGGTAACAATTAAAATGGTAGTTGATATGAAAGCGAAATTCTTGATCGTCGTACTGGCAGCGCTGGTGCTGGCAACGGGTACGGTATGGGCCCAGAAGGGGCATCGTGAACGAAGTATGGAACAGAAGGAGATCTCTACGGAGCAGGTGGCCCGCAGGATGACCGACCGAATGAAAGAGAACCTGTCGCTCTCTGACGAACAGGTAAAACAGGTTTACCCTATTTGCCTGGAACAGGCTCAAGCCATGAGGGAGCACTGGGCCGAACGCCGGGAGATGGCTGAAAAATCGCGTGAAGCGATGGCACAGCAGCGTGAACAGATGGCCGGCCGGATGAAGGCGGTTCTGACGCCCGAACAGTATGCCCAATGGATCGAATGCCGACAGTGTCTCGACCGAAAGGTCGATTGCGCCGGACCGGCATGTCGAAAAGGCGATGCGAATCCCGGACATCACCGCAGACCCTGTAACGGTGCTCCGTGTGTGGATAAAAAGTAGGCAGAAAGTCGAAATAATTCGCCGATATTTCCGTTTATAGGGATGAAACAGGCCGACCTGTTTCATCCTTTTTTCATGTTCCGGACAGTGAAAAAAGTCGATTTTTATCGTATATTTGCCGTGTGACGACAATGATGGGAGATGATTAGAGCAATTTGTTTACTTGTATTTTTGTGTACGATAGGTTTGGCTCGGGCGCAGGCCCAGAGCGGTGTGATTACGCTCACCGTGGTAGATGCCGAAACGGGAGAAGAGGTACCGGGTGCCGTGATAGAAATCGTACCCAAAGCCCACCCCGATCAGAAGAAATATTATACATCGGGTTACAAAGGCGCATTGCAAGTGCGCGGCCTCGCTTATGGTTCATATACCCTGGCCGTGACTTTCATGGGATATGAAAAGGCCGAAAAGGAGTTTCGGGTGACGCAGCCGTCCGAAAACCTGGGAAAGATCGCACTGCGGGAGGCGGCCATCGCCATCGAGACCGTAGTGAAGGAGGTGCAGGCACTCCGCACTTCTCAAAAGGGCGATACGGTAAGCTATAATGCCAATGCGTTCAAGGTGACTGCCGATGCCGTCGTCGAGGGGCTGTTGAAGAAGATGCCCGGCATTACGGTCAATAACGGCGCTGTCGAGGCGCAGGGCGAAACGATCCAGAAAGTATTCGTCGATGGCAAGGAGTTTTTCGGCGAGGACGTGACATCGGCGATCAAGTCGCTGCCGGCCGAAGCGGTCGAACGGATCGAGGTTTACAACAAGTTGAGCGACCAGGCCGAGTTTTCGGGTATGGACGACGGCGAAAGCTATAAGGCGATCAACATCGTCACACGCGAAAATATGCGTCAGGGCATATTCGGTAAGGCATATGCCGGGTACGGTTACGATGCCGATACGGAAACCGAAGCCAAAAACAAGTATATGGTCGGCGGCAACGTCAATTTTTTCAGCGGCTCCAGCCGTCTGTCGCTGATCGGTCTTTTTAACAACGTCAATCAGCAGAACTTTTCGTTCGAGGATATTCTGGGTGTTACCGGTAATTCCGGAGGCGGAGGCGGTCGTTTCGGCCGTGGCGTGGGGCAATATATGGTTCGTCACCAGGACGGTGTGGCTTCGGTAAACGCAGTAGGCGTCAATTATTCGGATACCTGGGGCAGCCGGGATCAGGTGACTTTCCAGGGCAGCTACTTCTTCAACGGAACCCGTACGGTCAATCGGGCGCGTACCGAGCGCTGGTACGAGGATCCGGCGCCGATCGATACGCTTTTCACCGACGGTTATTCCCGGACGCAGAATTTCAACAACCGCCTGAATGCCCGCATCGAGTGGAAAATCGCCGACAACCAGTCGCTGATGATCCGCCCGGGCTTGAGTTTCCAGTCGAACGATCCGTTCAGTACGACTTACGGACGACAGTTCGGCGAAAGCGGCTACAGCGTCATCGACAATTTCGAGGATGCCTTCCGAAACGGTTACAGCGTCAATACTTCGGCCATTTACCGCGTGCGGCTGGGGGCAAGCCGGGACGTACGCTCACGGTGGACGGCTTTTTCAACTATTTCGATTCCCAGAATAAGCAAAACTCCCATACCAACGATTTCGGTATTTACGAGGATTACCCCGACCTCGATCCCGATCCGGACGAGAACGATCTGAAAAAGCTGATCTACCAGCGCATGATGAATCCTTCGTACCGTTACCGGCTGAACGGCCGCCTGACCTATACGGAGCCCGTATCCAAATATTCGCAGGTGAGCCTCGGGTATCGGACGTCGTACAATTACCAGCAGAGCGACAAGAAAACCTACCGGACCGGCGAGGATTACGGTATTACGGGATTGCTTCCCGATCCCTTGCTGTCGAACGCTTACAAGAGCAGCTATACGGTGCACTCCCTCGGCCCCGGCTTCAACTACTCCAAGGACCGCAATACTTTCGCTGCGAACGTCTATTATCAGCGTTCGAGCCTTTCGGGTGAGGTGATCCGTACCGGCTCCGAAGAGATCAAGCACGCCTACAACAATGTGACCTATTTTATGGTGGGACAGTTCAACCTGAACCGGGAGAATACGCTGCGAATGTTCCTGCGCTCCTATACGGACAACCCGGAGGTTACCCAGTTGCAAAATGTCTATGACGTATCGGATGCGCAATACATCACGCGGGGTAATCCCGACTTACGGCCTTCGTACAGCCATAATTTGAGTATGCACTACGTCAATTCCAATGCGGAGAAGGGCCGTACTTTTATGCTGATGTTCCGGGCCGAAACGACCCAGGACTATATTACGACCAGCACCCGCTACCGTCCTACTTTGGAGATCGACAATACGGTTTACCGTCCGTTGCAGTTCACCGAATGGACGAATATGGACGGCTACTGGGATGTGCGGGCACGGGCGAGTTACGGGTTTCCGGTGAATTTCATCAAGAGTAACCTGAATCTGCGGGGCGGCGTAAGCTATTCGCGTATTCCGAGCCTCGTGGACGGCGAGCGGAACAACACGGGCAACCTCGGTTACGAAGCGGGCGTAGTGTTGGGCAGCAACATCTCCGAGAATGTGGACTTCACCCTTTCGTGGGACGGCACGTACAACGAAGCCGTCAATTCCCTCGCCGCTACCGGAGGAAAGAACCGTTATTTCAACCATCAGGCTGCGGCGTCGTTCAAGTTCATCTTCGGCCGGGGATTCTCCCTCTCGGGCAGCGCTTCTTATATCCAGTATCTGGGTTTCACGAACGATTACGACGACAGCTATCTGCTCTGCAACCTGTTCGTGGGCAAGAAGGTCTTTCGCAACCAGCTGGGGGAAATCAACATCGGCGTAAACGACATTTTCAATCAGAATAAAGCGTTCGTGCGCACGACCGGTTCGGGTTGGACACAAAATTCTTGGAACAGCGTAGTGGGACGTTATTACTGTGTGCAGTTCGTCTATAACCTGCGGTTCTTCGGCAAGAAGGGTTCGAAGAACATCAAGGATTATCAAGGCGTTTCGGACCGCCCGTCGGGAGCCGTCGGTATGGGACGCAGCACCGCTCCCGGAGGCGGGTTCCGTCCGCCGCACCGGTAAAGCGATATGCGCCCCGGTTTGGTCGAGGAATATACGATATGATTATTGAAACATAAAAGAGAGGGGTATCGACCTCTCTCTTTTTGTTTCAGCACCTTTGCGATCAGGCCCATAACGTTGCGGAATATGCCTGCCCGAGTCACCACAACCTTTTTGGGGAAGGACGATACTCCCGGAGCCATTCACTTCCGGTCGTTCGATTCAGGACTTGCCGTATGATGGCTTTCCCGCTGTCTGCATGTCGGTTACCATCTGGTTTCGGAGCCTGCCGACGAGCCGTTTGAATCGTAGTAATATTTACGGTCTTTCGTTGTACGTGTCGTACCTGCGATATGTCCTTTGGAATCCTTTATCACTTCCTGCTGCCCGTTCTCGCGCACCGTGTACTTCACTCGTCCGGAAGCGTCTTTGATGACACGTGTTCCATTCTGATTTCGTTTGGTTTCGGAGCCTGCCGACGTGCCGTTTGAATTGTAGTGGTATTTACGATCCTTCGTTTGGTGTGTTGAGCCTACGACCTTCCCTTTTGAATCCTTGATTATTTCCCGATCTCCCGTTTTTTGAACGGTGTACTTCACACGTCCGGAAGCGTCTTTGACAACGCGCGTTTCATTCGGATTTTGAGCGCTGCAAAGCGTTACTGCTGCAAATACGGCAAAAAGGGTAAAAGCAAGTCGTTCCATAGTTTCGGAGAAGCTCATATTTTAATCGGGTTATTTACCTGCGGCCTTCTTGAGGCGAAGGTGTATGCCGACAGCAGCGAATCCGCCGTAAACTATCGTGAGAATCCACAGGATACGTACCTCGTGCAACACGTCGCTGAACGAAGCCCCCATACTTTGGAGCCGGATGAACCCTTCTACCCCGCTGCTGCTCGGCAGAATCTGGCCGAACCGGTAGAGCCATTCGGGCATCGCTTCGCGGGGTACGGAAGCTCCGCTGAGCATCAGAGCCGGGATCGAACACCAGAGTAACAGCATGATCGACTGTTCGCGTCGCTGGAACAGCGTCGAGACGGCGATGCCCAGGAAAATACAGGACAGCAGATACGGGATGAGAAAGGCGATGATGTCCGCCGTGTGACCGTTGGTCGGGAAATGAAACAATTTGTAGTGCAGTCCCAAAATATAAAACAGGGTGACGGCGTAGATCGACGCATAAACGAACGCTTTGCCTGCCACGACGGGCAGCGTGGACATTCTCCGGCGTCCCGGAGGAATGAGTTTCTTGTAAAGTCCGAATTCGCTCCAGGTGCCTCCGATCATACCGATACCGATCAGCATCGTCTGTTGGATGATGACCATGATGATAGCCGGCATCACGAACGATCCGTATCCCAGATAGGGATTGAACAAATTGTGGCTTTGGTAAATCACGGGTTGCGTCGTGGCCGTAGCCTGCGGGATGTTGGCTCCTTTTGCGATCAACCGCTGGAATTCCACCATAGCTCCTGTGGTGCCGATGCCCGACACGAGCTCCTGGAACGCCTGGCGGTACATCAGAAAATAGCTGGAACGACCGCCTGCTGTCCGCCGAGCAGTTTTTCCTCGTAATCGGAGGGGATGTAAACCACGCCGTATATCTCCCGGTCGTAGAAAAGGTGTTTGGCCTCGTCCATGTCGCCGGGTTCGTAGGCCACATAGACGTTCGGTCCGGCATTGAAGGTATTGATCAACTGACGGCTGGTCGAAGTGTTGCTCATGTCGATTACTCCGATCGGCACGTTACGAAGTACCTGCGTCCCGTAAGCCAGCGAATAGAGCGTGGAATAGATCAGCAGGGCGAGCACCAGCACGAGAATCACGCCGGCATCCGTGAAGATCGAGCCGTATTCGTTGCGGACGACGGTGCGGAACTGCTGCCAGTAAGAGGTTATCTGTTTGGTAAATCGACTCATCGCTATAATCTCCCCCAGTATTTTTTATTCGTGCAGATGGTGCGCAGGCGCGGCAGACACAGCAGCGGAAGAATGATGAACAGGGCGATGATGCCCATGTCGGGCAACGAGTATATCGCCGGAGCACCGCGCAGGGCCTGATCGACCATGATGTCGGTGTAGAATGTGAACGGAAAGATGCAGCAGAACCATTGCATGGGTTTGCTCATAGCCATAATCGGGAACGTAAGGCCCGAAAACGTGAAGGCCAGTACCGAGTAACCGCCGCCGATCGAAAGCGACAGGCGCAAATTGCTCAACACGGTGACGATCATCGCACCGAGGGACTGGTAACTCAGGATGAAGAGCAGATTGCTGATGGTGATGACCGTCAGGCTGCCGTTCAGCGGTACGCCGACCACCTTGAAGATGACCAGGAGCATCAATTCCGACATCAGGAACATAATGACCGTAATCGGCAGGATTTTGCCCGCGTAGGCCGCGAAGACCGAGCCTCCGGCCGTGTCGTACCACTCCCTGGCCGTGCCGTTCTTGAGTTCGGTTCCGATGACGAAAATCGTCGCCATGATCGTGAAGATCAGAAGCATCATCGGCATAAAACTCGGCGAAAGGTAATAGCCGTAGTTGATATGCGGGTTGAATAGCACATGTTTGTCGAACCGTACGGGCATCAGTTGCGCCATAGCCTGTTTTTCGGTCAGCCCTTGTTTCATCAGCAGTTGCAGCTGGATACCGGCGGTAAAAGTGGTGACAGTCGTTTGCAAATCCTTTGCCAGCAGACCGTTTACCGTAATGTTCGTGCCGGTCAGGTAGCTTTCCAGATGGGTCTGGCTGTTGTTGAGAATGTTCTTTTCGAAGAAATCGGGAATCAGAACGATTCCCATGACCTTGCCCTGAAGCATCAGTCGTTCGGCCTCTTCCATTCCCTGTACGCCGTAAGCGACCCAAGCCGTAGGCGTCGCGTCGATCATCTGCGTCACTTTGCGGGAGAGGGTGCTGTTGTCCTGGTCCACGACGGCGATCGGAATGTCGCGTGCCACTCCCTTGTATAACAACACCGCGAAGAATGCGAACGCGACGATCGGCAGAATCACCGTCAGCAGCCAATACATCGGCTGACGTGCGACCCGGTGGATCTCCCGCCGCAGGACGGCGAGCGTATTGCTGAAAAAGCCCGGCATACGCTACCCTTTCTGAATTATTTGGCGATGTCTTTCCAGTTCACCAGTACGCTCATACCCGGCCGGATGTATTCCACGTCTTGCGTGGGTTTGGCTTTGACGGCAAAGGTGCGGATGTCGAAGCCGCCCTGCGTGCGTGTTGCGGACCAGGTGGCGAAATCGGCCTGCACAGCGATATAGGTCACCTCGAACTCCACGCTGCGGTCCAAGGCCGGGATATAGCCTGTCATACGGGTTCCGATATGGATGTCGGGCATCAGATCCTCCTTGATGTTGAAGGTCACCCATACGTCGCTCATATCGAGAATCGCCACTACGGGATAACCCGTTCCGACCAGTTCGCCGGCTTCGGCGATGATCGTCGAAACCTCGCCCGTTACAGGGGCGTAAACCAAGGCATCCGAAAGATAGGACTCCACTTCCGAAACGGCGCCTTCGGCCTGCCGTACCTGGGCGGCTGCCGCCTCTTTCTCCTCCTTGCTGGCTCCGTCGAATACCAGTTCGCATTGCGCTTTGGCCGCACGCTCGGTCGCCTGCATCGCCTGCAGGTTGGCGCGGGCTTCATCCAGCTTCTGGGCCGGAACGACGCCTTGTTCATAGAGGTTGTTCACGCGGTCGAAGGTTTTCTGGGCCAACAACAGTCCTGCCTGGGCTTTTTCCCAGAGATTCAGTGCGGCTTCCTTCTGTTGGATACGGGCGCCGGTGAGGGCTTTTTGGTCCATGGCCGATGCGGCGCTCTTCACGGCTTCGGCCTGTTGCAACTTGGCATTCAGTTCGGGGGTCGAGAGCGTGTAGAGCAGTTCGCCCTTGGTGACGTGCTGTCCCTCCTCTACTTTCATCTCCTCGATACGGCCGGGAACTTTCGACGAAGCTTTGTATGTAGTACATTCCACCGTTCCCTGGATGTACAGGGGCGTGGCCTTGCGTAAATACCAACTGATGAAGATGACGCCCAGCACGACAGCGGCGGCAATCAGAATGATCGTGACAATGGTACTTTTTTTCATGGGATTATCTATATTTACTCTTTGTCGAAATGAATGGGACGGGCGTCGGTACGGTGCAGGTAGCTGATGAACTCATCGCTGATGCCGGCGGCTTCGAGCAACTTGGCCAGTGCGACATCGTAATTGTAGGCGGTCTGCATACGCTCGGTGCGCACCTTGGCGAGATTCAGCTCGGCATCCACCAGATCGGAGGAGGAACTCATACCTTCCAGGAATGCCGCATTCTTGGCTTTGAGATACTCCTCCGCAAATGCGAGCGAAGCGTCGATCGACTTCATCTGGTTGGCATAGTTGTTCATTTGGTTGTAGAGTTTTTCGATCAGTACTGCAATGTCCTTGCCGGCTTTCATTTCCAGCACTTCCACTTGCTTGACCGTCTGTTTTGCCGCCGAATATTTGTATTCGCGGTTCAGGCCGTCGAAAATCTTGAGATTAACGCCGACACCTACTGCCCAGCGGGGCATTATTTTAGTTACCTGGTAGTTGTAGAACGAGGCTCCGCCCATCGCCGCGACCTGCGGCAGGAAATTGGCCCGTTGCAGCCGAACTCCTTCCTTGGCCAACTGGCGCTTGAGGGCTACCTGGCTGAGCAGCGGATTGAACTTGGCCGCCAGGTCTTTGTAATAGGCTACGTCTTCCAGGTTGCCGAGTACGAACATCGTCGTTACGGGCAGAACCTCTGCCTGCTGTCCGAGCGTATTATTCAGTGCACTGGCGATGGTTTCGACCTGCAACCGGGCGTTTTGAAGCTCCCGCTCCGCCTCGGCCATCTTGAATTCGACGTAAAGACGTTCGCTGTGGGGGATCATACCGTTCTGTTCGAGGGCGATCGCATCCTTCAGATGTTGGCCTACTCCATCCACTACCTGCTGGCGTACTTCGACGACCTGTCGGGCCAGCGCCAGACCGTAGTATCGCTCCACGAGCTCCGAAACCAGCGCGTTGCGGTTTTGGTTTCCCTGCTCGACTGCAGTCTTTTCGTTGATTTTCGCGGCACGGTTGGCCGTGTTGATCTTGCCGCCCATATAGATCGGCAGGGTTACCTGCCCTCCGACGAATCCGAGACTGCGGTCCTGCAATGTCAGGAACCAATCCGCTCCCATGACCGGGGTGAGAAGTTGCTGAATCTGGGGGATCAATTCGGTCGGGATCAGCCCGCTGCCGAGAATGTCGTGGGTGATGTTTCCGACAGGCCCTTTCAAATCGTTGAAGTCGAATCCGATGTCCTTGCCCAAATAGGTGTAGGCTCCGCCTACGCTGATTTGCGGCATACGCAAGCCGATCGCTGCCCGCCGTTCCTGCTGGGCGGCTTTTTCTTCGTAACGCGAGGCTTCGATGACCGGACTTCCGGAGAGGGTGATCTCCAGGGCTTCATCCAGGGAAAGTACCCGGGGCGTTTGCTCCTGAGCCGCCAGAGGTGCGGCAGCTAACAGAGCGAAAAATGAAACGATTACACGGTTCATAAAATGGTCTTCTAAATTTTTATGCGAAGATAGTGCGAATATTCGTACGTATAATTTGTTGTGGCTGTTTAGGCCAATATTCGGCGTAAAACAGAACAAAAAATAACCATGCTCCTCAATGTCCGATATGTGCGTTTATCGCTCGGACCTGACCGGACAGCGTCTCATCGACGCTGACTTCGATCCCGTGGCGACGGAGGTTCAGGGCGCCCTGGCAACAAACGAAACAGTCCGGCTCATATAGAGCAAAAACTACCCGGCGAAATTCGTGCCGAATTATCAATTCCGAGCAACTTTCCGGTTCACTTTTTCGTTCGGAGCACGGTTCCATCGAAGAATAGATGGTCGCCCCCCGCAATTCGACACCCGCTGCAAGCGCTTTCAGAATCGCTTCCTGTTCAGCGTGGTGGGTCGGAGAAGTTTCGTGAGTGTAACCCGTAAATATCTTTCGGTTAGTCGTTACAATCACTGCACCTACACAATAGGAAGAGGTCGAGGGCGTACATTTGCGGCTTTCGTCGATCGCCATTTGCAGGTAGCGGCGGTCTTCGGCGGTCCGGTCGGGCTTGATCGCATAGGTCGTGACCCGCATTCCTCCCAACGATTCGGTCGAATGCGGCGTTTGCAGATAACCGGAACCGACCTCCAAACGGGGTGCCCGGGGATCCCCCACTTTTACGGCCGGATTGACAGCCAGCCGGAAGGTATCGACCAGATTTTCGGCAAAGAACATCCGGAGCGTCGCAGCTCCTCCTTCGACCAGCAGGGAGCGAAGTCCCCGTTTTTCAAGTTCGGTAACGATCAGAGCAGCCGTGATCTCTGCGGCGGGTATCA
>ENA-ORRA01000537-ORRA01000537.1-human-gut-metagenome-genome-assembly--contig:-NODE-537-length-34863-cov-5.318088_pt1 | contig 34863 bp, 30 predicted proteins | sample MGYA00242169_ERZ509122 | MGnify/ENA primary metagenome ERZ509122 (study PRJEB26280, sample SAMEA2338650) | human gut metagenome | biome: human gut; feature: human-associated habitat; material: faeces...
AAAGGGTATACTAATCTCGCCCGCGGGTATGGCGGAATTGGCAGACGCGCCAGATTTAGGTTCTGGTGTCCACGACGTGCAGGTTCAAGTCCTGTTACCCGCAGTAAATGAATGCAGTTGTAAAAGTATGGAAAGCATTTTACAGCTGTTTTTTTATGCCCGAAATCTTTTAAAATATTTCTTAAAATAGTGCTTTACATTCCAGGAAGTTAGTGGGATAATAGCTGAGCGGTCCGGTAGGGACCGATAATAAAACATACATATCGTATAAGTGTTTCTAATAAACAAATTACCAAAATGGTGGCAAAAAAATGCCATTGTCTGAATTCTTTCTTTTTCACATGTTCCCCTTTTCAAGCGGTGATTTTTGTAGTATTATAATACATGGCACTAGATATAGTGAGTGTGGTTTGAAAAACAACAATATTTTGTGCATGAGTGAGGGATAGTAATGAGTGTTGAAGTAAAGACGAATGTAATTAAAAGGAATGGCGAAGAGGTTCATTTTAATTCACAGAAGATCGTTAATGCAGTTCATAAGGCGAATGAAGAAGTAGACAGACTGCACCAGATGAATGACTATCAGATCAGAGCGATAGCAGATAATATAGCAAATAAGGTTCAGGAGTCAACTCATGCTGTAAATGTAGAAGACATTCAGGACATGGTGGAAACAGGCATCATGGCTATGAGAGGCTACGAGGTAGCACAGAAATATGTGCGCTATCGTTATAAGAGGGAACTGACACGTAAATCCAATACAACAGATAATGGAATTTTATCACTGCTTGATAATATCAACGAAGAGGTCAACCAGGAAAATTCCAATAAGAACCCGGTGATCAATTCTACCCAGCGTGATTACATGGCTGGAGAAGTAAGTAAGGATCTTTCCCGCCGTGTACTTCTTCCGGAGAAGATCGTAAGAGCACATGAAGAGGGAATTATCCATTTCCATGATACCGATTATTTTGCACAGAGAGAACATAACTGTGATCTGATCAATTTGGAGGACATGCTTCAGAATGGTACTGTGATCAGTGAGACACTGATCGAGAAGCCACACAGTTTTTTTACTGCCTGTAATGTGACCACCCAGATCGTTGCCCAGGTTGCCAGCAACCAGTATGGCGGACAGTCATTTACACTGGCTCATCTGGCTCCATTTGTAGATATCAGTAGAAAGAAGATCCGTAAAAATGTGATCGAAGAAAGAAAAGAATGCGGCGAACCTATGGATGAGGCGATCATTGATAAGGTAACAGAGCGCAGACTGAGAGAAGAGATCAAGAGCGGTATCCAGACTATTCAGTACCAGCTGATCACATTGATGACCTGCAATGGACAGGCTCCATTTGTAACTGTATTTATGTACCTGGATGAGGTACCAGAGGGTCAGACCAGAAAAGACCTGTCTATGATCATTGAAGAGGTCCTGGTACAGCGTATGCAGGGTGTAAAGAATGAAAAAGGCGTATGGATCACACCGGCGTTCCCAAAACTGATCTATGTGCTGGATGAGGACAATATTTCCGAGGATGCTCCATACTGGTATCTGACAGAGCTGGCAGCAAAATGTACTGCAAAGCGTATGGTACCGGATTATATTTCTGCAAAGATCATGAAGGAATTAAAGCAGGGAGATGTTTACCCATGTATGGGATGCCGTTCTTTCCTGACAGTAGAAGACTCTCAGAGAAATGCAGATGGCAGCCATAAATATTATGGCCGTTTCAATCAGGGCGTTGTTACCATTAACCTGGTAGATGTAGCATGTTCTTCTGAAGGCGATATGGACCGTTTCTGGGAGATCTTAGACGAGCGCCTGGAATTATGCCATGAAGCTCTCAGATGCCGTCATGAGCGCCTTTTAGGCACGATCTCTGATGTTGCACCGATCCTGTGGCAGAATGGTGCCCTGGCAAGACTGAAAAAGGGTGAGAAGATCGATAAGCTTCTGTTTAACGGATATTCTACTATTTCACTGGGCTATGCAGGACTGTATGAAATGTGCATGAGAATGCTTGGAAAGTCCCATACAGACCCGGAGGCACGTCCATTTGCATTAAAGGTAATGCAGCGTTTAAATGATAAGTGCAAAGAGTGGAAAGCGGCTGAGAACATCAGTTATTCCGTATATGGAACACCTATGGAGTCCACAACTTACAAGTTTGCAAAATGCCTGCAGAAGCGTTTTGGCATTATTCCGGGAGTAACCGACAAGAACTACATCACCAACAGTTACCATGTACACGTATCAGAGAAGATCGATGCGTTCAGCAAGTTGAAATTTGAGTCTGATTTCCAGAAGCTGTCACCAGGCGGCGCTGTAAGCTATGTGGAAGTTCCGAATATGCAGAACAATATTCCGGCGGTACTGTCTGTTATGAAGTTTATTTATAACAATATCATGTACGCAGAGTTAAATACCAAGAGCGATTACTGCGAATGCTGTGGTTACGATGGTGAAATGGTCATCAAAGAGGAAGAGTCCGGAAAACTGATCTGGGAGTGCCCAAATTGTGGAAACAAGGATCAGAATAAGATGTTCGTAGCAAGAAGAACCTGCGGTTATATTGGAACACAGTTCTGGAACCAGGGAAGGACCCAGGAGATCCGGGACAGAGTATTACATCTGTAAAATCAATGAACTTAAAGAGAAGTCTCAGAGTAAATTCTGGGGCTTCTTTTTTCTTATTCAGGTAGTTTGTTATACTTATTGAGAATTTCGTCAAAAAAATATCAATAAGCACTATGCACAAAACATTTTCTCATGTATAATTGATTATACGTGAAATGCACAAAAGGAGGGGTACAATGTTAGATACATCTTATTATGAGAAGACAGACCAGATCATTGCACAGTATAGCTGTGAAGAAAAATCCCTGATCCCTATTATCCAGGGGATCCAGGAGGAATATCGTTATCTGCCGCCGGAGCTTCTGACCTATGTTGCGGGGAAACTGGGGATCTCAGAAGCAAAGGCTTACAGTGTAGCAAGCTTTTACGAGAATTTCTCTTTTGAGGCAAAGGGAAAATATGTGATCAAAGTCTGTGACGGAACAGCCTGTCATGTGCGTAAGTCCATTCCTATTTTGGAGGGACTTTACAAGGAACTGGGGCTTGGCAAAAAGAAACATACAACAGATGACCAGCTGTTTACAGTGGAAACTGTTTCCTGCCTGGGAGCCTGCGGACTGGCGCCTGCCGTAATGGTCAATGATGAAGTACATCCGAAAATGACACCGGAGAAAATGAGTGAACTGATCGCAAAATTGCGGGAGGATGAGAAGGTATGAAAATAGAGAACAGAATGCAGCTTCATCTGTGGAGAGAAGAATGTAAGGAAAAACGCCAGAAAGAAACCTGCAGAGTCCTGATCTGCGGAGGAACAGGATGTCTGGCAGGCGGTTCCGACAAGATCTATGCCCGTATTAAGGAACTGACTGCAAATATGAGCAATGTGACGGTAAAATTTGGGGAAGAGATCGCACATGTGGGACTTAAGATGAGCGGATGTCACGGTTTCTGTGAAATGGGTCCTTTAGTTCGTATTGAACCATACAATTATCTGTATTTAAAGGTAAAGCTGGAAGACTGTGAAGAAATATTTGAAAAAACGATTCTTCGCGGGGAGCCGGTAACAAGGCTGATGTATGAGGACAGCGGCCGTGTATATGAAACCCAGGAGGAGATCCCTTTCTATGCAAAGCAGACCCGTCTGGTGCTTAAAAATTGTGGACATATTGATGCAGAGCATATAGAAGATGCCATGGCAGTAGGCGCTTATGAGGCTTTTGAAAAAGCTGTTTTTGAAATGACTCCGGAAGCTGTTATAAAGACCGTGACAGACGCAGGACTGAGAGGACGAGGCGGCGCTGGTTTCCCGGCTGGTAAGAAATGGACCCAGGTGGCAAGTCAGAAGGAAAAGATACGCTATGTAGTCTGCAATGGTGATGAAGGCGATCCAGGTGCATTTATGGACCGAAGTGTTATGGAAGGTGATCCCCACCGTATGATCGAAGGCATGATGTTAGCGGCTTATGCAGTGCAGGCCCAGGAAGGATATATTTACGTCCGTGCGGAATATCCACTGGCAGTGCGCAGACTGCAGATCGCTATTGCCCAGGCAGAGGAAAAGGGACTTTTAGGCGATAATATCCTGGGAACCGGCTTTAGTTTCAGACTGCATATCAACAGAGGCGCCGGTGCCTTTGTATGTGGCGAAGGATCTGCGCTGACCGCTTCTATTGAGGGAAAACGAGGTATGCCAAGGGTAAAACCGCCTAGAACCGTAGAACAGGGCTTATGGGGCAAACCAACTGTATTAAATAACGTAGAAACCTATGCCAATGTTCCTATGATCATTAAAAATGGCGCAGGCTGGTACAGCCGTATCGGTACACCGGAAAGCCCGGGAACCAAGGCATTTGCACTTACTGGAAATGTTAAGAATACAGGTCTGATCGAAGTCCCTATGGGTATTACTCTTCGTGAGATCATTTTCGATATTGGCGGTGGCATTAAGGATAATAAAAAGTTTAAGGCAGTCCAGATCGGTGGTCCTTCCGGAGGCTGTCTGGTAGAGTCACAGCTTGACAGCAAGATGGATTTTGACTCCCTTTCAAAGATCGGAGCCATGATCGGATCCGGCGGTCTGGTTGTTATGGATGAAGATACCTGTATGGTGGAAGTTGCCCGGTTCTTTATGAATTTCACTCAGAGAGAAAGCTGCGGAAAATGTGTTCCATGTAGAGAAGGAACCAAGAGAATGTTGGAGATCTTGGAGCGTATTGTTGCAGGAAACGGGAAAATGAGCGATCTGGATGAGCTGGAAGAGCTGGCAGATATGATCGAAAATACTGCCCTTTGCGGACTGGGAAAGAGCGCGCCAAAGCCGGTCATCAGTACCATTCATGCGTTCCGTAAGGAATACGAGGAGCATATTCTGGATAAGAAATGCCGTGCACATGTCTGTTCCGGGCTTCGGGTATTTAAGATCGATCCTGAGAAGTGTAAAGGCTGCTCCAAGTGTGCAAGGAACTGTCCGGTAAATGCCATTTCCGGAAAAGTGAAGTCACCATTTGTCATTGACAATGAAAAATGTGTAAAATGCGGAAGCTGTATGGACAACTGTGCCTTTGGCGCGATCTATACAGAGTAGGGAGGATGGAAATTTATGGGAATTATGACAATTGACGGACAGTCCATTGAATTTACAGATGAACCCAATGTATTGTCAGTAATAAGAAAAGCCGGGATCGACATCCCTACATTGTGCTATCATTCAGAATTATCTATATATGGAGCCTGTCGTCTTTGTACAGTGGAAAATGACAGGGGAAAGACCTTTGCCTCCTGTTCAGAAAAACCAAAAGACGGAATGGTCATCTATACGAATACACCAAGGCTGATGCGTTACCGCAAACTGATCCTGGAACTGCTTTTAGCGGCCCACTGCAGAGATTGTACTACCTGTATCAAGAGTGGAGAATGTCATCTGCAGGAACTGGCTCATCGCATGGGTGTTCATGAGATCCGTTTTGAAAATGTAAGAGAGCAGCAGCCTATCGACACCAGTTCCCATGCTATTATCAGGGATCCTAATAAATGTATCCTTTGCGGTGACTGTGTAAGAATGTGCGACAATGTGCAGAATATCAATGCCATTGATTTTGCTTACCGTGGAACAGATGCACAGGTAATGCCTGCATTTAATAAGAAGATCGCAGAAACAGACTGCGTTGGCTGCGGCCAGTGCCGGGTTGTCTGTCCTACAGGTGCTATCAGTATCCATACCAATATCGATGTGGTATGGGAAGCTTTAGCGGATAAAAATACAAAGGTGATCGCTCAGATCGCACCGGCTGTACGTGTGGCCATTGGAGATCATTTTGGCTATGCAAAGGGCGAAAATGTAATGGGCAAGCTGGTAGGTGTACTTCACAGACTGGGCTTTGATGAGGTTTATGATACTTCTTATGGTGCGGATCTGACAGTTGTGGAAGAGTCAAAGGAATTTATTGAGCGTTTTACTTCCGGTCAGAAAATGCCATTATTTACATCCTGCTGTCCTGCATGGGTGAAATATTGTGAGACAAAATATCCGGAATTTGTGCCAAACCTTTCCACCTGCCGTTCTCCTCAGCAGATGTTTGGTGCGGTAGTCCGTGAATATTATAAGGATCCGGAAAAGAACGAAGGAAAGAAGATCGTATCTGTTTCTATTATGCCGTGTACAGCAAAGAAGGAAGAGATCCTGCGGCCGGAGTCCTTTACCAACGGAAAACAGGATGTGGATTATGTATTAACAACAACAGAAGTAGTAAGGATGATCCGCAAGTCCGGTATTGTATTTGATAAGGTAGAGATCGAGGCTGCTGATGTGCCTTTTGGTATTGGTTCCGGAAGCGGTGTGATCTTTGGTGTTACCGGCGGTGTCACAGAGGCAGTACTTCGCAGATTGCAGCAGGGACACAGCAGAGTGGATATGGAAGCCATTAAAAAGAGCGGAGTCCGGGGCGATGAAGGAATTAAGACGCTGACCTATGATTATAATGGAAGAGAGATCCGGGCAGCAGTAGTAAATGGCCTGGCAAATGCGGATAAGCTGCTGCAGCAGATCAAGAACCATGAGGTGGAGTATGATTTTGTGGAAGTAATGGCATGCCGCAGAGGCTGTATCATGGGCGGCGGCCAGCCGGTAAATGCCGGACCGCGAACCAGAAAGGCCAGAATGAAGGGACTGTACGATACAGATGTAAATACCCAGATCAAGAAGTCCAATGAAAACCCGATGATCCTTTCACTTTATGACTCACTTTTAAAGGGAAAGGAGCATGAGCTGCTGCATAGAAACTTCTCGGGAAAGTAGAGCACGAAGTGCGGGGCGTGAGTGTGAGATAAGTTGTACATACCGTAAGATAAAAGGGCAGAGCCTGGAAGTGATTTCCGGGCTTTGCTTTTTTCTTGTGCAGGAGAATGATGTGGTGTATACTATAAAGATAAACTTCTTGTTCAGTTATGTTATTTAGATCCGCAGAGTATATTTAACAGAAATGGAGAAATGACAGATGAATTATGGAAATATAAAAGAATGTGATATTGCAGATGGTCCTGGTGTAAGGGTAACATTGTTTGTGTCTGGCTGCCGTCATCATTGTAAGGGCTGTTTTAATTCGGAAACCTGGAATTTTCAGTATGGGGTTCCTTTTACAGAGGAGACGCAGGATAAAATTTTAAAATTACTGGAACCGGGATATATTCAGGGTTTTACCCTTCTTGGGGGAGAACCTTTTGAACCGGAAAATCAGGCGGTACTTGTCCACCTTTTAAAGAAGATCAGGGAGACTTATCCACAAAAAGACATCTGGTGTTACAGCGGATATCTGTTTGATCAGGATATGCAGCCAGGCGGCTCTGTTTACACGGAATATACAAAAGAAATGCTGCGTCAGATCGATGTGTTGGTAGATGGTGAGTTTGTGGAAGCAAAGAAGGATCTGACCCTGATCTTTCGGGGAAGTTCCAATCAGAGACTTTTGCGCTTAAAAGACGGTGAATTTGCAGGAATGTGGGAAGATTAAGTGACAGATAAGCGGATGATTGTCCAGAAAACCCAGTAAAACCGTGAATATTCTGTGAACAGATGGCAGGCACTGTTGCATAAAAAGCAAAGTTGAATTATAATAAAGCGTACGAAAACAGACAGTATGAGCGGTTAATATAGCGCAGGAATAAAGCCTGCAGATGAAAGGAGAATGGGAAATGAGAAGACGTTTTGCGGTTGCAGCGGCAGCGCTGGCATTAAGTGTGGCTTTAACAGTTCCAGCTTATGCAGGAACATGGAAATATGTAAATGATCAGTGGAAATACCAGAAGGGTACCAACAAGTTTGCATACAATGAGTGGATAAAAGATAATGGAAAATATTATTATATTGGTAATGACGGTATTATGAAGACCGGCTGGCAGCAGATCGATGGTCAGTGGTATTATCTGGACCAGACTGGTGCAATGCAGATCGGATGGTTAAAGAGTGACGATGGAAAATGGTATTTCCTGTATCCAAACGGTGCTATGGCTGTAAACACAGTGATCGATGGAAGAACCATTGGCGAAGATGGCGTATGGGTTCCAAATGAGGGAGATACAGAGCCAGCTAATAGTATGGATCTGGAAAATGGTTATCTGGTACAGAACCTGGAAGGCATTACAAAGAAAGATTACACGATCATTGCTTCCGGTAAGACAGCCGCTGGATCCCGCTGGGGAAATGCGATCCGCTTAAAAGGCAAGGGAAGCTATGTACAGTGCAATACAAATGGTGAATACAGAATGTTATCTGGCGTATTTGGTCCTTCTTCCCAGTTTGACAGCGCCCTTCTTGCAAGAGTAACTGTTTACGGTGACGATGACCAGGTACTGTATACATCACCTGATATCCATTACAATGAAAAGAATGTATATTTTGGTGTGGATGTATCCGGACAGAAGCAGATCCGCGTAGAAGTTTCCCTGTTAAAGGATAATGAATGGGATGATCCGGTTATTTTATTTGATGGACTGTCTCTTTATAAGTAGGAAAAGATGAAATGAAAAAGAGTATGCTTTCGGGATGGAGTTCCATTCCCGGTGGCATACTCTTTTTTAGAGATTATGTATATATGTACACTCGGGTTCACGCGCTATCGCGCTCTATTGTCTGCTGACGCAGACGGAACCCTCGTTAATCGTCCAAGAAAAACAAATGCCACCTTTGGTGGCGCTTGTTTTTCTTTTGGACTAGATTACATAATTGCTCCATGGTTCTTCGGGCTGGATCAGGTCAGCAAGAGTGATATTGTCTAAGTAGTTGTTGATCAGGTGATCCAAGCCTCTCCACATAGGGAGTGTACGGCAGCAGTCCATGCGCTCGCAGGAAAGTGCGTCCGGGGATTCCAGACAGGATACAGGGGCAAGGGAGCCTTCCGTAAGGCGCAGGATACTTCCTACTGTATACTGATCCGGTGATTTGGTAAGTTTGTATCCGCCGCCTTTGCCGCGGACACCTGTAAGCATTTTATCTTTTACAAGGATCTTAATGATCCCTTCCAGGTATTTTTCTGAAATGCCCTGGCGCCCGGCTGTTTCCTTCAATGGAATATAGCCGTCTCTCTGGTGTTCTGCCAGGTCGATCATGATACGCAGTGCATAACGCCCTTTTGTTGAAACTAACATACGCATTCTCCATTTCTTATTATAAACCTATTATACAACAAGGTTAGTGGCAGAGCAATGAAAAATGCAGAAAGTTGGAATATGAATTTCTCAGTAACAGGAAAATGGGATGACAGAATTTCAGCAGAACCTCGGCAAAAAAATAACAGTTGACAAATATACAGATTGTGTTTAGAATGGCAGAATGCTTACGCAAAATGGCTTAAATACGTTAAAAATAAGACAAAATGTAAAAAGCATACAATGGAGAAAATGTGGGAAAAAGAGAGGAAAAATGTATGAAAACCAATACGGATCTGTTTGAAAAAGTTCCGGTACCTAAAGCAGTGGCTACTATGGCTGTTCCTACCATGATATCTATGCTGGTAGTTGTCATTTACAACATGGCAGATACCTTTTTCATTGGTCAGACACAGGATCCACTGCAGGTTGCGGCTGTATCTTTGGCAACACCGGTATTTATGATCTTTATGGCGCTGGGAAATCTGTTTGGCATCGGTGGAAGCTCGGCTATATCCAGGGCATTAGGTGAAAGGCATAAAGACCGGGCATGGCATATCAGTTCCTTTTGCTGTTATGGTGCGTTAGGTCTGGGAGTGATCGTGGCTGTCTGTTCTGTACTTGGTATGGAAGGGATTTTGGGACTGATCGGAGCCAGTGAAAATACCATTGGTTTTGCCAGAAAATATCTGCTGATCATTTCCATTGGTGCGCCAACGATCCTGTTTTCCACTGCATTTGCCAATATCTTAAGAGGAGAAGGCGCGGCCAGAGAGTCTATGGTGGGAAACCTCCTTGGAACTATTGTAAATATTGTGCTGGATCCGGTTATGATCCTGATGTTAGGCTGGGGAGTAACAGGCGCAGCATTGGCTACGATCATTGGAAATATTGCAGCATGCCTGTTTTATCTGCAGTATTTTCTCAGGAAAAAATCCACTTTGTCTATCAGCTGGAAATATTTTAAAGTGGGAGAAGGAATTGCAAAGAGCGTAGTAGCGATTGGAATTCCTGCATCTTTAAACAATATTTTAATGAGTTTTGCAAATATTATCCTTAATCAGGCATTAGTAGGATATGGAGATACACCGGTTGCTGCAATGGGCGTTGCCTTGAAATCCAATATGTTGGTAGTGCTGCTGCAGATCGGACTTTGTGTGGGAATTCAGCCGCTGATCGGATATAATTATGGTGCGGGAAATAAGAAACGTCTGATGCAGGTGTTTAAGTTTACAGGCATCGTATCGGTGATCATGGGAACGATCCTGACCCTGTTTATGATGGTGGCAAGAAAATCACTGGTTCAGGTGTTTATCAATGATGCCCAGGTTATCACTTATGGTATCCAGATGGTTATTGCACTGCAGCTGTCAGCGCCGTTTTTAGGGATTTTATTCCTGTGCATCAATACCATCCAGGGAATGGGAAAGGCGATCCCGTCATTGCTCCTGACAGTCTGCCGTCAAGGACTGATCTTTATCCCGCTGATCTTCATTTTAAATCATATGTTTGGGCTGGAAGGCGTTATTTATGCGCAGCCTGCAGCGGATTATCTGTCCATTGTAGTAGCGATCCTGATCTGTACCCATTTGTTCAGGAACATGGAGCATAGAAATGAGAGTGTTGAGGCATAAAAGGTACAAATAAGTAAGACAGGATTTGGGAGTGAGTATATGAAATGGCATGCTCACTCCTTTTCTGTTATATGTCCTACCGTAGTCTTTTATGGACTTGCCTTTGCGGCTGACAAAAAATCTTCTCGCAAAGTCAGGTACAGAAAGATTCCGAGAGAACATTTAAGAAGTTTTTGGATTTGCAGGTGAAAAATATTGATAATTTAATATTTTTTCGATAGAATCTATATGATGATGCCAGGGCAAAAAGGGCGGAAATCCGGCGCAGGCTTGCCTGCAGGAGGATTTTTGAACCTGGGACCTGCTAAAAACATGAGTAAGAAGCCATTATTTGAAGAAAAATAAGGGGATTAGGAATGTTTTTAGAATTGCGGGAGTGCAAAGCACGGAGCAATTCGGTATCATCTGGAACGGTGATCAAAAAAATAAGAGCTTCTGATGAGTAAAATCATCAAAAACCCTTGATAAAAAATAAATCGGAGTAACAGGATTTGAACCTGCGACCTCTCGGCCCCCAGCCGAGCGCGCTACCAAGCTACGCCATACTCCGATGTTCATAACTATTATAGTATAACAGAAAAGAGGCTGTTTGAAAAGCCCCGATTTTGTTTTTTTAATGTATACCGCAATGAGGAGTTTTTCAGATGATCAATAAAACGACAGGCAGCAAAACAGATAAGAAAAGGATCGTAAGTTTTGATCTGGATATGACACTTTTAGATCAGGCTACATGGAAGATACCGGACAGTGCCATAGAAGCGGTGGAGATGCTGCGAAAAGACAGTATTATTGTCATCGCCAGCGGCAGAAATATGGATGGAATGGTCAGTGTGGGCTACAAACAACAGATACGGCCAGATGCAGTAATCCATATGAATGGAACCCGTGTGGTTGCCGGGGATGAATTGTTATATGAGCATTTTATGGATAAAGAGCTTTTAAAACGCCTGCTTTCCTATGGGGAAGAAAGGGAAATTGCCGTGGGGCTGACGATCGATGATAAGGATTACTTTGTGAATCCGGCAGAGGTAGAACGGATCGACAAGATCCGCTGGGGAGAGAGCATGCGTAATTTTCAGGATCCCTGGAAAATGCTGGAACTGCCGGTACGTACGTTAGCTTATATTGGAGAAGCGGATCCGGTGTCTGATATGGAGGCACATTTTCCGGAACTTAAATTTCCATTATTTTCCAGCCGGTTAGGGGCGGACATCATAGAAGTACAGGCATCCAAGGCAAATGGACTGGTACGTTTATGTGAATACTATGGAATGGATATAAGCCAGACGGTGGCATTTGGAGACAGCATGAATGATTATGAGATCGTTCAGGCAGCCGGAACCGGGATCGCTATGGGAAATTCAGTCCAGAAGCTGAAAGATACGGCCGATTATGTGACAGATGATATTGCCCAGGATGGAGTCTGGAAGGCATGCAGACATTTTGGATGGATATAGATGAAAATATGCAGCCATGTGTGAGTACAGGAGGAGAAGGAAAATGAATACAGTAAATGGCGGATCAGCGGAGAAAATGACCGTGGATCAGAAATTAGAATTGCTCAGAACAAAGATGAAGGAACGTGGCATGGATGCCTATATGGTGCCTACTGCTGATTTTCATGAGTCCGAATATGTGGGAGATCATTTTAAATGCAGACAGTTCCTGACCGGTTTTACCGGTTCTGCGGGAATTGCAGTAGTGACCATGAAGGAAGCATGCCTGTGGGTAGATGGAAGATATTTTGTCCAGGCGGCAGTACAGCTTCAGGGAACTTCTGTAAAGATGATGAAAATGGGACAGGAAGGCGTGCCTTCTGTAGCCGGATATCTGGAAGCAGAAGTGCCGGAAAATGGCTGTCTGGGCTTTGACGGAAGAGTAGTCAATGCATTGACCGGTATTGATCTGGAAAAGCGCCTGAAAGAAAAAAATGCAAGGATCCTTTGCAGTGATGATCTTATCAATGAGATCTGGGAAGACCGTCCGGCACTGTCCATGGAGCCGGCATGGGCATTACATGAGAAATATGCAGGAAAGACAGCAGAAGAAAAATTAAAAGAGCTTCGTGCAGAAATGAAGAAGGAGCATACAGATATGTATGTTCTGACATCGCTGGATGATATTGCATGGCTGTTAAATATCAGGGGAAATGATATTGCTTATAATCCGGTAGTGCTTTCCTACGTGATCGTAACAGAGGATAAATTGTATCTGTTTGTAAATGAAGAAGTGCTTCACGGAGAAGCATATCCATATATGGATAATTATCATAATATAGATATGCTTAAATATCTGGAAGATTTAGGGACAGAAATACTGCCTTATGATGATATCTATAAAATGGCAACAGATATTACGGGACATAAGATCCTTATGGAGAAGCAGCATATCAATTATGCTTTGTATAACATATTAAAGGATAAGAATGAACTGGTTGATAAGATGAATCCCACTTCTGATGCGAAAGCAGTAAAGAATAAGGTTGAGATTGAAAATGAGAAGAAAGCTCATATTAAGGACGGTGTAGCTGTTACCCGTTTTATCTACTGGTTAAAGCATCATATTGGAAAAGAACGTCTTACAGAGATGAGTGTCCAGGATAAGTTAGAGGAATTCAGGAAAGAGCAGGAAGGCTATATTGAGCCAAGCTTTGCTACGATCTCTGCTTATGGGGCGAATGCGGCTATGTGTCACTATTCTGCAACAAAGGAAAGTGATACGGTACTGGAAGACCATGGCTTTTATCTGGTAGACTCTGGTGGCCAGTATTATGAGGGAACTACGGATATTACCCGTACCATTGCGTTAGGAGAACTGACGGAGGAAGAAAAAGAGCATTTTACTCTGGTCCTTATAAGCATGCTGCGATTAAAAGAAGTGAAATTTTTATATGGGTGCAGAGGCTTAAGCCTTGATTATGTGGCAAGAGAGCCATTTTGGAGCAGAGGATTGAATTTTGACCATGGAACCGGTCATGGTGTGGGCTATCTGTTAAATGTTCACGAAAGACCAAATGGCATCCGCTTCCGTATGGTGCCGGAGCGGCATGATAATGGTGTTCTGGAAGCTGGAATGATCACTTCTGATGAACCGGGACTTTATATTGAAGGAAGCCATGGTATCCGTACAGAGAACCTGATCCTTTGCGTAAAGGATGAGAAGAACCAATATGGCCAGTTTATGAAGTTTGAGTTCCTTACCTTTGTACCAGTTGATAAGGATGCGGTAGTGAAAGAGCTGATGACAGAGAGAGATATTGCTCTTTTTAACGCATATCACAAAGAGGTGTTTGAGAAGATCAGTCCGTATATGGATGACCAGGAGAAAGAGTGGTTAAGAAAGGCAACGGCCCCGATTTAAGGGATCGTTTAAGGGACCGTTGCGTCTGCTTCAGGTATTTGTGCAGATTGGGAATGCGTTAAAGATGTATCTGCTAAGTTTGCTGGACTATTCTGCGTATGGAAGATCTACAATGGTATAGTTATGGTGGATAGCAGGGAGGATCTTGTTTAACAGGTCTTCTGTGCGGAATTTCAGGCTGGAGGTGTTGATACATGGATGACATCCGAAGTAAGGATGGTTCTCCAGGATATCTTTGTCTATGAGCAGCCGGACTTTGTTTTCTGGGTCGTTCATCAGACCGAGAACACTTACAGAACCGGGAGTGATGTTAAGGTACTGTTCCATAAATTCCGGTTCGGCAAAGGAAAGACGGGCGCTGCCGATCTGCTTGGAGAGAGCGGCTGTTTTGAACTTTTTGCTGCCTGGAAGGATCAGCAGATAGAAGGCGGTTTTCTGGGTATTGCGAAGAAATAGGTTTTTGCAGATCTCAATGCCTAAAAGCTTACCTACTTCCTGGCATGCTTCCATAGTGGGTAGTGTGTCATGGTCTGCACGGGTATAGGTGATCCCAAGGGAGTCTAACAGGTCATAGGTGCGTATCTCCTTTGGAAGACGGTCGGTAGTATCTGCCGGTCGGCCAGTGTATATAGTATGGTCAATGTAATAAGAAACGGGATCTTGTGATGTGGATGTTTCGCTCATAAATGTCACCTCGTTGTTTTAGGATGTTTGGATGTTAATAAGTACGATTATAAGAGCGAAGGAATAAATTGTCGATAGGTTATGAATGAAAAAGGTGTAAAAATGCAGGAAAAAAACGTGCAGGGAAAGAAAAAACAGGGAAATAAATCCCAGGAAAATAGAATACAGGGAAAACAAGTACAGGAAGGCAAAAATCAGGGAATCCCCAAAAGGGAAAATAAAAGACCGGAAAGCAGAGCAGTGAAAGGGGTAAGGCCAGAGCAGAAGCAAAGGCCAGAGCAGAAACAGAAGGCGGCAAAGTTTGGAAAACCGGTTCTGAAACAGCAGTCTGGCCAGAACGTGGAAAAGGGAAAGAAGAACGCTAAAAAGAGCATGTGTCCTGTTATGCGTCAGTGCGGCGGATGTCAGATGCTGGATATGCCTTATGCAGAGCAGTTAAAGACGAAAAGAAAGCGTCTGGAAACGTTGTTGAAGGGAATCTGTCCTGTAAAAGACATGATAGGAATGGAAGATCCGTTTTATTATAGAAACAAAGTTCATGCTGTATTTGACAGGGATAGAAGGGGCAATATTATTTCCGGTATTTATCAGGAAAATACCCATAATGTAGTACCTGTGGAGAAGTGCATGATCGAGGACCAGAAGGCAGATGAGATCATTGGCACTATTCGCGGTATGTTAAAGTCCTTTAAGATCCGTACATTTGATGAAGATACTGGTTATGGCTTGCTGCGCCATGTGCTGATCCGCAGAGGCTTTGAAAGTGGGGAGATCATGGTGGTACTGGTAACAGCTTCTCCTGTATTTCCGTCAAAGAATAATTTCGTAAAGGCATTAAGAGAGAAACATCCGGAGATCACCACCATTGTCCAGAATATCAATGGACGGGGAACCAGCATGGTACTGGGGGAAAAGGAGCATGTGCTGTATGGAAAAGGATATATTGTGGATACGCTGTGCGGCTGTAGCTTCCGTATTTCTTCCCGTTCGTTCTATCAGGTAAATCCGGTCCAGACGGAGAAATTGTATACAAAGGCTCTGGAACTGGCTGGACTGACCGGAAAAGAGACGGTTGTGGATGCATATTGTGGTATAGGAACTATTGGTATTATTGCAAGCAAAAAGGCCGGAAATGTGATCGGCGTGGAATTAAACCAGGATGCAGTCCGGGATGCCATCAACAACGCCAAAATGAACCAGATATCCAATATCCGTTTCTTCTGCAATGATGCCGGTCGTTTCCTGGTCAATATGGCAGAGGCTGGTGAAAAAGCCGATGTAGTCATCATGGATCCCCCAAGAAGCGGAAGTACCGAAGAGTTCATGGATTCCATTGCAAAGATGGGAGCGAAAAAAGTAGTTTATGTTTCCTGCAACCCAGAGACATTGGCAAGAGATCTGGCTTATATGAAGAAGCTGGGGTATAAGGCGAAGGAAGCAGTAGGATTTGATATGTTTCCGGCGACGGAGCATGTGGAGACGGTGTGCCTCTTAGTTCTGAGAAATCCGGTGACACATATCAACATTGATGTGGATGTAGAAGAAATGGTGCAGGATAAAAGAGGACTGGCAACCTATGAGCAAATCAAGGATTATGTTCTGGAACACAGCGGATTGAAAGTTAGTAGTCTTTATATCGCACAGGTAAAACAGAAATACGGCATTATTGAGCGCGAGAACTATAATAAACCGAAATCCGAGGATGCCAGGCAGCCACAATGCCCACTGGAAAAGGAAAGAGCCATTACGGAGGCATTGAAACATTTTGGAATGCTATAAAATAAAGGAGGTGCTTCATGTATAACCCACAGCTTGAAACTTTTCTGCGCGTGGCGGATGCAGGCAGCTTCAACAAAGCCGCCGAAGAAAGCTACATCACGCCCACGGCTGTCATCAAGCAAATCAATCTTTTAGAAGAATCCCTCGGCGTGAAGCTCTTCGACCGTAGCAACCGGGGGCTGCAACTCACAAAAGCTGGGCGCTCTATGTACCAGGATGCAAAATATATCATCCAGTATTGCCGGGACTCCGTGACTCGGGCAAAAAACGCCATGCAGGAGGATGAGAATATCATCCGCATCGGTTCCTCGCCCATGACTCCGGCACAACTCCTGATGGAGCTCTGGTCCAGAGTTCAAACTCTGCACCCGGACATCAAATTTCAGATCGTCCCCTTTGAGAACACCCCGGAAAATGCGAGAGAGATCCTTGCAAATCTCGGAAAGAACATTGATGTAGTAGGCGGCATTTTTGATGAGACCATGCTGAACCTGCGTGGTTGTGCTGGGCTGGAATTGGTCAGAGACCCGTTCCACTGTGCTGTTTCCATTCACCATCGACTGGCAGCAAAGGATAAATTACAGATCACAGATCTTTATGGCGAAAATCTCATGTTGATGCACCGGGGATGGAGCCATTATGTGGATCAACTCCGAGATGACCTCTGGCAGCACCATCCGCAGATCCATATCGTAGATTTCGACTTTTACAACATGGATGTGTTCAATCGCTGTGAGAACACCAATGACGTTTTGCTGGCTATTCCCGGTTGGGCAACTGTCCATCCGCTTCTGAATGTAATCCCAGTGGAATGGAATTACAGCATTCCTTATGGCATTCTCCATTCCCCGGAGCCGACACCGACGGTACAGCGCTTTTTGGATGCAGCCAAAATCATCAGCAAAGAGCTGTACAACTGATTATAACCCAAAGGTATATACTGATGAACAAAGCGAGACTTCCGCGGAAGTCTCGCTTTTCTTATAATAATGGCAGAAAACAAAAGGTGGTCGATACCATGAAACCAGTCTCATACATGGCAATAGTTCTATGCGTCATGCTATTCTTGACCGGATGCAGCTCTGGCGCGGTAGACGAGGAAGTGAACGAATCCGTGCAAAATAAAACCGAACCCTTTACCCGCAATACAAAAATCGAAGATGTCATCAATGCTCCGTCCTTTGACGGCTTCGGGCGGCTGCTGTTTCCAACGGACGAGTATTATTACAGCGGCGACACTCTGGAAGAACTTCAACTGACCTACTACAGCCATATTGATCCAGACGAAACGGTGGAGATCGTGAACACCCTGCGAGAGCGGGCAGCGGACGGCCAAACCATCTTCTATGACATCTACACCGACGAGGAAAAGGCGGCTGAACCTGCCAAAGAAGATACAGGATTGTTTTTCTTCAAGGGAGTCCCCGGCGAGAAGTTCACCATCTGCAATGCAGGCGGTGCCTTTGCCTATGTGGGGGCCATGCAGGACAGCTTCCCTCATGCGCTGGAGCTTTCCAAAAAGGGCTACAACGCCTTCGCTCTCATTTATCGCCCCGGCGCACAGACCGCCTGCGAGGACTTGGCAAGAGCCATCCGCTTTATCTTTGACCATGCGGACGAACTGGAAGTGGACACCGATTGCTACTCCCTATGGGGCGGCTCAGCGGGAGCGCGAATGGCGGCGTGGCTTGGGTCTTACGGTGCAGAAGCCTTTGGCGGCGGTAATCTGCTCCGTCCCGGTGCGGTCATCATGCAGTACACAGGACTGAGCGAGTATTCCGAAAGCGATCCGCCCACCTATGCCTGTGTCGGTGACAGGGACGGCATCGCCAACTGGCGGGTCATGCAGGCGCGACTCGAAGCCATGCAGCAGGCCGGGATCGATACGGAGTTTCATGTGTATTCCGGTCTGGGGCACGGCTTTGGACTTGGGACTGAAACCAGCGCCGAAGGCTGGATCAATGATGCCGTTGCCTTTTGGGAACAGCAAATGAAAAAATAACATTCAGAAAGGATGCGTTTTTATGAACAACTTTATTTTTGAAAACAAGACCAAGGTGTATTTCGGCAAGGGCGGCGTGAAAGAGTACCTCGGCAGTCTGCTGGGGAACTACGGCGAAACCGTCATGCTGGCCTACGGCGGCGGCTCCATCAAGCGCAATGGCGTGTATGATGAGATCATGGGCATTCTGAACGCCGCCGGCAAGCGTGTCGTGGAGTTCGACCGCATCATGTCCAACCCCACCTATGCCAAGGCGCAGGAGGGCGCAAAGCTGGCGCGTGAAAATCACGTCGATCTGATTCTCGCCGTGGGTGGCGGCAGCGTTTCCGACTGCTGCAAGGTCATCTCCGCACAGGCGAAGCTGGACGAGGACATTTGGGAACTGGAGAACACCAAGCACACATTCCCAACGGAGTTTATCCCCCTCGGCACCATCGTTACGGTGTTCGGTACCGGCAGCGAGATGAATAACGGTGCCGTCATCACCCACGAGGAAAAGAAAATCAAGGGCGCCCTTTGGGGCGCACAGGCGGATTTTGCCTTCCTCGACCCCAGCTACACGCTGACTGTTCCCATGAAGCAGGTTATCTCCGGTGCCTTTGATACCCTGAGTCACGCCATGGAAACCTACTTCGGCAAGCCGGATGAAAACAATCTTTCCGATGACTTGGGCGAAGCCGTCATGCGCAGCGTCATCCGCAACATCCGCGTTCTGCTGACCGACCCGGAGAATGATGACGCAAGAAGCGAGCTGGCCTGGGCGTCTGCGATGGCAGAGAACGGCGTTCTGAAGATCGGAAAAGTCACGGACTTCCAGTGCCATATGCTGGAGCACCAGTTGGGCGCGTACACCAACTGCAACCACGGTGCAGGTCTGGCGGTGATCCACCCCGTTCTGTACCGCCATATCTACAAGTCCGGCGCGGCGCGGTTTGCACGGTTTGCGCAGAATGTCTGGGGTGTCGCACCCAAGGGCAGCATTGAGGAGACGGCTGCTGCCGGTATCGACGCGCTGGCTGCGTTCATCAAGGAAATTGGTCTGCCGACCAGCTTTGCAGAGCTGGGTATCCCCGATGACACCGATTTTCGCGCCATCGCGGATTCCACCGTTCTCACCCCCGGCTGCTGCAAGAAGCTGAGCCATGAAGAGATTTACGAAATTTTGAAGGAGTGCAGGTGACCATGAAGAAAATCACAGCAGGCAGAGATATGCTTGGTGAATTTGCGCCGAAGTTCGCACAGCTCAATGATGATGTTCTTTTCGGTGAGGTTTGGAGCCGGGAAAGCGAGCTTTCCGCACGCGACCGTTCCCTCATCACCGTGACAGCGCTGATGGCGCAGGGGCTGACGGATACCTCTTTCGGACATCATCTGCAAATGGCCAAGGAAAACGGAATTACCCGCAGCGAAATTGCGGAGATCCTGACACACGCCGCATTTTATGCGGGCTGGCCGAAGGCATGGGCAGCATTCCGCATGGCAAAGGACATCTGGGCAGACGAGGAAAGCGCCGACGAAAAGCAGCGTCATCAAAACAGCATGGTATTTCCCATCGGAGCGCCCAATGACGGTTTCGCACAGTATTTCAGCGGGCAGAGCTATCTTGCGCCGGTCTCCACGGAGCAGGTCAAAATCTTCAATGTGACCTTTGAACCCGGCTGCCGTAACAACTGGCACATCCACGAGGCAGATAAAGGCGGCGGACAGATCCTCGTCTGCGTAGCCGGACGCGGTTACTATCAGGAATGGGGCAAGGAACCACAGGAGCTGTACCCCGGCGATGTGATCAACATTATGCCCGGTGTAAAGCACTGGCACGGCGCTGCGCCGGACAGCTGGTTTTCCCATCTGGCTGTGGAAGTACCTGGAGAAAACTGCCGCAGTCAGTGGTGTGAACCAGTGAGTGAAGAAGAATATCAAAAACTGAAATAAGGAGCATTGCTATGAGTATTTTATTTATCAACGGCAGTCCCAACAAAAACGGGAACACCGCCGCACTGGCGGCAGAGCTGCTGAAAGATCACGAATATGAGACTTTGAACCTTACGGACTACACCATTGGTGCATACGGCCAGAACCTCCCCGGCGACGGGCTGGATGCTGTCATTGGTGCCATGAAGCAAGCGGACACCATTGTCATCGGCTCGCCGCTTTACTGGCATAACATCTGCGGCAGCGTGCGCAACGTGCTGGATCGTTTCTACGGCAAGGTGGAGGACGGCGAACTGTCCGGACGCAAACTGTATTTTGTGTTTCAGGGCGCAGCTCCGGAAAAATGGATGCTGGAGGCGGGCGAGTACACGATGAAGCGCTTCGCCGGCCTCTACGGTATGACCTACGGCGGCATGGCGACCAATGAAAACGAAGCCACGAAACTTGGAAAGAACATTTAAGGAGGAATCTTTTATGGAATACGCATCTCTCAATAACGGCGTGAAAATGCCCATGGCCGGTATCGGCACCTTTCTTCTGACCCCGGACGAGGCGGAGGCCTCCTGCGTCAGTGCCTTGCGGAATGGCTATCGCCTGATCGACACAGCTAACGCCTATGTGAACGAAAAGGCAGTTGGCCGCGCTATGAAGAAGTCCGGCTTGCAGCGGGAGGAGATTTTCCTCGAAACCAAGCTGTGGCCCAGCTTCTATGAACAGCCCGACGCAGTGGACAGGACTCTTGCCCGTCTGGACACTCCCTACATTGACCTGCTGCTGATCCACCAGCCCGCGGGCAATTATGTGGCGGGCTACCGTCAGATGGAGAAGGCGTACAAGGAGGGCAAGGTGCACGCCATCGGTCTGTCCAACTTCAAAAAGGAGCAGATCGAGGAGATTCTCTCCCTCTGTGAAGTAAAGCCTACCGTCTTGCAGACCGAGCTGCATCCCTATCATCAGGAGTCGGAACTAAAGGCGTTTCTGAAAGAGAATGGCATCGTGCCGCAGGCGTGGTATCCGCTGGGTCACGGCGACAAGGCGCTGCTTCAGGAGCCGCTGTTCGCCCAGCTCGGCGCGAAGTACGGCAAGTCCGCGCCCCAAATCATTCTCCGCTGGCACATTCAGAGCGGCAACATCGTCATCCCCGGCTCCAAGAATCCGGAGCATATCAAGTCCAACTTTGACCTCTTTGATTTTGCCTTGACCGATGATGAAATGGCGCAGATTGCCGCCTTGAACCGCAATGTGCGCTACTACACCAGCACCCCCGAAATGCTGAAAAAGTACGCTGAAATGGTTCCGCCCGTAGACGAGCAGAAGTAAGCAGACACAGCGGAATCGGCGGCGTTTATGCGATAAGGAGAACGAATATGAAACACAACCACAGACTTGCTGCGCTGTTCCTGTGCGGCATCATGAGCCTCTCTTTGCTGGCGGGCTGCGCCAGTAACACAGCAGATGCGGACAACTCGCAGAACGATAACGCCCAGACGACCGAAGACGGCATCAAAGCACTATACCTTTCAGAGCAGGGCATTTTCTCCGCGGGCGGTATTACCGTGACCTCCGACGGAACCTTTGACCCGGAGAACCAGTGGGAGGAAACCGGAGCCGGTCAGACCGCCCATGTGGATCACGCCAATGTACTTTATCAGATCCCCGCAGAGGAAACCGGGCTTCCCATGGTGTTCCTCCACGGTTACGGCCAGTCCCGCATGGGCTGGATGACTACCCCGGATGGCCGGGAGGGGTGGTCGGAGATGTTTCTTCGCAAGGGTCACGGCGTATTCCTCATTGACGAGCCCCGCCGCGGCGAAGCAGGTGCAACCTCGGTCAGTGGTGACATCAGCACCAAGACGCTGGATCAGCGCTGGTACACTCAGTTCCGCATTGGCCGCTGGGAGAATGGTGAGTCCGTTGTCAACGAAGGCTCTCAGTTCCCCAACGATGCCGCTTCCGTGGATCAATTCTTCCGCCAGATGACGCCGGACACCGGTATGACCTCTGACATGGGCGGCGATTTTGACAATGAGATCGTGGCAAAGGCCGTAGCCGCCACCATTGACGAGGTATATGAGCGTACAGGCAAGAACTCCATTCTGGTGACTCACTCTCAGGGCGGCGGCCCCGGCTGGACGGCAGCCCGCTACACCGACCATATTGCCGCCATTGTCGCCATTGAACCCGGCGGGGCCCCAGGCGCGGACAGCGAGGACTTCAAGGCCGTGCTGGAGAAGAACATCCCTGTTACCATGTACTTTGGCGATTATATCGACAACGGTGATCCGGCGATTCAGGCAACTATGATGTGGCAGGCCATGCGTCAGGCGTGCTATGACTTCCGTGACGCTTACAACGAGCAGGGCGGTAACTGCACCGTGGTGGATCTCCCTCAGGAAGGCATCACCGGCAATGACCACTTCATGTTCCAAGACCTGAACAACGATGTGATCGCGAATCACATTGAAAATTGGATTCAGGAAAATGTGAAATAAAAGCGATAGGAGGATGATCTTATGAAAAGCGTTCAAAAATTCGGCAGCCTGCTGTTGGCTGCGCTGATGATCCTGTCTTTGACCGCCTGCGGCAGCAAGACGAATAATACCCCTGCACAGACACCGTCCAATGACACACCCGCTGAAAGCACCCCGTCGGAAACACCAGATGATGCCACGGCAGGCGATTCGGACAGCACCACCTCCGGCGGCAAGGTGCTGGTGGTCTATTACTCCGCCAGCGGCAACACCAAGCGTGTGGCCGAGGATATTGCCGAAACCGCAGGCGGCGACCTCTTTGAAATTACCCCCACGGAGCCGTACACCTCCGATGACCTGAACTGGACCAACAGCGACAGCCGGGTCAGCCGGGAGCACGATGATGAATCCCTGCGGGATGTGCCTCTGACCACCACGGAGGTGGAGAACTGGGACGATTACGACACTGTATTCATCGGCTATCCCATCTGGTGGGGCATCGCGGCATGGCCTGTGGACAATTTTGTGAAGAATAACAATTTCTCAGACAAGACGGTCATTCCGTTTGCAACCTCTTCCTCCTCCGGCATGGGCCAGAGCGGTACGCTGCTTGAAGAAATGGCGGGCACCGGCGACTGGAAGGACGGTCAGCGATTCTCCAGTGGCACCAGCCAGAGCGATGTGGCCGATTGGGTCAGCGGCCTTGGCCTGAACGGTTGATTAACCGAGTATTTCCTCGGAAGGAGGGCAAGGTATGCGAAAAATGTTAGCGGATTTACTGGCAGGAGTTCTGCTGCTCTCCGGCTGTACGGCGCAGGCGGCGGCAAAAAGTGACGATACTGCCGCCGTCGCGCAGCAGCCTGCGGAGAACGCCGCCGTACAGGGCGGCTTCACCGAAAACCAGACGATGGACGGTGCGGATGGCATCATCCATTTCAGCTACTATCTGCCGGACGGCTATGACAGCGCAAAGACTTATCCCCTCATCGTGGCTATGCCGGGGTATGGGGAGATGTGGTTCGGGGAGGATTCCGCAGGCAGCAACCTTCGCTGGAACGGCGTGCAGGCGTGGACGAAGCTGTCGGAGCCTGTGATCCTTGTTTCCGGTCAGCTTACCGATTGGGGCGCAAAGTCCGCACGGCAGGCCAACGAACTGGCGGAGTACATGATCGACCACTTTTCAGTGGACACCAGCCGCGTCTATGCCGCAGGGTATTCGGCTGGCGGCGAAACCATGTCTCAGGCGGTGGCCCTGCGCCCCGACCTCTACGCCGCCTATCTCCACGGCGCTTCTCAGTGGGATGGCAGCTATGCACCCATTGCGGAGAATAGTGTGGCAATCTATATCTACATGGCCGACGGCGACGAGTATTACGGCAGCGCCAAGGCTCGCTCGGCCTACGAAAATCTCCACGAAGCCTATGAAAACGCCGGTTGGAGCGATACCGACATCGACAAAGTTCTGCGTATCGAAACACCCGACAACGCCTTCTTCAACGAAAAGGGCATTTATAACTACCACGGCGGAGCCAATGTGGTCTTTGACGACCCGGATAATTTGAACTGGGTAATCTCTCACAGCAAAGGATGAGAACATGAAACCAATTCTCAAAATAAAAATCGCCGTAGATGTGGCCATGTCGGTGTCCATGCTGCTTCTGATGGCCTACGGTCTTGTGGGCGAGGCAGCCCACGAGTGGACCGGTATGGGAATGTTCGCTCTGTTCGTGGCACACCATGTTTTGAACCGCCGATGGATTCAAGCTGTGCCGCGGGGGCGCTACACGCCCCTGCGCATCGTGCAGACGGCACTGGCAGGGCTGATTTTCCTGTGCATGGTCGGCTCCATGATCAGCGGCATTGTGCTGTCCCGCCATGTGTTTGCGTTTCTCCCTAAGCACGGTGGCTATGAATTGGCCGGAAAGCTGCATATTCTCTGCGCCTTTTGGGGCTTTGTGCTGATGAGCCTGCATTTGGGAATGCACTGGAATATGCTTCTGACCATGGCACGGAAGCACTTGCAGCCGAGCAAAATACGCACATGGGCGCTCCGAATTGCCGGATATTCTTTCGCCATCTACGGAGTCGCGACCTTCGTTCGCCGGGATGTGGGACTTTACCTGCTGCTGAAAAGCCATTTCGTGTTCTTTGATTATTCCGAGCCGCTCATCGCTTTCCTGCTGGACTATCTGGCGGTGATGGCTATGTTCGTATTGATCGGGTGCATCATATCAATACCATTGAAGGGACTACCCGCTTTTAACGCACATAAGGTGCGATGAAAAACGCTGCAATTCTCATCCAATCATTAGGATGAGAATTGCAGCGTTTTTCTGTTTTCAAGCTATGCGATCAAGCTGCATTTCGCAGTTTGTATATGCACTGGAGAGGAAAATGAGGGATTTCAAAGGGAACATCCCTTTGACGCTGGGTTTCCAATAGGGGTGCGAGCATCCCTGTTGGCACACGATTTTCCGCAGGAAAGTCTAGTGTGTTATACCTTTGCTTCCGGCTGACGCGGGAAAGGGGTTGACGGCGTACTCAGCAATGGGGCAGAGTGTGGCGGCAAACGCTTTTTCGCGGCAGTAGGACAGGCGGGTTTTGTGACGTGAGTTGCGGCACAAATGCAGGATTTTTGAGAAACAAAATCCGCCTGTCCGGAAAAGGAAGCAGAGGTATATAAAAGCCTTCGTCCCACCGCAGCGCTGCCTTTGTTTCAGCGTTTCTTCCGCTTTCCCTTGCCGTGGGTCATGGTCGTTTTCCCACGCTGGCTGATGGGAGTTTTCAGGTGCTTGGACAGCTTTAGTACCTCGATCAAGTTGACAAATTGTTCCATTGTGATGGCATCGTAATCAATCCCCAATGTGGAAAGCAATGCTTTCGCTTTCTTTTCCTCGGAGCTTCCCTCAAAGTTCATCGCATCCTGTAACTGATCCTGCATAGTTGCTGCAAGGGAGATTTCATCCGCCGTCATGGTGTCGGGGCGGTGTTCACTCCGAATGTCACGAAGGATACCTTTCAGATCATCCGCAATCAGGCTTCCGAAATATTCATCTTCCCGAATCTGCGCCACTTCTAATGTCCGCAGATGCAGGTCATTTTCTTCGCCGCCATTTTTCATCAATGCCATCTGCCGGACAGCTTCCAGCACGGCATTCATATCGTTGACCCGCATATCCGCGATCCGGTCAACGTAAATCTCAGCGTCCAGCATGAACCGCTGGAAATCCTTGTGGCAGATCAGCTCCGACAGCCGGTGGTTGAACTTGCCCGCTTTCAATACATCAATCGAAGCATCACTCAAATGCAGCTCATGCAGAGCTGTGTTTGGGTGATTTTTTGTTTCCGTCCGTCCCATCAGATAGTCGCAGGAAACACCGTAATAGTCAGCTAGCAACAAAATGCTGTACGGGCTGATGTCCTTGCCGTTATCTGATTCATATTTGCCAAGTGCGGATTTCGAGATACCCACCTCGGCGGAAAGCTGCTCTAAGGTCAGCTTTCGCTCTACTCGTAAATCTTTCAACCTCTCTCCGATTGTCAGCTTGACTTGCATACAGCAGTCTCCTTTTCCATTTTTCTGTATTATATCATGCTTTTCCGTTTTTGTCTCAAAGCGTGGAAAAATCCTACTTTCATCCGACTTTTCCTACCTCTTGGATATACGGGAAAGAGCCTGTTTTCTTACTAAAATTTAGACGTAAACCACGCAGCACCTTGAAAATTTCATGATCGTCCGATGAGGATATGCTTCCGGAGAAGTATCGCATTCCGCGTACCAAGGAAGAGGCAACGCCGGGGTAAGGACTCGGGCAGGAACGGCATTGGGTAGAACGGCGAAGTTCAATTATTTTACAGGAGGAAACAGGTATGGATTTATTTACACAAATCAAGATGGGAGTTTCCGTAAAAGAGGCTGCCGAATACTACGGATTGGAAGTAAACCGTGGCAACATGGTCTGCTGCCCCTTCCACGCCGACCGTACACCCAGTATGAAGCTGAATGAGGATTACTTCTACTGCTTCGGGTGCGGAGCCCACGGCGATGTGATCGACCTTGTGGCAAAGCTGTTCAACCTGAGCAGCTTTGACGCAGCGAAAAAGCTGGCGTATGACTTTGGGATCGACCCGGACAAGCCCCCGGCTGCGGCAGCGCTGCGGAAACCGAAATATCCGCTGGCAAAGGCGTTCCAGAGAGAGGGGCTGCATTGTCAGCGGGTATTGTGCGATTATCTGCATCTTTTGGAGCGCTGGAAGGTGCAGTGCGCACCCAAAGCACCAGATGATACCATTGACGACCGCTTTGTGGAAGCCTGCCAGATGCTCGATTATATCGAGGATCTGGCAGATATTTTAACCTTTGCGGAGTTGGAGGTTCGTGTGAAAACTGTGGATATGCTTCAAAAGGACGGCATGATCGACCGACTGGAAGAACGCCTGAAACGGACGGAAAAGGAGGTGGATGCCCGTGACGAAACGGAGATCAGCTAATTTAGACGTGCCCATCTGGTTTGACGGCACAAATATCAATGAGGCGCTGTTCTGTGATGAATTTCTGAGCAGCCGGAAAATCATCTTTGCCGATGGTGCTTTCTTCACGCCGGATGGCAGGGTGACCGACGATCTGCCGCTTCGTGGCGAAATCTATGAGAAACTGAAATGCTGCGCCGTGAACAATATCCCCCGCAAAATCACCAACATTCTGGAAGTGATGAAGCTGGCGGCTCATGTGGAGGACTTTGCACCGGAAGCCGATAGAATCCATCTGGCAAACGGTACTTTGAAGCTGGACGGCAGCTTTACCGAGGGCAGACCGAACATTGTGCGGAGCAGACTGCCGGTGGCATACCGCCCTGACGCATCGGCTCCCGTCCAGTGGCTTTCTTTTCTGGATGGGCTTCTCTATACAGAGGACATTCCAACCTTACAGGAGTTTATTGGCTATTGCCTGATTCCCAGCAATAAGGGGCAACGCATGATGGTGATTAAGGGAAACGGTGGTGAAGGAAAATCACAGATCGGTGCTGTGCTGGTTGCGCTTCTCGGCAGCAACATGAAGGATGGCAGCATCGGCAAAATTTCTGAAAACCGCTTTGCCCGCGCCGACCTGGAACACATTCTGCTGTGCGTGGATGATGATATGCGGATGGAAGCACTGCGGCAGACCAACTATGTCAAGTCCATCGTGACCGCCCAAGGTAAGATGGATCTGGAACGCAAGGGCAAGCAGAGCTATCAAGGGTGGATGTTTGCCCGCCTGCTGGCGTTCTCCAACGGCGATCTGCAAGCGCTATATGACCGGAGCGATGGATTTTACCGCCGACAGCTTGTGCTGACTACAAAGGAAAAGCCTGCGGGACGGATAGATGATCCTGACCTTGCCGAAAAGATGAAAGCCGAAGCCGAGGGGATTTTCCTCTGGGCGTTTGAGGGCTTGAAGCGGCTTGCCGCCAACAACTTCAAATTCACGGAAAGCCAGCGCACACGGGATAACCGGGAGGCAGTGAAGCGAGATAACAATAACGTCTTTGATTTTTTGGAATCAGAGGGCTATATCCGGCTGAAAGCAGACTGTACCATCAGCTCAAAAGATTTATACGAAATTTACCGGATGTGGTGCGAGGAAAACAATCTGATACCGCTAAAGCGCCGCAGCTTCAGTGAGAGTGTGATTGCGAACCAGAACAAGTACAATCTGGAATATTGTAACAAGATCACGAATGCCGCCGGTCGGCGGGTATGGGGCTTCTTCGGGATTGAAGCGGTTGCCAGACCCAATATAAACGGTTTTTCTGATGTCTCAGAGCGTACGTACGTACCGGAGGAATGGCGATGAATTTTCTCGACGTCGTGCCGTGTACGTATGTACGCAGCGTTTCTCCTCAAACACCGCCATATGAAAAAACTGCTGGGTTTACTGCTATATTTTGGGGTGAGAAATCAAGCCATGTGAAATTCGCAAATTATTTGACTGATGGCAGAAATGATTTCACGGAATCGCGCTTCTCGGAACAGCAAAGCAGATGCGCGGAAACATGGGAAATCACACGGTTTAGAGCAAAGCCACACGGAACAGAAAAGTCGATAGGTGTTACCTGTGAACAGGACATCATAACGGCGATTCTGAACGGATTTGATGGCAACAGAATTTTTCACGATGCAGCGAAGCGGATGCGCCGAATGGCGTGCTGGCTTCGCTTTTTCATCATCTGAATTTTGGAGGGAATTTGAATATGAGTGTACGCAATGAAATCAAGGCGCAGATCGTCCGCGCCGGTTTTACGATGCAGGAGGTTGTTGATCTGTTGCATGATGAATATGGCTGGTCGGACAGTGTTTCCAATCTGTCCGCAAAATTGCAAAGGGAGAGCATCCGCTACAAGGAGGTCGTGGAGCTGGCCGACGTGCTGGACTGCGACATCGTGTGGGTGAAGCGAGGGGCGCGCCGATGAAAGCACAGTACGCCATTCTCCGCTTTGCCAAATATAAGGGGCCGGAGATCGGGCATATCGAGTCTCACAACGAACGTACCAAGGAGAAATACGCCAGCAATCCCGATGTGGACACGTCCCGCAGCCACCTCAATTTTCATCTGGTATCACCGGAGCGCAAGTACCGAGCAGAAGCGGAAAAGCAGATCGCGGAAGCTGGCTGTCGCACGCGGTCGGACAGCGTGCGCGTGGTGGAGGCGCTGGTGACCGCCAGCCCGGAGTTTTTCAAGGGTAAGAAGATCTCTGAAGTCAAAGCCTACTTCACAGAGGCACTGGACTTCATCCAAAAACATCAGTCGAAAGACACGATCATATCTGCCGTGGTGCATATGGACGAGAAAACGCCCCATATGCACCTTTGCTTTGTCCCGCTGACGGAAGATGGGCGGCTCAGCGCCAAAGAAATCGTAGGTAACAAGAAGAAACTGACACAGTGGCAGGACAGGTTCTGGGAGCATATGGTCAAAAAATATCCCGATTTGGAGCGCGGCGAAAGCGCCAGCGAAACCGGGCGCAACCACATCCCGCCGCGGGTGTTCAAGGAGGCTGTCCATCTGAACCGGATGAAGGAGCAGATCATGGCGATTCTGAACGACACCAATCCGTTCAACAAAAAGGCCAAGCTGGACGAGCTGGAAGCGCTGCTGGGAAAGTACATCCCCGGCGCGGAAGCCCTGCGGACGAAACTCAAGAAATACGACGCGGCCTACAAGACCCTGACCGCCGAGAACGCGGCGCTGGAGAAGCAGTTGGGTGCTGCCTCCAAGGAGAGCGTCCGCAAAAAACTGGAGGTCAACGAAAAGCTCCGGGAGCTGGACGAGCTGCACCGCATGGTGGACGGCATTCCGCCGGAGATTTTGCAGGCGGCCAAGCAGGTGGCCACGCATAAGCCGCAGGAAAGATGAGGAAACTAAGGATGTTAAAGGAGGCTGGTTCTATTTGGAGATGAACGTCAGGGACGATCAGAAGCTTGTTGAAATTTGGCTGACGAATGCAGAAAAAATTGACCCCGTCTTGCGGGAGGGGCTGAAAGAGATTTACGCCAAGTATAAGACGAAGAAATACATGGTCGCCGTGTTTGAGTCCGGCAAGGGCGATCTTTATGAGAACACGCGGGATCTGCTGCTCTTCAACCGCCGCCGCAGCGCCGAAAAGGCCGTGCAGCAGGCGAAAAAGCAGCGGGCCGTGGGTATGGAGCGGTAAGCAGCGGGCGGAGGGGAGTAATCCCTTCCGCCCGTTTTCTTTTTTACCCTTGCAAAGAACGAAAATATCATGTACAATATTATCTAAAACAACGTGCTTATCAAAAGATATGTGTGGTTCATGCTTGCCGCCAGAGAAACGGAGGGAAACGCAAATGGAACATGAAATGATGGAGCACAGTGAAATTCTCCTGTACAGCGATGAAAACGGAAAGGAATTTGTAAACGTTGTATTTATGGATGAGACATTCTGGCTGACGCAGGTTGGCATGGCAGAATTGTTTGACTCCAGTAAGTCCAATATCAGTGAGCATCTATCGCACATCTTCGAGGAGGAAGAACTGGTCAAAGACTCCTGTATGAGAAAATTCGGAATTTCCGAATTTTCTACGAAGCCCACCAATTTTTATAATCTCGACGCCATCATCGCCGTGGGTTACCGGGTAAACTCCAAAAAAGCCACGCGGTTCCGCCAGTGGGCGACAAAGACGCTGAAGGAGTACATTCAGAAGGGCTTTGTGCTCAACGATGATCTAATGAAAAACGGCCGTCCGTTCGGTAAGGACTACTTTGACGAGCTGCTGGAGCGCATCCGGGAGATCCGTGCCAGCGAGCGCCGGGCCTATCAGAAAATCGCGGATGTCTTCGAGCAGTGCAGCTATGATTACGACAAAAACAGCGACACGACGAAAGCGTTCTACGCATTTGTCCAGAACAAACTGCACTACGCCGTTACCGGCAAGACTGCTGCGGAACTGATTTCCGAGCGAGCCACACTGGACAGCCCCACGATGGGTCTTACCACATGGAAGGGCGCGCCGGATGGAAAGATTCTCAAAAGCGACACGCTGGTGGCGAAAAACTACCTGAACGAAAAGGAACTGTCCCGCCTGAACCGGCTAGTGACCATGTTCATCGACTATGCCGAGCTGATGGCAGAGGACGAGCAGCTGATGAGTATGCAGGACTGGCTGGACGAAACCGACCGCTTCCTAACCAACAACCGCCGCAAGGTGCTGGACGGCAAGGGACGTATCTCCCGGGAAGCGGCAGAGAAAAAGGTCGGCGCAATTTACAATGAATTTCGCAAGAAGCAGGACTTAGAATACATCTCCGAATTTGATCGGCAGACGGAAAAATATCTCAAGGGTGAGTGACCATGATTGAAACATTTGACATCGCGGGCTATGCCCGTATTTCCGTGGATGATGAACAGGATCAGAAGAACATTTCGATCGAAAATCAGAAGGCCATCATCGAGGACTATGTAAAAACCCGTTTTCCCAGCAGCACGCTGACGTTTTTTGAAGACCGCGACCGCTCGGGGTACACGTTCGAGCAGCGCGAGGGGTATCAGGAAATGCGCCGGGGGCTGATGCGGCACAAATACGACATTCTCATCATCAAGGACTTTTCCCGTTTCTCCCGCCGCAACTCGCGCGGCCTCGTGGAGCTGGAAGACCTGCGCGACGCGGGCGTGCGCATCATCTCCATCGGCGATGGCATCGACTTTCCCAATGACGACGACTGGCTGAAAATCCAGTTTCAGTTCCTTGTGAACGAAATGCCTGTCACGGACACCTCCCGCAAGGTGCGCAGCGTTGTGAAGCGGCGGCAGAACGACGGCGAGTGGATCTGCGCCGCGCCCTACGGCTATCTCGTCACCGAGGACAAGCACTTTGAGATCATCCCCACCGAGGCAGCCACCGTCCGGCAAATCTTCGACCTTTACAGCAACGCCGGTTGGGGCTACAAAAAAATCGCCAACTATCTTACCGACGAGGGCGTTCCCACGCCGCGCATGTCCGAGCGGATGCGCAAGGAGGCGGCGGGCAAGAAGACGAAGCGGGAGGCCAAAAACGCATGGGCCATCGCTACGGTGCAGGGGATTCTCGACAACGATTTCTACATTGGCACGCTCCGTCAGGGCAAGTACACCCGCGCCAAGATCAACGGCAAGGATATAAGGCGCAACGACGACGAGCACATCGTCATTGAGAACCACCATCAGGCCATCATCGACTACCGCACCTTCGCCATCACCCGCGCCCTGCGGGAAAAGCGCAGCCGGAACAACTATCGCGGTGTGAAGGTCAACGACAATGTGTACTCCGGCTTCTTGCAGTGCGGCGACTGCGGAAGTCCCATGTTCGCCATGAGCCGCAGCGACATAGCACCTGCTTACACCTGCGGGACGTATCACAGGCGTGGGCTCAAGGGCTGCACCAGCCACCATATCCGGGTTGATCGGCTGGACGAGCTGCTGAAAAGCTATGTGCAAAAGCTGGTGGACAGCTCCGCCGAGATGCTGGAACAACTCGACCGGGAGCTGAAACGCGAGACCGAACAGGTGGCAGAAACCGAACAGTCCGCGGGCAATCTGGCGGCGGTGCTGGCCGATCTTACCGAGGAGCTGAAGGTCACCAAGCGCCAGCGCATCCGGGAGATCATGAAAAAGCCCGAGCAGGAAGCCTCCATCGAGGCGCTGTATGACGAGATGGAAGCAGACCTCCAGAAGAAGATCGACGGCATCAACCATCAGATCGACCTGCTGAGCGACAAGCGCAACACCATCATTCAGGTCAATCGCGTGGCCAAGACCGCCATCGACCTGTTCCGCGACATTCTGGAAAAGGGCACGCTGGAGCGGGGCGACTTGGAGTTTCTGATCGACAAGATTCTCGTCTTTGAAGATCACCTGGAAATCAGGCTGCAATCCGACATCGACACGCTCCTGCGCTGCGGCACGCTCCCTGCGGAAACGGAGGATGCCGCAAATTTTAACGAAGGCACGGAAAATATCGAAACAACGCTGATCCAGTCCTCAAAAGGCCACGAGGACAAGGTTTTCCGTGTCCATGTTATCAGCAGCGGCGACCCGCTGGAGATCTATACGGAGAAGGACGGCGAGGTGATCTTTAAGAAGTATTCGCCGATGGGGGATCTGGGGGATTTTGCGGGGCAGATCTGCGAGTCGATCGGGAAAAACACCGGGTATATTGCGGCGGTGTGCGACCGGGACGCGATCATCGCCGTGCACGGCGTGCAGAAGCGCGAGCTGCTCGACAAGCGCTGCTCGCAGGAGCTCGAGCAGCTGATGGAGCTGCGGCGCAGCTACCGGTATCAGGACGGCGATCTGCCGGTCCGCCCGACGGACGGCGCGGAGCGCTACCGCGTCGGCGCGGCGGCGCCGATCGTAGCCGAGGGCGATCTGATGGGCTGCGTGCTGCTTCTGACCGAGGACGGCGCGCCCGCGCTCGACGAGGCCGAGCAGAAGCTCGTGCAGACCGTCGCCGGATTTCTCGGCCGGCAGATGGAGAGCTAAGGAAGCTCTGATTCAATCGGCAAGAACTGTGCGTGAGAGATTTTTCGTCCAATCGAGGTATCGAAAGCGGAGGAATCCTGTATGTATTTCCCGTTTTCGATACCGAAGAGTGGGCGGAAAAGATCCGCTCACAGCCGCAGACGATTTATTCAGAGGTTCCTTAAAGCAAAACAGGCAGGACCGGCGCGCACGGCCCTGCCTGTTTTTTCTGCGTACAGAAAAAAATGTGGCGAAGCGAAAAAAAATCTGTTATACTATGATATTGAGGCGAAGTATCTTCCGAGAAAGGAACGCAGGATCATGGACTTTACCGGCTTTCTGGGCAACGACGCGATCAAGCGGCGGCTTTCCGGCGCATTTGCCAGCGGGCGGGTGGCGCACAGCTATCTGCTCTGCGGCCCTGCCGGGTCCGGGAAGCATACGCTCGCGCGGATCCTGTGCGCGGCGATGGAATGTGAAAAGGACGGCGCGGCCGTCCCCTGCGGCGTGTGCCCGGGCTGCCGGAAGGCGCTGGCCGGGATCCACCCGGACGTGATCACCGTCGACGATCCCGACCACAAGGCCATGACGGTCGATCCCATCCGTGCGGCCCGCAGCGATATGTTCATCCGCCCCAACGAGGGCCGGCGGAAGATCTACGTGATCCCCCGCGGCCAGGACATGAACGAGAGCGCGCAGAACGCCCTGCTCAAAATTCTCGAGGAGCCGCCGGACTACGGCGCGTTCCTGATCCTCTCGACCAATGCCGAACGGCTGCTGCCGA
>ENA-ORRA01000543-ORRA01000543.1-human-gut-metagenome-genome-assembly--contig:-NODE-543-length-34487-cov-5.003776_pt1 | contig 34487 bp, 30 predicted proteins | sample MGYA00242169_ERZ509122 | MGnify/ENA primary metagenome ERZ509122 (study PRJEB26280, sample SAMEA2338650) | human gut metagenome | biome: human gut; feature: human-associated habitat; material: faeces...
TCTGCATACGCGTATCAATTTTCTTTCCTTGATAACAACGCTTAGGGTTTTCACCAAAGGCTGCCTTCATAGCCAAAGGATTTTGAATGCTCATTTCATCAATACAGTTACCTACGGTTTTATACGCAAAGAAAGTTCCACCAATCACATTGGCACTACCAGGACCAGCAGCTACCGTTGTAACTCCACCTTTTAATGCGGATTCGATTGTTTCATCCATTGGATTACATCCATCAATACCACGCATATTTGGTGTGATTGGATCTGTGATTTCATTGACATCATTGCCTTCAAAACGAATGGCTGTTTCTTCCATGCCTAAATGGCAATGACTTTCAACTAAACCAGGAAATACGTATAGACCGCTTAGATCTTGTACATCTTCTCCAATACCTGCTGTCAAATTTTTTCCTATTTGTGTAAATACGCCCTTATCGATTTTAAAATCACCTACAAAAGGGTCTTGTTCCATTGTATAAATGGTTGCGTTCTTGAATAACATATAATCACCTCTAGAGTCTATTGTATCACGTAATGAAAAATATTACATGTAAGATGAAAATAATTTGTAAATAAAGCTCGTTTGTCTTTCACAACCTTATTCTATATAATGATTTGGGTGAGTTTATGGCAAAGAAAAAGAGAAAAGTAAATACGAAACGAATCGCAATTGTCGCGTTGATTCCAGTCGTTTGTATCGCATTATTGATTGCGAATTTTACAAGTATTCGTTTGAGTATTAAAGGGTATCACAAAGAAGATAAAAAGGTTGTATTAAAATTAGAGAAGGAAGATATTAAAGACATCTTGCAGTATGATCAAATCATTAATATTTCAAAGTGGGATAAAGTAAAGAATGATGCACATTACTTGTTGTATGATGAGTATTACAGGGCTTCTAAAAAGAGCGTAAAAAAAGTGGTGTATTATATTGACTCTTACTATGAAAGAATGGAAGATTTGAATTACTTAGGATATACCAAGAATGTTTTGTTTAAGAATTCAGAACTGTACACAATATCAAACTTGGATACATTGATTTCCGCCAATGTTCCATATAAAAAGGCTAAGAAATATTTGGCTGTTAAAGGGGCACAAATTCAAGACATCAAAAAATATGTAGATTCTGGGTTAAGCCCATTAAAGGCAGTTTTACAAGTGTCTTATCCAGGGATTGATTCAAGTAAAAAAGACAGTCGCTCTTATACGATTGAAAGTCCAGAAGATACATTGATTCTAATTAAAAATGGATTTAGTGTACCTAGTGACTATGTCCCTAAGGATCTTAGAGATGTGAATATTCCTTATGAAACAGAAGTGGGACAATTAAGAGATGAAGCGGCAAGCGCATTAGAAAAAATGTATAAGGATGGCTTGAAACAAGGCTATAGTATTGCGATTAAGAGTTTCGTATCGTTCTTATGATACACAATTAGCAGTATATAATGAATATTTTGCGATGTATGATGCAGCTTATGCGGCAAGTCTAGTTTCGATTCCAGGATCGAGTGAACACCAATGTGGATTGAGTGTGGATCTAACAAGTCAAAGTGTAATGAATGGAGAATATGGAACATTTGGTGAAACACCAGACTATAATTGGGTTGAACAAAATGCCTATAAATATGGATTTATTTTACGCTTCCCAGAAAATACGGGAGACCGTACAGGAGCTACCAATGAGCCATGGCATTTTAGATATGTAGGAAAAGAAGCAGCTAAAGAAATTCATGATAAGGGATGGATCTTAGAGGATTATATTGAACATCATGGATTTACATACAATTTGCGTTTGAATTGACGAATATAAAGGAATTAGTTTAAACTAACTACGGGTGATAATTATGTGGTTAGGATTACTAATTCCTTTTTTTGGAACGACTTTGGGTTCAGCCGTTGTGTTCTTTATCAAAAATAAAAAGAATGAACTTTTATCTAGATGCTTTTCCGGTATTGCCTCGGGTGTCATGGTGGCTGCAAGTATTTGGTCTTTATTGATTCCAGCGATGAATCAAGAAAAGAATATCTTGGTCATTGTGCTTGGCATATTCTTAGGAGCTTTATTACTACTTTTCTTAGATTGTATTGTTCCTCATATGCATCCTGGAACAAATGATGAAGAGGGAAAAGAATCGCATTTTAAGAAAACGACAAAGCTAGTCTTTGCGGTAACTTTGCATAATATTCCAGAAGGTATGGCTGTTGGTATAGTACTAGCACAAGCGATTCAAACAGGAAGTATATATGCGGCTTTAGCTTTATCCATTGGGATTGCGATACAAAATTTTCCGGAAGGAGCCATTCTTTCTTTACCCTTAAAGAGCAATGGCTGTTCAAAACATAAGGCGTTTTTGATAGGTTCATTATCGGGTATTGTTGAACCTATATTTGGTTATGTCACAATTTTATTTTCAAATTGGATCCTACAATGCCTACCGTTTTGTTTAAGCTTTGCGGCAGGGGCTATGTTGTTTGTGGTGGTTGAAGAACTTGTTCCTGAAATGGCTCAAGGAAAACATTCGAATCTTCCAACAATTTCTTTCTTGTTCGGATTTTGTATGATGATGGTATTGGATGTAATTTTAGGTTAAGCTTTCATTTTTTTCAGAAAAGAGTTAAAATTATTTTACATAATGTAGAAGACCTATAAGGAATTCTGCATTTTCTTTTGGGGAGGGTGAAAGCGTTGGAAAATACAGATTTATTAAAGGGAAGTATATGGAAATCAATATTGATATTTTCTTTACCATTACTTGTAGGAAATTTATTTCAACAATTATACAATACAGTCGATTCTTATGTGGTCGGAAACTTTGTCAGCTCACATGCCCTTGCGGCTGTAGGACAATCTACTTCCATCATTAATATGTTGGTTGGATTCTTTATGGGATTATCAACAGGTGCTGGTGTTGTGATTGCACAATATTTTGGAGCCAAAGAAACAAAAAAGATGCAGGATTCGATTCATACATCTTTAGCTTTAACTTTAGTTTTATGTGTCTTATTCACAATATTGGGTATTGCTCTATCTAAACCCATCTTAGTCATGATTGGTTCGCCTAAAGAAGTTTTACCTTTGGCTGTGATTTATCTTCAAATTTATTTTGCGGGTGTATCCTTTTCATTAATTTATAATATGGGAGCCGGTATTTTAAGAGCTTTAGGGGATAGTAAAAATCCATTGATTTACTTAGTTGTATCGAGTTTAGTCAATATTGTATTAGACTTTGTGTTTGTGATCTACTTTCATTTAGGTGTTGCTGGTGTGGGTATTGCGACAACCTTGGCACAGCTCGTTTCTGCCATTTTAGTCATGCATGAATTGATGCATACAGATAAAGAGTATAAGGTATATATTTCTAAGATTCGTTTTTCAAAGCCCATTCTATCAAGAATTATTTCAATAGGAATTCCGGCAGCTCTACAAAATAGTATTGTTTCTTTTTCCAATGTGATTGTTCAATCGTACATTTCTAAGTTTGGATCGGCTGCTGTTGCAGGATATAGTACAACGACAAAACTAGATGGTTTCTTGCAGCTTCCAATTCAAAGTTTCTCGATGGCTATCACAACGTTTGTGGGACAGAATTATGGGGCTCAAAACTATAAGCGTGTAAGAAAAGGTTTATATACAACATTATTGATGTGTGAAGTAATCATCGCGTTTGGAGCCTTCTTGATTTATACAAATGGTGAGTTCTTAGTCGGATTATTCTCACAAGATAAAGATGTGATTGTAGCTGGTGTGACTATGATTTCTGTCTTTGCGCCAGGCTACATCTTCCTTCCTCTATCCCATATTACGGCAGGTGCATTGAGGGGAGTCGGATTATCTAAAGTACCAATGTATTCGATGATTTTATGTTTCGTTATTTTAAGACAAGTCTATTTATTTGTCGCAACACAATTCAGTTCTGAATTAATTACCGTATTCTTGGGATGGCCACTGACATGGATCGTAAATGCAGCACTATTGATGGGGTATTATCATATATATTCAAAGAAATTAGTTAGAGGCGATATTTATTAGTCGTCTCTTTTTTATACCCTTGAAGCGAAAATAAATAATGGGTATAATGGGTATAAAAGATTACGGGTGAAGAATTATGGATAATGAGAAAATAATCGAGCATATCGCAGTTATTAACATTCGGATCTGTTTCTTCGGAAATCCTTCGGGCAATTTCATCCAAGCCGTCTGTATTGGCTTTCATAAATTTATTCCATTTGTCTTTTTTCTAAAAAGAATGTACATGGTAATATTTATTATTATCATAGAATCACTCAGAATGGGAAGCGAATAGAAAAATATGTAAAAGCAGATGAAGTTGATGAACTTATATCGAATATTGAGAAAAGGAAAAAATTAGAAAAGGAATTAAAAAAATTAAAACAATGTATGCCTAAAGAAAAAAATCTTGATTTTAAGACAAAGGTGCTTGTTGGGGATAGATTAAAATCTTTAGTTTCAATTACACGAAACTATAAAAAAAGAGAATGTATTCAAATGCTTAGAGATTATATCTTCAAAGACATAGCTGATAAAGTATTCATATTGTATGGATTAAGACGAACAGGGAAAACCACATTGATTCGTCAAATTATTTTAGAATTGTCTGAATCTGATTTTAATAAAGCTGCATTTATTCAAATTACATCAAAAGATTCTTTATCCGATATTGACGAAGATCTTAGACTATTAGAAAAAAATGGATATAAATATGTATTTTTGGATGAAGTGACATTGATGGAAGATTTCATTGAAGGGGCTTCTTTATTTTCTGATATATATGCAAGTAGTGGAATGAAAATTGTTCTTTCTGGCACAGATTCACTTGGCTTTGCGTTTTCTAAAGAAGAACAATTATACGATCGATGCATAATGCTTCATACAACATTTATACCCTATAGAGAATTTGAAAATGTACTTGGTATATATGGGATTGATGAGTATATACGGTATGGAGGGACAATGAGTCTTGGTGGAATTAATTATAATGCAAGCACACCATTTTCAAATATTAAGGATACAGAAGAGTATATTAATACGTCAATTGCGAAGAATATCCAACATTCCTTAAAGATGTATCAATATGGTGGTCATTTTCGTCAACTTTTAGATTTATATGAAAAGGGAGAGCTTACGAATGTGATTAATCGAGTAGTAGAAGATATGAATCATAGATTTACTAAAAGTGTTGTAGAAAGTACATTTAAATCTCATGATCTAGGGGTTACTGCCAATAATTTGTTGAGAGATAGAGTGGATCCAATAAATATTCGAAAACATATGGAACTAGATAAGGTGACTTTGGGAATAAAAAACATGCTTGATATTTTAAATAAGGAAGAACAAAGTATTGATATTAGTGATGTGCATATGACTCAAATTAAAGAGTATCTGGCAATATTGGACTTAATAAAAGAAATAGATTTAGAATATTTACCAGAAGTAAACCAGAAGAGTAAAATTGTTGTTGTTACACAACCTGGTTTAAGATATGCACAAGCTGAAGCTATTGTTGAGAATCTTCTTTTAGATGAAAAATTCCAAGAATTAGATATCCAAAAAAGGACACATATTTTAGAACGTTTACTTAGTGAAATTCGTGGCAGAATGATGGAGGATATAGTTCTTTTGGAAACAAAACTCGCAAAAAAAGATAAACATGTTTTTAAATTGCAATTTCCAATTGGTGAGTTTGATATGGTTGTGCAAGATCCAAAAACATTATCATGTGAAATATATGAAATAAAATACAGTAAGGTACGAGCATGTGAACAATATCGTCATATAAGTAATGAAGAAAAGTGCGCAATGACTACACATCGATATGGCAATATTACCGGAAGGTATGTGATTTATCGTGGAGAAAATACAGAAATGGATACGATTCAGTACTTAAATGTTGAAGACTACTTAAAAAGTTTGTAGAAAACAAGGTAAGGGGCGAGATTTAGTAGAGTCTCGCCTTTTTTCTTTGTTTCGAATTGGGAATGTTTAATTCCTTTCGATATTTTGATATGGTTCTTCTTGATGCGTAGAGTTCCATATTTTCAAGCTCTTCTACAATTTCTTCATCTTGTAGAGGATTTTCTTTATCTTCCACTTCAATCAATAATTGAATGGCTTTTTGAATCGAGTCTTTACTGCTTCCTTTATGTGTCTTTGAAATAAATAAATCTTTTACAGGATACATATGATCATTAAATTCATAATATTTATCACTCAAAGTCCTAGAAACGGTTGAAATCGAGTAGCCCGATTCTTGAGCAATTTCTTTAAGTGTGCATTCTTTTAAATCATCTTGAAATAGAAAATAATTTTTTTGATGCGTGATCAATATATTTGCGAGTAGAAGAATGGTTTTGTTTCGACGATTGATACTATCTATATAAAACTTAGCTTCATTTAAATATATTTTAGCTTCTTTTGACAATTTTACTTCTTCACAATGAAGCGATAGATTTCCCATTTCTTTGGGGATGATTTTTAATTGATCTTCATCAATTTCAATTGTGAATTCAGGTAAAGCTAAATTTGTCGTACTCTCTGTGTCATATTCACTGCAAGGAAATGGATTGCACTCTTGCATGTGAGCTAATTCATCAAATACAGATTCATAAGGTATATCTAAAGATTCAGAAATTGTATAGAAATCTTTTTCTTCAAGTTCTTTTGAATAATTCTTTAAAATAGTGTATGCGATTGTATAGCCTTTTTCTTTTAATTGAATCATTAAAGAATCAATACTATTTTTAGCGGCCACACCAATGGGTTCAAAGTTTTGAATGAAAGATAGTGTTTCTTCAAATTGTGTTTTAGTACATTTTAAGTCCGATAGGACAGTTTGGATGTCTTGATCAAAGAAGCCATGATTATCTAAGGATTCAATAATATAATGGGCAATGGGTTCATTGTATTTTTTAGTGCTTGTATGCAGCTGTAAATAAAGTTCATCCTTTAGACTTGGCTTATTGGAAATGCCTGCTTCAAGATATTGTTGGATATCTTGACTTGGAGTGTATTCTAAAAAAGGATTGTTTTGACTGACATTATATAAAAGATCCGATAAAGTCTGTCTATCTTTACTTAATATTTCAAGATGCGACTTTAAACCCGTTGTCATATGGAGTGTTTGTTTGTAGGTGTGTGTATAAATCAAATCTTGTTTCATATGTATATATGTTATAACATATTATGGTATAATAATTCAAAAAAAGTGGAGGATAACATGATAGAAAAAATATTGGCATATATTTTGGCATGTTGTAATAATAGTGAATTTGAACAAACAACAGTTGCCTTGATAAGTGAAAATTTAAAGATTAGCCGCTCACAGGTTTCTGCTGTATTAAATAAATTAGTAAAAGAAAATAAATTGATTCGCATTGAATCAAAACCGTTTTGTTTCATTTCGGTTGAATATTTGAAAGAAAAGTCAATTCCTTTTAAAGATAGTGTATATGCAAGTTTAGATGATTTATTGTCAAATCAGGAAAAGAAGGATTTTGAAAAACTAGTGGGCATGAATCATTCTTTGGCTCAAACGGTTAAACAATGTAAAGCTACCATTTCATATCCTCCTAATGGGTTGCCCATGTTACTTTATGGACCTACGGGAACGGGTAAGTCTTTAATTGCAAAGTTGACGTATGAGTGGGCAAGAAATCAGGGCGTCATTTCAAAAGATGGACAATTTGTGCAGGTGAACTGTAGTGAATATGCGAACAATCCTGAATTATTAACAGCCAATCTATTTGGTCATGTCAAAGGCGCTTTTACAGGTGCTGAAAAAGATAATGAGGGTTTGATTGCCTTAGCCGATAATGGTGTTTTACTTTTGGATGAGGTGCATGAATTAAAGGCGGAATGCCAGGAAAAGTTGTTCTTGTTTATGGATCAAGGCATTTATCATCGTGTGGGGGATAATGAAAAGTGGTATAAGTCTAATGTTCGTATTGTATTTGTGACTACAGAAAATCCGGATAAAGTGCTGTTAAAAACATTAATGCGACGTATTCCCATGACAATCACCATTCCTAGTCTTGAACAAAGAGGTACGCAAGAGCGTATTGAGTTGTTGCATGACATTTTTAGTCAGGAAGAAAAACGTTTAGATTGTCAGATCAAGATGAGCAGTAAAGTGTATAATGCGCTGTTACAAAGTAAGATGCCAGGTAATATTGGTCAATTAAAGAGTAGTGTGCAGTCTTGTTGTATCAATTCTTTATTTGATAAGGTCAATGACGAATTAGTGATTCATTTGGATAGTTTGCCTAAAGATCTTTTACAGCAGGTTTATGCGAATCAAAAAACGGTCTTGGACGATGATGAATATATATATGTGGATGATTTGCAGGGGTACTATAATGGTACAAAAGAAATTCTTCAATTGAATGATAGCTTGTTGGCGTGTTATCGAAAATATAAAGAGGAACATACAAGCTTGGCGGATTTTATGGCAAAAGAAAAGAATTATGTTCAAAAATATTTTGATAACTTGATCTTTAGAAAGAAAGAATCAAGTCAGGTCGATTATTATAATCGTGGTGTGCAGCATATCTTTAACTTGATTGAATCGCGGTATGGATTAAAAATCACAAATAATGAAACGTTAGCTATCGCATCTTATTTAGATGAGATTCATCATGAATATCATGATTTAAGAAGCTGGTTTTTAAAACATGAAGAAGAGTGTGATGATTTATATCAATTGTTGCAGGAAGAATTTTTTAGAGCGACCAATGTATCTTTAGAAATTTGTACCTATTTAAAGTCCTATCTAGAAATGGATATGTATTCCATTATTATTTGTACATTTATCTTCTATGTTTACAATGTACAAAAAGATTCAAGGCTTTCTCAAAAAGCAGCCGTTGTACTATCACATGGTTTTTCTACGGCTTCTAGTATTGCGGATGCAGCCAATCGTTTCTTAGGACAATATATATTTGATGCGCTAGATATGCCTTTATATATTGATACGGCTACAATGATTGAGAAACTGAATCGTTATTTGGATCGTATTGGCAAGGTCAAAGAATTGTATCTATTAGTGGATATGGGTAGTTTGGAAGATATTTATAAAGGTTTGCATATAGAGAATGCGAATATTGGAATTATCAACAATGTGAGTACTCCAATCGCTTTAGAAATTGGAAATGGAATTCGTAATAATGTAGAGATGGAGAGCATATTACAAAAAACGATTGATGCTTTCCGTGTCAATTTTGCGTATCATATTGAAAAACATCAACAAAAACAGCCAGTCATTCTATGTTCTTGCGCAAGCGGATTGGGTACGGCCAAGAAATTAAAGTCGATGTTGGAGCAATCTTTTCCAGATGGAATCAATTTAGATGTGAAGACGTTGAATTATTCGGAATTGATTGAATTAGGTAAAAAGAACAATGTATTTGAAGAATATGACGTTTTATGTGTACTTGGAACGTTAGATCCAAATATGGAGGACATTCCATTTGTGGGTATTGAAGATTTGATTATTGAAGATACATTTGGTGATTTCAATCAATACTTCAAGGATTATATGGATGAAGAACAGCTGTCTTTGTTTGATAAAAATATTCTGCATAATTTCTCATTGAGTAATATTATGAATGCACTAACGATATTAAATCCGGCAAAACTATTAGAGCAGGTTGCCAATGCGATTGATGTTTTACAAAAGTATGTTGGGGTTCGTTTCAGCAATCGAACTTGTTTTGGATTGTACGTACACATTTGTTGTTTGATCGAAAGACTTGTTGTTTCAAGAAATGCTGAGTATGATCCAAGCTCGGATTTCTTAAATGAACACAAAGATTTTGTGGACTATGTTAAGAAGGCGTTTAAGCAAGTAGAAGATTTCTATGGTGTAGATATTCCTACAGAGGAAATGATTCATATTTATAATTATGTGAAGAATAATTAGTAAAGATGAGGAAACTCATCTTTTTTTGTAAACTTATTTCTATGGCACAATATTTGCTTGTATATACGTGAACGACGTAATACAGAAAGGAGAAAGATGAATGAGTAGAGTAATATTTGCCTCGCATGGAGGATTATCTAAAGGAATGAAAGATTCAGTTTCTATGATCGTTGGAGATTTAGCTAAGGATGTAGAAACATATAGCTTGCTTCCTGGACAAAATCCTGAAGATTTTTATCAAGAAGTTTTGAAAGAAGCAAAAGAAAGTGAAGAACAAATTGTAATCTTGTGTGATATCAAAGGTGGAAGTGTTCACACAGCTTTATCTAAACTTGCAGTATTGGATAATGTAATGGTTTTTTCAGGAATGAACATGGGATTGGCATTAGATGTAGTAATGAAAAGCTTGGACCAAAATCTTGAATTAGCAGATGCGAACGATTTGATTGAAGCAGCTAAAGAGGGAATGACAGTTATGAATGGTATGACAAGCGAAGATGATGAAGATTTCTAATAGGAGGAGAAAAAAATGATCAAATTATTAAGAGTGGATCACAGATTGTTACATGGTCAAGTTGCTTTTTCTTGGAAAAATGCAGTTGAAGCAGATTGTATCTTAATTGCGTGCGATGCAGTTATGAAAGATGATTTAAGAAAAACATCAATTAAGTTGGCAAAACCAAGTGGTGTTAAATTAGTTATTAAAAATATGGATGATGCAGTAAATGCGATCAACAGTGGTGTTACAGACAAATACAAATTATTGACTGTAGTTGAATCTATTAAGGATGCTGAAAGATTGTGTAAAGAGTGCAACATCAATAAATTAAATCTTGGTGGTACTAAGGCTACTGCTGAAACTCGTAATATTTCAAAGGCAATGAATATTACTCCAGCAGAAGAAACAATTTTAAAAGGATTATGTGAATCAGGTGTGGATGTAACAATTCAGATGGTTCCAGAAGATAGTCCAGTAAACGTAGAGAAAGTATTATAGGAGGAGAAATATGTTATTACAAGCAATTTTACTTGGCTTGGTAGCAATGCTTGGAAATGCTGAATATTTGTTCGGTACAAGCTTGTTGTCAAGACCGTTGGTTATGGGAGCTTTAACAGGCGTTGTACTTGGTGATATCCCAACAGGTGTTACATTAGGTGCAACTTTAGAGTTGGCATTTATGGGAGCTTTCTCAATCGGAGCTAGTATTCCACCTGAAATGATTTCAGGAACCGTATTAGGAACAGCTTTCACAATTACTACAGGAGCTGGACCAGAAACTGCATTAACTGTTGGTTTACCAGTTGCTTCATTGGTTTTAATCGCAAAGAACGTTGGAATGGTTTTCATTTTACCTCCATTTGTTCACAAAGCAGATACATATGCAGCTGAAGGAAATATGGCAGGAGTTGCTAGAATGCACTTCTTAGGTGGATTCTTCGGTGTTAACTTGATTATTGGTGTTATCGTAGCATGTGGTTACTATGCAGGTGGACCTGCTGTACAGGCTTTATTAAATGTAATTCCTGAATGGATCTCAAATGGTTTACAAATCACAATGGGCTTATTACCTGCAATTGGATTTGGCTTATTGTTGATGATGATTATGGACAAAGAAGTTGCATGTTTCTTCTTCTTAGGATTCGCATTAAGCGTATACTTAGGAATTCCAGTAACTGCAATCGCAATTTTTGGAGCTATCATCGCTATCGTATTAACTCAATTACGTAGCAATTCAGCTCAAACAGCTACAGAAGGAGGATTAGACGAAGATGACGACTTCTAATAAATTAACAAAAAAAGAATTAAATCAAGTATTCTGGCGTTCATTCGGAATGGAATGGGACTGGAACTATGAAAGACAGATGAACATGGCATACTGCTACTGTATGTTACCAGTAATCAAAAAATTGTATTCAAATAAAGAAGACCAAATTGCAGCTATGCAACGTCACTTGGAATTCTTCAATACGACTCCTCAATTGTCAACATTGATTTTAGGTATTAGTGCTGCCATGGAAGAAAGCAATGCGAATGATCCTGATTTTGATACAGAAAGTATCAACAGTGTAAAAGTTTCATTGATGGGACCTTTAGCTGGTATTGGTGATTCATTCATCTGGGGAACATTACGTATTATCGCTACTGGTGTTGGTCTATCGTTAGCGAATCAAGGAAATATCTTAGGACCTATCTTATTCTTATTGATCTTCAATATTCCTGCTCAAGGATTACGTTATTACTTAATGAATGCTGGTTATAAATTAGGTAGTGGATTCTTGGCTAAGATCCAGGAAAATGGATTGATGTCAAAACTTACTTATGCAGCAAGCGTTTTAGGATTGATGGTTGTTGGTGGTATGACTGCTGAAAACGTTTCAATCAAATTCCCATTGGCATTTGGTTCTGGTGATGAAGCAACTACTTTAAATGATGTATTCAACAATATCATGCCTGGTTTAATGCCATTATTATTCACATTATTGGTTTACTACTTATTGAAAAAGAAAAATATTAAGACAACTACATTGTTGTTATTGTGTGTCGCAATCGGATTGATTGGCTCATTCTTTGGTATCTTAGGTTGTTAATAAATTTAAATAAATGGAGGAAAAGAAAATGATTAAATTTAATGAACAAGAAAAAATCGATAGCGTAAATGGAGCATTGGCTCTACGCCCTCAAATCAACGAAATCGTTGATGAAATCTGCGAACGTGGATATTCAAATATTTGCTGGTTAGGTGTTGGTGGTACTTGGGCAAGTGCTATGCAGGCTACAGTACACATGAAAGAGATGAGTGCTATTGAAACTTGGGCAGAAAATGCTGCTGAATACTTAACTACAGGAAACAAACGTATTACTAAAGATACAGTTGTTATTATCTCTTCTGTAACTGGAAACACTAAAGAAGTTGTTGATGCTATCAAAAAAATCAAAGCAGAAGTTGGCGCTACAGTTATCTCATTTGTTGATGCTAAAGAAGCTATCTTATTAGACTTAGCAGACTACAAGATTTCTTATCCAGTTAACGAACAATTAAAGTTCTTCATGGTTGCTGACCGCTTCATGTTCAACAATGGTGAATTCGAAGACTACGAAGATATGTATGCAGAATTTGACAAATACTTGGCTCAAGCTTTAGTAGAAGTTGAAAAGAAAGCTGAACCATTTGCTGTTGAATTTGCTAAAAAACACTGGAATGACGAAATGCACTACTTTGTAGGTGCTGGAAATCAATGGGGAGCTACTTACTCATACGCAATGTGCTATTGGGAAGAACAATTATGGTTAAAGACTAAATCAATCTCATCTAATGAATTTTTCCATGGTATGTTTGAAATCGTAACTAAAGAAACTCCAGTTACAATCTATATCGGTGAAGATGCTCAACGTCCATTGTCTGAGCGTGTAGCTAACTTTATTCCAAGAATTTGTGAAAACTACACAATTATTGACTCTAAAGATTACGAATTAAAGGGAATTAGTGAAAAATATCGTAAACACTTATCTCACCACGTAATGCACGCTGTAAACAACAGAATTGACGTTCACATGGAAATCGAAACTCGTCACCCAATGGAAATCCGTCGTTATTACAGAAGATTAGAATACTAAAATATAAAGGTGGAACCATTCCACCTTTTGTATGTTGTTTAGGGAGGTACATATGGAAAAATTAACAATGCTTGATTATGTGAAAGAAACACCGGGCGTATTAAGAACAAATATTGAACAATACACTGCATTGGTTGAACCATTGATGGAGGAAGTGCAACAAAAAGAAATCAAACGTATTTTGCTTGTGGCTTCTGGATCAAGTCATAATGCATGTTATTGTGCTCGAAGTTTTGTGGAAAAAGTGAGTGGTTTAGAAGTTAGAATCATTACTCCATATACATTTACGTATTATGAAAATGATATTAAAGAAACAGACTTAGTTTTAGTGGTTACACAGAGTGGTTTAAGTACAAATGCAATTGAAGCATTAAAAATCATTAAGAAAAAACAATGTAGAGCGATTTGTTTAACAGGAAATAAAAATAGTGATGTAAAAGATGTTGCGGATGTTGTGATTGAATATGGTGTTGGCGAAGAATTAGTTGGCTATGTCACAAAGGGTGTTTCCTCACTTGCGCTATTCTTAGATTTATTCGCAATTGCGTATTCTGGTAAGAGTGAATATTTAGAAGAGTTAAAAAAAGCTGTCCATTTAAATGAAGAAATGATTGGTAAGGCTACAAGCTTTATTCAGTTACACTATAAAGAATTTTCATCTATGTCTTGGGTTTACAGTTGTGGAGCGGGAGCCAATTATGGAACAGCACTTGAAAGTGCATTAAAAATGGGGGAAACCATTCACATTCCAAGTTGCTGCTACGAAATTGAAGAATATATTCATGGTCCGAATTTACAATTAACGCCACAATACAATGTGATTTTCTTTGATGGAAACGATGGAGCAAGTCATCGTGTAGAACAAGTATATAAGGCTACACGCAAAGTAAGTGAGCGTGCCTATTTGATTTCAAATAATCCTGGATTAGCGGATGATGATCATGTTTTAAGCTTGAGTGGTACTGTATCAAGTGAACTTTCACCAATTGTTTATTTACCATTTGTACAACTATTAAGCTTTATTATTTCAAACGACTTACATTCTATTTATCAACATCCTTTATTAAAGGAATTTAAGGCTATTGCGGCTGCAAAAACGGAGAATTTTGTAAATTATGACGGCGATGATTAATACAGTAATTTTTGATATGGACGGATTAATGTTTGATACAGAAACACTTTATATTGATGTGTTTGAAGATGTTTGTAAAAAACATGGTCACGCTTTTCCAAGAGAATATTTTTTAGGGATGTTAGGCACAAGTCATTTTGATTGTTCAATCTACCATAAGGAATATCCATGGCTTGAGGATATGTTGGAAATCGCAGATGATGTGTTCACTTCCTATTATGATGAGCGCTTTACGATTCCGGGTTCTGCCAATAAATATGGCTTGAAAGAATTGCATGATTATTTAAAATCGAATAATTATAATATTTGCATTGCGTCAAGCTCAAGTGTTCCGCACATTAAACGTTTAGTGAATAATTGCGGATTTGATTTTAAGGCAGATTTGATGCTTTCATCACAAGATGAATATGCTTCAAAACCTGCACCTGACTTATTTTTGGCTTGCGCAAAAGAAATGGATGTTGAACCAAAGAATTGTTTAGTGCTTGAAGATAGTAAGAATGGAATTCGTGCCGCATATAATGCGAATATGCATAGAATTTGGATTCCAGATCAAGTACAGTTTAATGAGGAAGACATGAAATATGTTGAACTTCAATGTGAAAATTTGAAAAGGGTTATAGATATATTAGAAGCAATGTAACGTTGCTTCTTTTTCGTGCTATACTAATGTTGTTTTTTTTGAGGGAGGATATGTATGTTAGAGTTAGTCATATTTGATGTAGATGGGTTAATGATTGATACAGAAAGCGTATGGAAGAATGCGTTTGACAAGGCAGGAGATAAATATGATATTCCTAATTTAGGAGACACTTTATTTCCTTCATTAATTGGCAAAAGATTAGAAGATGAGCAAGAATTGTTGGATCGTCTTTTACCAAGTGATATCCAAGATAAATTATTGAATGAATGGAGACAAATCGGGCTTAGTTCATTGGAAAAAGAAGTACCGGTTAAACCAGGCTTATATGGAATGTTGGACTTTTTAGAACAACATCATATCAAAATGGCTGTCGCAACTACGACAAGAAGAGAGTTTACTGAAGAAAGATTAAAACGAGTTGGCGTATATGATCGTTTTGATTATGTATTATGTGGGGATGAAGTCATAAATCGTAAACCAGATCCAGAAATTTATTTAAGTGTTTTAAAGAAAATGGATACAGACGCAAGAAATGCTCTAGTCTTAGAGGATAGTGTAGTTGGGGTTGAGGCTGCTTATAGAGCAGGTATTGACTGTATTCAAGTGCCAGATATCATTGCACCTACAGATTTACAAAAGGAGCAGACAATTTGTATTGTCAAAGATTTAATGGAAGCTAAAGATTATATTAAAGAGAACAGGATATCAAATGCGTCATAATGATTTTGAAAATACACCCATGTTAAAACTAGTCATGTCTCTAGCTATACCGAGTATGATTGCACAACTCGTCAATATTTTATATTCCATTGTCGATCGTATGTTTGTAGGACAAATTGAAGAAGTGGGAAATGTATGTTTAGCGGCTGTAGGTATATGTGGACCTATTGTAACGTTATTATCGAGTTTTGGAACACTTGTAGGAATTGGTGGTTCGATTTGGCTATCTATGTGTTTAGGGCAAAAGAATGAGAAAAGGGCCAGTCAAATTTTATATAACAGCTTTGTGATGTTGGTTGTTCTTTCTATTTGTTTAACACTTGGATTCATTCTATTAAAACACAATTTGATCTATTGGTTTGGAGGCAGTGATGCCCTTTATCCTTATGCCAATACTTATTTAACAATCTATACATTAGGAACTTTCTTTGCTCTTATGTCGATTGGATTGAATTATTTTATTACGGGACAAGGTTATGCCACAATCGCAATGTTGAGTGTATGTATTGGAGCCTTCACAAATATTATTTTTGACTTTATTTTGATTCGTACTTTAAAGATTGGTGTGGCTGGAGCAGCCATTGGTACAGTTGTAGCACAGCTTTTATCGTGTATGTTTGTGCTTTGTTTTTTAAGATTCAAATCGAAGATCAAACTTCATAAAGAAGAATTATCTATAGAGAAGATGAAGCATATTGTAAAACTTGGATTTTCCCCATTTCTGATTATCGCATCCGATTCAATCATTTTAATAGTGATGAATATGATGCTTCAAAAGTATGGTGGAGATATGGGTGATATTTATATTTCGGCTATTACTGTAGCTCAAAGCTATTTCTTATTGATTACAGGACCATTACTTGGTATTAGTTCGGGTACACAACCTATCTTTGCGTATCATTTTGGTTCGCAAAATTTAAAGAAGATCAAAGAAGCCTTTAAAATTGTGATTTCATTTGCGTTTCTATTTTGTTTGATCATGTTCATCATTTCAATGTGTTACTCCAATGTATTTGTGGCTATGTTTACTAATGATGCCATGACTATGCCAATCGCAGATAGGGCTATTAAAATCTTCTGCTTAGGTATTTTGATGATGTCTATTCAATATGTTTTGGTAGATGGAATTACAGGATTATCTAATGTAAAATTATCATTATTTTTATCATTAAATCGTAAGCTGATGTATTTGGGTTGCACATGTTTATTGCCTGCTTTTTTAGGGGTTTCTAATATTTTCTATGCACAACCTACAGCCGATATGTATGCAAGTATTGTGACTATTGTTTGTTTTATAAAAATCATACCTTCTTATTTAAAAAGTCATGGAGTGAAGTAAGGCGAGATGAATTAACATCTCGTTTTTTAAATTCTACAGTCTTTTTCTGATATAATAGTGGTGTAGGAGGAATCTATATGGCTATATTTCTAAATCCTGATAATGCGAATTTTAATGAAGCGGTTCATTCAAAAATATATGTGGATAAAACGGGTTTAATTGAATATACAAATAGTGTGCTTTCAACCACAGCTAAATTCATTTGTAATTCAAGACCTAGACGTTTTGGAAAATCCATGACTGCCGATATGCTTTGTGCTTATTATTCAAAGGGATGTGAATCTAGAGAATTATTTCAGCCATATACGATTTCTTCATGTTCTACATTTGAGAAGTATCTTAATCAATATGATGTCATTCATATTGATGTACAGTGGTGTAAAGATCAAGTTGAAAATATAAATGATATTGTAAATTACATTAAAGAGAGTTGTATGCATGAATTACAGAATGAGTATTCCAATATTGACTATAATGGAATTATTTCTTTGTCTGGTACACTTTCTAAAATCAATGATGAAACAGGACATCGCTTTGTGGTAATCATTGATGAGTGGGATGTATTGATTCGTGATAATGCGAATAATAAAAAATTACTAGAAGAATATATCGATTTCTTAAAAGGATTATTTAAAGGATCACAACCTTCTCGTTATATCGCATTAGCGTATTTAACAGGTATTTTACCAATCAAAAGAACGATGACACAGTCCGCATTGAATAATTTTGATGAATATACAATGTTGAATCCAGGTCCATTGGCTTCTTTTATTGGATTTACAGAGGGGGAAGTAAAAGGATTAAGTAATAAATACAATATAGATTTTGATAGAATCAAAAAATGGTATGATGGATATTACTTAAATCATCAGCATGTATATAATCCGAAAGCCGTTGTGAGTTTATTTACTTTAGGTGTGTTTCAAAGTTATTGGGCACAGACAAGTAGCTATGAATCAATTCATAGTTTGATTCAAATGAATTTTGATGGCTTAAAAGAAGCTGTTTTAGAAATGTTAAGTGGTAACGAAGTGAAGATACAGACAACGTCTTTTCAAAATGATATGGTTTCATTTAAAAATATGGATGATGTCTTAACGGCATTGGTTCATTTAGGATATTTGGGATACAATCAAACATATAAGATGGTATTTATTCCAAATGAAGAAATCCGACAAGAATTTGTGAATTCTGTTTCAGAAGATAAATGGAATGATTTAATTCAATTTGAAAGGGAATCGGATACCATTTTAGAAGCAACTTGTCAAATGAAGACAGAAGTTGTAGCTCAACAAATGGAAAAGATTCATAATACGTATGCTTCTAATATTGCATATCATAATGAAAATAGTTTGAGCAGTGTTTTAACGATTGCGTATTTATCAACTTTGAAGTATTATTTTAAACCAATACGAGAATTGCCAACAGGAAGAGGATTTGCGGATTTTGTTTATATCCCTAAACTTGAATATAAAGATTATTATCCTGCCTTATTGGTGGAGTTAAAATGGAATCATAATGTTCAAAGTGCATTAGATCAAATCAAGGAAAAAGTATATCCTCAATCGATTCAAGAATATACCGATAATTTATTATTGGTTGGAATTACTTATGATTCCAAGACAAAAGAACATCGTTGTAAAATAGAGAAGTTTTAATGGTATTAAGAATAGGTGATAATTATGTTTTTTAAGAAAGAGAAAAAGATGAATGTTCCAGATTTATGGAATTTTATGACATCCTTAAATAAAAAGGATAAGGCTTTGTTTGAAGAACTATTAGATAATGATAATGAACCTTTGGAATATAAGGGTGATGTCAAACAGGGCGGATTATTGAAGAATAAAAAGATGATTGAAAGAAGGGTCATTGAAAAAGAAGAGAATGGAAGATTGCGTGATTATACGCAATATCGTATTCAGCCAGATGTGTATGAAGTATTAAAACCATCTTATGATCAGTTTTATTCAATTATTGGTGACTAAGCTTGTAGAAATACAGGCTTTTTTCTTTATAAGTGCAAATCACAAGACAGAAAAAGTCCTTAAAGGTGCAAATGGAGAAATAAAAAAAGTCCTTGTAGGTGCAAATGAAGTTGATAAAAAAGTGCTTAAAAGTGTAAATAGGGATGAAAGTGTGCTATAATACCCATATATAAAGGAGAATATATATGTTAAGAAATGCGACGAATTTATTGACAAAATGGAATGCTCGAAAGAATCGAAAGCCACTTATTGTATGGGGCGCTCGTCAGGTGGGTAAAACATATCTTGTTAAGGATATATTTGCCGAAGAATATTATTCAAATTCTTATATATATATTGATTTTAAGATTGAGGATGAAATACGTGATTTTTGTGATCACACGGCCAATGCAGAAAAAATAATTGAATATATTTCCTTATATAAAGGTAAAGATATTAACAAAAATACACTTTTAATATTTGATGAAATACAAGAATGTCCAAACATTATTTCTTCTTTAAAATATTTTTGTCAAGATTTTAGAGAGATTCCAGTTATTGCGACAGGTTCAATGGTACGAATTCGTCTTCAAAGAGAACTAACAAGAAATGGATCCACACAAAAGTTTATGTTTCCTGTTGGTAAGATTGAACAACTCACTATATATCCTTTAAGTTTTGATGAATTCTTATTGAATAGTAATGAAAAATTGTTTAATGTGACAAAAAAGGCATATGAGAGTAGAACTCCATTAAGCAGTAGTATACATGAATTAGTATTAAATGAGTTTTATAAATATTTACTGATTGGAGGTATGCCTGAAGCAGTGAATACATACTTTGAATCCAATAGTTTTCTAGAATCAAGAAGAGTATTAAAGGATTTGTACGATAACTATTTATCGGATATGGAATTGTATCAGGCAAGTCGAGAATCTTGTTTACGTTCGAAGAATTTATTTTCAAATATATATGGACAATTAAATAAAGAATCTAAGAATTTTTCACCTGGATTTATTGAAGAAAAGACAAAAACAAGAGATTATTTTCATCCAATTCAATGGTTGACTTTAGCTCATATTGTTAATCAATCTTTCCAATTAAAACAACATGTTACAATGCCACTGATTCCAGATGGAGAAGGTAAATTTAGATTGTTTTTGGGAGATATTGGTATGTTCTCATATCAAAGTGGAATTAATGCATCTTCTTTTATTGCACCAGACAAAGAGAACACTCTATCGGGTATATTTTATGAAAATTACGTTGCGAACGAATTAGTCGCAAAAGGTATTGGACTATATTATTGGCGTGGAAAAAATGATGCAGAATTAGAATTCATTATTGAATCAGATAATAAATTGTATCCTTTAGATGTTAAAAAAGGGAAAGGTGTTTTAAATTCTTTAGATAAATTTTCAAATCAAAATTCATTTGAAGTAGCGATTAAAGTATCAAAGAATAATTATGGATATGATCATGAAAAAAAATTGATTACGATTCCATTTTACTTTATGTCATTTTTGGCAGAAGATTTGAAAAATGGAACGTTTAAAGAAGGTTAGTCAAACTATAAATAATGAAAAAGCTGTCTTTTATTTTGACAGCTTTTTTAAAATATTTTGTTTTCAAGCATTTGTTCGATGATTGTAAATACAGTCTGTTCCATTCTTCCATCATACAACATTCTATGTTTGGCATCTTCAATATATATTAATCGTTTCTTTTGGGCTGGAATCTTTTTATAGGCATGAGAAGAACTTGATGGAGCAATGACTTCATCACTTGTTCCATGCAACATAAGGATTGGACATTCAATTTGAGAAATAGATTCTTTATATTGAGAAACAATTTTTGTGAAGGCTTGGTATTGCTTTGAGCTTGGGCCTTTTTTTTCTTTGTCGGATTTTTTAAATAAACCTGTTACTTTTTTGATGTCAAGATATTCAAAGGCAGGTGCGCAAAGAATTAAAGATTGTACTTTATAAATGCTTGCCAAATAACTGGCAATTACGCCTCCCATGGAAAATCCAATTAGAATGACATTAGGATTTTCTTTAATGGCAAGACCTAATTTGGCTTCACATCTTTGTACCCAATCTTTGTAGTTGGCATCATTTGGATTGTTTAAATCATACATATCAAATTGAATTACTTCATATTTTTTAGCCTTTAAATAGCGCGCTAATGAATCGAATTCATGACTTAGATTTCTTCCAAATCCGTGGATTGTAACTATTATAGGTTTCTTTCTTCGATTAAATAAAGACATTCGCATCACCTCGTTGTATAATTATTATAACATCTATTGAAAGGAAGGTCACATGTATCATGAAGGCAACTTTACTGATTAAAAATATTGAAAATTTATATACATGTGATAAGGATTTTACAATCTTACATCATGCCTTTATTGCATGTCACCATGATAAGATCATTGAAATCAATACGGGTTCTTATAAAGAATGGCTAGATCCTGCAACTCGTGTCATTGATGCGCAAGGGGAATGTGTTGTGCCAGCTTTTATTGATTGTCAATTTAAAAGCTTTACACACGTACGTTTAGGTGATCAATTAAGACAAGATATCAATGCGTTGTATGCGATGCGTCAAAATGGAATCTTAACTTTAATTTGTGACAATCCAAATACGCAAAGAATGAAGTTGGAGCAGGATGTGTTTTATAAGAAAAACCAGCCAAAATTACCCGTGTTACATCGATTGAGTGAATTGAAAAATGAAATTCCAGAAACATTTTTAATGAGTTGTGGATTTGGACTACCAAACTCCTATGTATATAGTATGGCTCCCATTAGTTATATGTTATTTCAAACGCATCGAGTGTGTTCGAGAACATTATTAGAAAGTATGACATCTTTACCAGCTAAAGAATTTAATTTATCAGATCGTGGATCGATTGAAATTGGAAAAACAGCCGATCTTTTGGTTTTACAAGTCACAACGATTGAACATTATTTTCAGACTTTGGGAAGACCTTTGATTCATCGTATGATCAAAAATGGGATTCAATTCTATCCCGAGTGGATGGTTTGTTAGGGAGAGTTTTCTTCCTTTTTTCTTTTTCTAAACAAAAAAAGATGGACTAGTCATTCGTCCATCTTCCAAAGATTCCACATGGTAATACACTATCATTTGTCGTTACAGGAAGTAAGTTTTCACCACATTCAATGTGTCCACCTTTTTCTTTCTGAATGGATCTTGATAAAGCTTCATTTAATGTTGAACAACTAAATCCAGTTGTATAGCAGTTCACAATAAAGAATAGCGCATCATCGCTTAAGATTTTCATACATTCTTGAATTAATGGGAATAATTCTTCTTCTAATTTCCAAAGTTCTCCATTAGGCCCTCTACCATAACTAGGTGGATCCATGACGATACCATCGTATTTTCTTCCTCTTCTTTGTTCTCTTTTAACAAATTTAATACAGTCATCGACAATAAAACGAATGGTATGGTCTTGTAAATTTGAAAGTTGCATGTTTTCTTTTGCCCATTGAATCATACCTTTTGAAGCATCAACATGCACAACTTCTTTCGCTCCAGCTTTTGAACAAGCCATGGTAGCTCCACCTGTATAGGCAAATAGATTTAAGATTCTTAAATCATCACGCTTCGATTCTTTGATCTTATTGGCCATAAAATCCCAGTTGCTGGCTTGTTCAGGGAATAGTCCCGTGTGTTTAAATCCAGTTGGACTGATTTTAAAACGCAATCCCTTATATCCAATTGTCCAGAATTCTTTAACAGGCTTTTTCATTTCCCAATGACCACCACCCGATTTAGAACGATGATAAACAGCATCGGCCTTGTTCCATGCACGCTCATCTTCAATTGGCCAGATTGCCACAGGGTCAGGTCTTCTTAGAATCGTTTGATTCCATCTTTCTAGTTTTTCTTTATTTCCAGTATCAATAACTTCATAGTCTTGCCATTCTTTAGCAATTTGATTCATACTTTTAGTTCTCCTTTAACCGTCTTATTATAACATACATTTGCCAACTATGATATAATAGAGTGTGACTCTAGAAGGAGGTTTTAACATGTTTGTTCAAATGATTTGTAAAGATCGAAATGAAAAAGAAATGAATGAATTGTATGAAGTTTTAGGCCTTATCGCAAGACGAGAAGAAGTACAAATTGAAGATCGTTATGATCATGTTGATATCTTAGTTTGTCCACAAGGAAAGATTGTTGTGACAGAAGAAGATGGTGATATGGTTTTACGTGCTAATACACGTCATGCAGGTCCAGGATTTCATGCTTTTGTGGTAGATATATTTAAAGATATTCAGGAAGAAGTTCCTGGAGAATATGAACTAATGGATGATATGGAATTTGATAAGGATGAAGATTTTGATCGATTGAGTTCTATGTATGAGGATGAAATGGATTATATTCGTGGTGTTCTTTTAGAAAATGAAGTGATGCGCCAACAAAATTATATGTATGAAGAAACTTACTTCTTGCCGCTTCAAAAGGAAGATCGTATCCTAACAAGTCAGGGAGATTTGGATTTAAAAGAATTTAAACATATGAATACTCGCGACTTAATGGATTCTTTCTATGTTTGGAATGATTGGGAAAGAGATGCCAAATTCTATAAGAATTGTGCGTTGACTTTACTTGCCAAAGAAGGTGTTGGTAAATACACTTTAATGAATGAAACAACCATTAAACATGCCAATGATATTTGTGAATATATCGAGGCTGCTTATGATAAAGATCATACAATTGATTTGCCTTTAGATGTATATGCAGATTTGTGTGAACAATTGGATCGAGAAAATAAATTGCAGAATGCCAAAAATATGGAGCAGGAAGCCATTCAATATCGCATTAAAGAAGTGTATCACTTATTTGAAGATGCAAGAGTTGTAGCCAGTGGTGCCGCAGAAAGAAGCTATGATCCAGTAAATCAAGCGCTATGTTTAATGTCACCATATACAGATGAAGCACAATGGGATTGGTTGATTCAGGCCAGTAAACAACCGGGTATTGTCACAAACTTAGATCATATTATGGAACAAGATCCGATTCAATATGATAAGAAGACAATTTGGATGGATTCATGGCAAGAAGATGGTATCTATGTATTAGAAGCTGTGCTTCGTTATAAAGAAAAATTCTTATATTTCCACGATGTATGTGCCAAGGAAAAGGATTTAGCTTTCTTAGAACAATGTATTAAGGAATCTGGTTTTACGAAAACGCAACAAGACTAGATAAAGTGTTAGAAAAGACAACAAAAGTACATGGCTATTCATCTATTGATACGTTGTTGATGGATTATAGATTTGTGCCTTCTGTGTTAATGCCAAAACATAAGAAGATAGAAATTGTTAAAGCGATTGTGAAGAGTTTTACCAATAAATAAAGTAAATACGAAGGTATTCGTTTTCTGAGGTTTTGAGTGCTCATATTTCTGAGCACTTTTTTTGTGTTTTATGGTAAAATTGTTACGGTGATTAAAAATTATGAGTAACTCAATATTAGATACATTAAATGAAAATCAAAGAACGGCTGCAACGACAATCAACGAACACGTTCGTATTATTGCGGGTGCAGGTAGTGGAAAAACGCGTGTCTTAATGGCACGTATTGTTTATTTAGTCCAAGATTGTGGCATTTTACCAAATCGTATCTTGGCTATCACATTTACGAATAAAGCGGCAAATGAAATGAAAACACGACTCACAGCGCAACTAGGCAGTATGGCAAGCGTAGTCCGTATTTCAACCATTCACTCTTTATGTGTAAGAATGCTTAGAGAAGATGCTGACTTGATTGGATACCCAAAAACATTCGCAATTATGGATCCAGAAGATCAAAAGGCCATTTTAAAACCAATTTATAAAACATTAGAAGTGGATAAAACAACGATTTCTTATAATCGTGCACTCGGTGCTATTAGTGCTTATAAGACAAACTATATTGATCCACAAATGGCAGGTAATATGGCAATGGATGATGTCAGTATTACTTTAGCTAAAATTTATGCTGGTTATGAAAAGCGTCGTAATGAAATGAAGGCTATGGACTTCGATGATTTGCTGCTAGAGGGACACCGCTTATTAAATAGCGTATCTTCTGTTCGTGAGAAGTGGCAAAACCGTTTAGACTACATCCACGTAGACGAGTTCCAGGACGTGGATCCAATTCAATATGGAATTATTAAACTACTAACTGGAAAGAATACACATTTATGTGTTGTAGGAGATCCAGACCAAACTATTTATACTTGGCGTGGAGCCAGTGTTGACATTATTTTGAAATTTAATAAAGACTTTGAACCATGTAAAACTGTAATTTTGAATGAAAACTATCGTTCAACACAGCCAATTCTAGATGCTTCCAATGCAGTTATTAAATACAATAAGGAACGTATTGATAAAGATTTATACACAAAACTTCCTGGTGATGAAAAAATCACAATGTTTGAAGGCAAAGAAGATAGCGAAGAACCAATCTTTGTGGCTCGTCAAATAAATGAAAAACACAAAAAAGGTTTAGAATACAAAGATATGGCGATTCTTTATCGTTCGAACTATTCTTCACGTGCTTTTGAACGTATCTTTAAATCGGTCGGCATTCCATACGTAATCTATGGGGGTGTTCGTTTCTATGAAAGACAAGAAATCAAAGATGCCCTATGCTACTTAAGATTATGTACAAACCGTAACGAAGAAGATCCAGACCAAATGGCATTAGATTTAGCTGTACTACGTGTGATCAATGTACCTCGTCGTGGTATTGGTGCACGTACAATTGAAAATCTTCAAAAACAAGCCGCAGAAAGACATATGAATTTATATGATGTCATGAAAGATCCAATTGGATTAAGTACGGCGGTTACGAAGAAATGTGAAATGTTTGTAGATTTAATTGAAGATCTACGTGAAAATAGAGAGCATTATGCGTTAGAAGATTTCTTGGATTATGTATTAGATACAACAGGCTATATTTCGATGTTGAAAGAAGATCGAGAAAGTGGTCAGGACCGTATTGATAACTTAAAGGAATTAAAAGAAGACATTGCCCAAAGTATGATTGAAGATCCTGAAATGACTTTAGAATCTTATTTACAAGATATTGCCTTGTTTACGGATAAAACACAGGAAACAAGTGAAAATACAGTCAGCTTAATGACGGTACATGCCGCAAAAGGACTAGAATTTGACACAGTATTCTTAGTTAACTTTAACGATGGTGTATTCCCAAGTTCTAGAGCATGTGATGAAGGTGGTATGAAGGCATTAGAAGAAGAAAGAAGACTTCTATATGTTGCGATGACACGTGCTAAAAAAACACTATATATTTCTTGGAATACAGGCTTTAGTTATATGCAGGATGCGTTTAAAACACCAAGTCGTTTTAGAGCTGAAATCCCAATGGAATATATTGAACAAGAAGAAAAAGAAGAAGCACCAAAACACCCAAAGGTTGTAGTGTCTCAATCCTTAACAGGAAGACCATCTAAGCTTGGTGCGAATAAAAAGAAAATACGTTTACATAAAGGGGATGCGGTTGAACATACGATTTATGGTCAGGGTGTTGTGCTTGAAATACGTGGGGATGTCGCAACCATTGCCTTTGGTCATACGATTGGTGTGAAAAAATTAAATGCATCACATCCTTCTTTAAAGAAAGCCTAGGTGAGTATGATGGATGAAAAGGCAAGAATTTTAGACTTACGTAAAGAATTAGAAAAATATTCCATTGAATACTATGTCTATGACAATCCAAGTGTGACCGATCAAGAGTACGATCGTTTGATGCAAGAATTAATGGCATTAGAAGAAAAGCATCCAGAAATGCAGGATGCGAATAGTCCTAGTCAACGAATCATTGGGTCTGTACTTGAGGGATTTGAAAAGGTTAAGCATGATTCACAAATGTTGTCCTTAGGCAATGTGTTTAATAAAGAAGAAATTGAAGAATTTGTTCAAAGAATATCGGAAAGCGTTTCGAATCCAGAATTTGTCGTAGAATGCAAATACGACGGACTTGCGATGGCATTACTATATGATGATGGTAACTTTACTCGAGCTGTGACCAGGGGTGATGGAATAGTTGGAGAAGATGTTTCAAACAATGTTAAAACCATCCTTTCCATTCCTATGCACATTCCTGAAATGCGACATGTTGAAGTTCGTGGTGAAGTGTATATGCCTAAGGCAAGCTTTGAACAATTAAATAAAAGACAAGAAGAAAAAGGACTAGCTCCTTTTGCGAACCCAAGAAATGCAGCTGCAGGAAGCATTCGCCAATTGGATTCCAGTGTGTGTGCAAGTCGTAAATTAGATGCCTATTGGTATTACTTCCAGAATGCGTCTGATTTTGCGGTACAAACACAAGAAGAAGCTTTAGAAGCAATGTCTAAGATGCATTTTAGAACAAATCCATTGCGCAAAGTTTGTACAACCGTCGATGAAATTTGGCAATTTATACAGGAAATTCAAGAAAAACGTGAGGATCTACCTTATGAAATTGATGGTATGGTCATTAAATTAAATAATTTAGCCGATCAAAGAAGACTTGGAAGCACTGCTAAAGTACCTCGTTATGCGACTGCCTATAAATTTCCAGCACAAGAAGTTTTGACACGATTAAAAGACATTGTCATTACAGTAGGGCGTACCGGAAAAATTACGCCTAACGCTGTGTTAGAACCAGTTCGTGTTGCCGGAACCACGGTGAGTGCGGCTCAGTTACATAATGAAGATATGATTGCCAATAAAGATCTTCGTATTGGTGATATTGTTGTTGTTCGAAAGGCTGGAGAAATTATTCCGGAAGTAGTAACAAGCGTACCTGAAAGAAGAGATGGAACACAAGTGCCATATCATTTCCCAACAACATGTCCAATCTGTGGTTCCCATTTAGTACGACTACCTGATGAAGCGGCACACTATTGTATCAACCAAGATTGTCCTGCTCGTGTTGTCGAAAGTATGATTCATTTTGCGTCAAGAGATGCGATGAATATTGATACTTTGGGTGATAAGAAAATTGAGCAATTACACGAATGGGGTTATTTAAATTCGATTGAAGATATTTATTTTTTAGATCGTTACTATGATGAATTGATTGAAAAACCAGGCTATCAAACCAAGTCGGTGGATAAGCTTCTTGAATCGATTGAAAATAGTAAAAAACAGCCATTGGGTGTCATCTTATATGGACTTGGAATTCGTCAGGTTGGTAAAAAAGCCGCAATGATTTTAGCTGAAAAATTTGGTGACATCGATACTTTAATGCATGCAAGTATGGATGATTTAGTTACGATTCATGATATTGGTTTAATTACAGCCCAAAGTGTTGTAGCTTTCTTTAAAGAAGAAAAGAATCTTCATTTAATTGAAGTATTAAAACAAGCTGGATGTAATTTTACACAAGAAAAGAAAAAAGTTGTACAAAGTCGTTTCACAAATAAAACATGTGTATTAACAGGAACTCTAGAACATTATACGCGTAATGAGGCAAAGGCCATTTTAGAATCTTTAGGTGCAAATGTGTCTGGTTCTGTATCCAAAAAGACAGATTATGTCATTTATGGTACGGCTGCAGGATCTAAGCTTACAAAGGCACAAAGCTTAGGTGTTATGACAATGAGTGAAGAAGAGTTTGTACAGGAGGTAGAAAATGCGAAAGAATAAATTAGTATTGGGTTTACTCGCTTTATGTTTATGCGCTTGTTCTACCGGAAATAAAAATCAGGCAAACGCATTGGATGAAGATTCGTATCAAGCTATTTTACCCTATGAATCCAGTGATACTAGAAGTAAACATGTAGGTTTGATTCAAAATACAGATTTGCGTGTAGAAATGGAAAGTGGATTGATGGATCTATCGAAAAAGTATTTTTCACCAACTACGGTGGGTTATAAGACACATCAATTCTTAGATTATGATGAATTGGATGCGACAGACGGTTCAAGAGGATTATTAGGAACGGTTCGTGATGGAAATCCAAATGGTCTAAATCCAAGTGCCGATGAAGAATTTGATACGGGAAATGGGATTGTGACAAATGCGACAATTTTAGTGGACTTGTATGAATTAGATTGGTACACAAACGATAATCTAAAAGGAATTTCATTAGGTCTTGTCGTAAATGGAGAATTAAGCGCATCCGATGGTTCGAGTGTAGAAATTACAGATGAGAAGATGCAAAATTATTTGGAGGTTACTTTTTCTAAATTAGCTTCCTATATGCATGAGCGTTTTAATGAAATCAATAAGAATATTCCAATCTTTATAGCGGCTTATCGCTTGGATGATTCAAATACAACTGGTAAAGGTGGCTATATGTATGAAGGATATTATAAGGGTGGACAAGGAAGTTTTACTTCTTTAAGTCAAGAATGGACACTGGTTCCAAGTTCACGCTTTACAGATTTGGATTCATCAGCTGCAACGGAGTTTGCGTCTTTTAAAGAAGAGATTTCAAGAGTTCTTCCAGATAACACGTATATTACGGGTGAGGCTAAATTTGAATCTAAAAAATTAAAGAAATTAAATTTGACAATTACAGCACACGGAAAGACAGCCGGAGAAATCTTGGCCGTGATTGAGGATGTAAAAGATCAGATGGATTCATTCAGTTCAAAAAAATGTGACTATTTGATTACCGTTCTAAATGATGATACAGTGTATGCATTGATAGAGAGAGCATCTGGTTCGAGTGAATGTAATGTGATCAGTAAGATATAGGAGGAGAATATGGAAAAGTTCAGTACAGAATATTTTCACAAATTGGCAAACGATTTGAAGTTTGATTTGAGTGATGAAGAAATTGAAGAATTGAAAAAAGATTTCGTTGCCGTCGAAGAACAAGTATCCCTTTTTGAAAAAGTGGACACAGAAGGCGTAGAACCTATGGTCTATCCTTTTGAAGCACCTACAACATTCTTAAGAGAAGATGTTGTAAGTGATGTATTAACGCAAGAAGAAGCGTTGAAGAATGTAAAAGATGCGCGTATGGGACATGTTCACGTTCCAAAGGTGGTGAAGTAAGATGGAAATTTCAAATTGTGTAAATAAAAATGTGGCTATTGAAAAAATCAATGCGGTTCAACCAAAATTAAATGCCGTAGTAACTATGGTGGATGAAGCTGATAACACAAAGGAAGGAAAACTTTCAGGTGTTCCAGTCGCATTGAAAGATAACATTTCTACTTGTGGTATTCGTACAACTGCAAGTAGTCGTATTTTAGATAACTATGTTCCTGTTTATGATGCGACAATCGTAAAAAAATTAAGAGAGGCAGGAGCTGACTTTGTATGTAAGGCAAGTATGGATGAACTTGGTATGGGTGGAACCAACAAGAATGCCTACACAGGTGCTGTACACAATCCTTATGATCTAGACCGCATTCCAGGTGGGTCAAGTGGTGGATGTGCTGCTTTAGTTGCCGCAGGATGTGTACCTTTGGCTATTGGTACAGATACAGGGGATAGCGTTCGAAAACCTGCTGCATATTGTGGTGTTGTTGGGGTTAAACCAACATATGGACGTATTTCACGTTATGGCATCATTCCTTATGCGAGTTCATTAGATCATGTTGGATATTTTACAACAAATGTAAAAGATGCTGCATTAGCTCTAGAAGTACTTGCCGGTCGTGATGATCATGATATGACTTCAAGTTATGAAGCTGTTGGTGAATATTCTAAATTATTGAATAGTGATCTAACAAACAAAACAATTGGTGTATTTAAAACCGTAATGGATGAAGTGAAAAACGAAGAATTAAAAGCTCAATTTAACACTTTAGTTTCTAAATTAGAGGAAAAAGGAGCTAAGATCGTTGAAGTGGAAATGCCAAAAGAATATATGGAATTGATTGCACCTGTCTATAAGACAATTGCGAATGCAGAAGCAACAGCTAACCATTCAAATCTGGATGGTATTCGTTTTGGTATGCGTGAAGAAGGTCAAGATTTAGAAGAAGTCATGACAAATACTCGTACAAAAGGTTTCTCAAGCTATGTTCGTGCCCGTTTCGTGATTGGTTCATATTCTTTGTTTGAAGAAAATCAAGATCGTTTATTTAGAAAAGCCCAAAAGATTCGTCGCTTGATCGTTCAAGCTTACGCGAAGATGTTTGAAGAATGTGATGCTGTATTAAGTGTTGCAGCACCAACGATTGCACCATTGATCAATGAAAGTACAAATGTTCGTTTTGGCGTATCTAGTTTTGCCGAAGAACACATGCAGTTACAAAATTTCTCTGGTTATCCAAGTATCACACTTCCACTAGGAAAAGTAGATTCTATGCCTGTGGCTGTGAATTTAACTTGCAAGCCTTTTGAAGAACAAAAAATGTTTGATGTATCTAGTGCGATTGAAGAATGCACAGGTTTAAAAGGACAATGTTTGGAGGGATAGTAATGAATTATTTTGTGACGATTGGTATTGAAATTCACTGTGAATTAAAGACAAATACAAAAATGTTCTCTGGTGCTCCTGTGCGCTTTGGAGAAATCGCAAATACATGTACAAGTGTTGTGGATTTAGGACATCCTGGATGCTTACCATGTGTAAATAAAGAGGCTGTAGCCTTAGCTATCAAGGCATGTACAGCTATGCATTGTGATCTTGAAACATTGGTTCGTTTTGATCGTAAAAACTATTACTATTCAGATTTACCAAAAGGATTCCAGATTACGCAACAGTTCCATCCTATTGGAACAAATGGATATGTAGAAATTGATGTGGATGGAGAAAAGAAACAAATTCGTATCGAACGTATTCATATGGAAGAGGATACCGCAAAACAGTTCCATAAAGATACAGGTACATATATTGACTTTAACCGTGCCGGAACACCGTTGATTGAAATCGTATCAAAACCAGATATGCATAGTGCTAAAGAAGCAGCCGCTTATGTGGAAACACTTCGTAAAAATCTTTTATATCTAAATGTCAGTGATGTTAAGATGGAAGAAGGAAGTATGCGTTGTGATGTCAATATTTCTTTGAGTAAAGATAAAGATACTTTGGGAACAAAGACAGAAATCAAAAACTTGAACTCCATTGCGAATGTTCAAAAAGCGGTTCAAGCAGAAATAGAACGTCAATCTGCATTATTGGATGCTGGTGAAAAAGTAGAACAGGCTACTCGTCGTTATGATGAAGCACAAAAGACTACAATTCTAATGCGTAAAAAAGAAGGAAATGTTGACTATAAATATTTCCCAGAGCCAAATATTTTCCCAATTCAATTAGATCTTGACTGGGTTAAATCGATTCAGGATAATCTAGAAGAGCTTCCTGATGCTCGTTTAGCTCGTTTCATGAAGGATTATGAATTGAGTGAATATGATGCAGGTGTATTGGTTTCTGATCGTGAAATGGCTGATTTCTTTGAAGAAGTATTAAAATCAACAAAATTTGCGAAAAAAGCATGTAACTGGATCATTGGAGATGTTTCAGCTTACTTAAACAAAAACAACTTAAGTTTTGCGAAAGTACCTTGTTCAAGTGAAAACTTGGCTGGCTTGATCAATGTGATCGAGGCTGGAGAAATCAGTGGAAAACAAGGTAAAGTTGTATTTGAAGAGGTTATGCAAGGAAAAGATCCTAAGAAGGTTATCGAAGAAAAGGGTATGAAACAAGTAAGTGATGATGGTGCTATTTTAGCTATCGTTAACAGTGTTTTAGATGCCAACCCTCAATCGATTGAAGACTTCAAAAATGGTAAAGATCGTGCCGTTGGATTCTTAGTAGGTCAGGTCATGAAGGCGAGTCGTGGTCAGGCAAATCCTAAGCGTACAAATGAGTTGATTCAAGAAGAATTAAAGAAAAGATAAAAGTCTGATTCATTCAGACTTTTAATGTTTTCAGGTACTGTGTTATAATAAATACGTTATTAGGAGGTTTTTTAATGGCCAAGATGAAGCGTAGAAGACATACGTCCAATAAACCTACAGGTCAAGGACACAAGCTTGTATGGTTTACTGTTATTATAATTATGATTCCTGTTGTGATTGTAGGATATGTTTTGTTGACAAGTTTAGGTGGACAAAATCGACCTGTGGAAGGTAGTCGTTTTTCAAAAGCGGATTTAGATCCTGCCATCACAAAAGACAATATCTCATCTCTTGAGAGTGCTCTAGGAAACATTGATAATGTAGAAAAGGTAAGTGTGAATTTATTAAGTGCAACACTACGTGTACATATTGATCTAGTAGATAGTGCAACGGATGATGTGGCGAGTGCAGCACTTGATAGTGCATATAATATTGTGAATGAACAATTGCCAATTGATACATATTTTACAAATAAAGATAGTTCAAAGATGTATGATCTAGAAATTGATTCTTATAATTATTTGATTGATGATACACATACGGCAGATGGCTGGACATATTTAAAATTGACGAAGACTGGAGCTAGTGATGGTCCTGTTACAGATAATATGACAACCGCAAAAGATCCTGAGCTTTCAAATCAATTAAAAGCAGCAAGTGAACAGATTCAACAAAATATCGCAAATGCGCAAAACGAAGATGATGGACAATAAGAGTCCATCTTTTTTCATGAAAGGAGCCAAAAAATGAAATTATATATTGATGAGAATAATAAAGTAGTCACTATGCATGAGGCAACGAGTGATATGAAGTGTTTTGAAGAGTTTGAAAATAGGAAACCCTATTCTTTTGATGGAGTAAAAGAACTTGAAAATTGTATTCATCCTATTCATGTTTTATTGAATACGAGTATGATCGATGAAAAGTGGATTTATATGAATTTAAAATCATATATATCTAAAAATGACCGTGTTTGTATCCTTGCATTTAGCTTTTTTAATGATACTAAAAATGAGTCTGATTGGAATAAACAGTATGCGCCTGGACAAGGGATATGGTATCGCTCTAATCAAGATGTATTCTACAAGTATGGCATTGGTCAGGAACAAATAGTATGGGTCAATTACTTTAAAGATTCGATGGATGAAATGAAGGAAAAGATTTTAAATAGTTCCATTTTGATGTTGACAGGTGGAGCTCCTGATCTAATGATGAAGCGAATTAAAGAAAAGAAATTAAAAAAGTTTCTAGTAATCTACAATCGTGTGGTTGACAAAATGAAAGTAGTGTATCCGTTTT
>ENA-ORRA01000557-ORRA01000557.1-human-gut-metagenome-genome-assembly--contig:-NODE-557-length-33768-cov-6.197906_pt1 | contig 33768 bp, 27 predicted proteins | sample MGYA00242169_ERZ509122 | MGnify/ENA primary metagenome ERZ509122 (study PRJEB26280, sample SAMEA2338650) | human gut metagenome | biome: human gut; feature: human-associated habitat; material: faeces...
TTTCTTCAAAAAATGGCTCCTTACTCATGTTTTGGGCGGGTCCCAAGTTCAAAAATCCTCCTGCAAGCAAGCTTGCATCGGATTTATGACCTTTTGACCCTGGTATCATGTTAAGAAAAACATAAAAAAATCCCCGCTCTGCTTACACAGAACGGGTCATCGCATTTTTAGAGGGGTATGAAATTATTTAGGGGGGCCGGACGGATTCCTCCGTCCGGTATGAGTATGAAAAAGCTTTGTGATTTCAAGTAACCACTTGAAACAAAGGCCTTGTCCACCTCTCGGTGAACGATATTATAATACGGAATAAATGTGTCCAAAAAATGTACATAATATAAAAAAAGAATAAAGAATATAAATAAGTGAAAAAAACCTTTGAAAACTTTTCAAGATTGTATATAATAGAAGAAACTTCAGTCTGCTCTGAGGCGTACTTGTCATGCTTAAAGCGCAGGCCCTTTTTTGAGTTATACAAGAAACTACTATTGTAAGAAACTTTTTGTGACCCCACATTTTAGGAGGAAATATTTATATGTTTTCAATGATGTCCAATGACATTGGAATTGACTTAGGAACTGCCAGTATCCTTGTGTATATCAAGGGAAAAGGCGTTGTATTAAAAGAACCGTCCGTAGTTGCCATTGACCGTGATACCAATAAGATCATGGCGATCGGTGAAGAGGCACGCCTGATGATCGGACGTACTCCAGGTAATATCGTAGCAGTCCGTCCTCTTCGTCAGGGCGTTATCTCCGACTATACCATTACCGAAAAAATGATGAAATACTTTATCAACAAGGCAGTAGGCAAGAGAACACTGCGTAAGCCACGTATCAGTGTATGTATCCCAAGTGGCGCTACAGAAGTAGAGAAGAAAGCAGTAGAAGATGCAACTTACCAGGCTGGTGCCCGTGAAGTTGCTATTATCGAAGAGCCAGTAGCAGCAGCCATCGGCGCAGGTATTGATATCGGTAAAGCATGCGGAAACATGATCGTAGATATCGGTGGTGGTACTGCAGATATCGCAGTTATCTCCTTAGGCGGACCTGTAGTCAGCACTTCCATCAAGATCGCAGGTGATGACTTCGACGAAGCTTTAGTCCGTTATATGAGAAAGAAACACAATCTTCTCATCGGTGAACGTACTGCAGAGGAGATCAAGATCAATATCGGTGCTGCATACCGCAGACCGGAAGTACAGACTATGGAAGTAAGAGGACGTAACCTGGTAACCGGTCTTCCAAAGACTATTGTAGTTACTTCTGATGAAACTCTGGAAGCATTAAGAGAACCGGCTCTCCAGATCGTAGATGCTGTACACAATGTTCTGGAGAGAACACCACCAGAACTGGCAGCCGATATTTTTGACCGTGGTATCGTAATGACCGGCGGTGGCTCCCTTCTCAGTGGTCTGGATGCCCTGATCGAGGAAAAGACAGGTATTACCACTGTGATCGCTGAAGATCCACTGACAGCCGTAGCGATCGGTACCGGTAAATTCATTGAATTCGCACACGGTATGACCTCCGCCCTGGAAGCATCCATGGGAATTGGCGGCGGAAGAAATGATAAAGAGGATTATTAATTTTTTTGACTGGCCGGGCTGCCGCAGCAATGCGGCGGCCTTTTTGACTATATAAAAGCAGCAACTGTTCTTATACACAGATACAGAGGAAAGAAAAATGGCAACCATAACAGGATTTATTGAAAAAATAAAATTCAGAAACGAGGAAAATGGCTATACTGTGCTGTCAGTTACCGACCAGAGCGATGGCGATGAAGTTATCATGGTAGGTACGCTTTCTTATGCTGCTGAAGGAGACATGATCCAGGCATCTGGACGCATGATCGAGCATCCGGTATATGGAGAACAGCTTCAGATCGAAAGTTACGAAATGAAAACGCCCCAGGACGCAGAGTCTATGGAGCGCTATTTAGGTTCCGGTGCCATCAAAGGTATCGGTGTAGCACTGGCAGCCCGGATTGTCCGCCATTTCAAAGCCGACACTTTCCGGGTCATGGAAGAAGAACCGGAGCGCCTTTCCGAAGTGAAAGGCATCAGTGAAAAAATGGCAATGGCCATTGCTGAACAGGTAGAAGAGAAAAAAGGCATGCGGGAAGCCATGATGTTTCTGCAAAATTATGGCATTACTTTAAATCTTGCGGCTAAGATCTACCAGGAATATGGCCCGAAGCTGTACAGTATCATCAAAGAAAATCCCTATAAGCTGGCAGATGATATTCCAGGTGTGGGATTTAAAATGGCAGACGAGATCGCCGAAAAAGTAGGCATCTTCACAGACTCCGACTACCGTATCAGGGCAGGTCTCCTTTACATTCTTCTCCAGGCATCAGCCAACGGCCATACCTATCTTCCTCAGAAAGAATTATTTTCCCAGGCGGCAGAACTGTTAAAGGTAGAGACGACTGCTATGGAAAAGCATCTGATGGATATGCAGATCGACCGCAAAGTAGTGGTAAAAACAGTCCCAGGCAGCGAACCGCCGGAATATCTGGTCTATTCTTCTCACTACTATTATCTGGAACTGAACACGGCCCGTATGCTCCATGACTTAAACATCCGTGGCGATATACCGGAAACAGAGATCCGTGCCAACCTGGCGAAAGTCCAGAAAAAAGAAGAGATCCATTTAGATGAATTACAGGAAAAAGCAGTTTTTGAGGCAGTAAACAGCGGACTTTTAGTGATCACCGGCGGTCCCGGTACAGGAAAGACTACCACCATCAACGCCATTATCCAGTATTTTGAAAATGAGGGAATGGAGATCCTACTGGCAGCGCCAACCGGCCGCGCAGCCAAGCGAATGACTGAGACTACCGGTTATGAGGCCCGTACCATTCACCGCATGCTGGAACTGGTGCCATCCGGTATCCCGGACTCTGGTTCTATGTCTGGGAATAATGCCCCTTCCGGTAAAAATGGCTCTTTCAGTTCCGGTGGCATGCATTTTGACCGAAATGAAGAAAATCCGCTGGATGCCGATGTTATTATCATCGATGAAATGTCCATGGTAGATATCAGTCTGATGCATTCCCTGTTACGCGCAGTAAACGTAGGAACACGTCTGATACTGGTAGGCGATGTGGACCAGCTTCCAAGTGTAGGACCTGGAAATGTGCTTCGCGACATTATCGAGTCCGGCTGTTTTAATGTAGTAAAACTGACCCACATTTTCCGTCAGGCGGCCCAAAGCGATATTATTGTAAATGCCCACAAGATCAACGAAGGGGAACGGGTAGATCTGACAAAGCGCAGTAAAGACTTTCTCTTTATCCGCAGGGAAAATCCTGATGCAGTGATCAGCGCAGCCATTACACTGATCCAGCAGAAACTTCCCGGTTATGTCCACGCCCAACCCGGTGATATCCAGGTAATGACGCCTATGCGAAAAGGTGCTCTGGGAGTAGAACGTCTAAACCAGATTCTGCAAAATTACTTAAACCCACCGGATCCGTCTAAAAAAGAGAAAGAGTCCGGCGGTATCATCTACCGCACCGGGGATAAAGTGATGCAGATCAAAAATAATTACCAGATGGAATGGGAGATTCGCAGCAAATACGGCATTCCCACAGATAAAGGTGCCGGTGTATTTAATGGTGATATGGGGATTATCCGGGAGATCAATGAATATGCGGAAAATCTTACCGTGGAATTTGATGAAGGGAAAATGGTAGAATACAGTTTTAAACAGTTAGAAGAACTGGAACTTGCCTATGCCATTACCATCCACAAGTCCCAGGGAAGTGAATATCCGGCGGTGATCATCCCTATGTATTCCGGCCCACGTATGCTGATGACCAGAAATCTGATCTATACAGCGGTGACAAGAGCCCGCTCCTGTGTCTGCCTGGTCGGCCGGCCGGATGCATTTTATACTATGGCAGATAACTCCATGGAGCAGAAACGCTATTGCGGCCTGAAAACCCGCATAGAAGAAATATACGCCTGACAGGCATCTGTTTACGAATAAAATATAATATTCTAAAATTTCTAATAAATCTAACTCTGTCTATAAGGAGAACGTATGAACTATATAATAGAAACGATCCTGGATCTGCTGTTCCCGCGCAGGTGCCCGGTTTGCGGTCAGATCATTATGCCAAAAGGAAATCTGATCTGCCCTGGGTGTATCAGAAAATTGTCCTGGGTCCGTGGACCGGTGTGTAAATGCTGTGGCAAGGAGATCATAAGCGAGACCGCAGAATACTGTTCTGACTGCGCAATTCATCCAAGATCTTTTTCCAATGGGATGGCGCTGCTTAACTATAATGAAATTTCAGCACCGTCCCTGGCAAAGATCAAGTATCACAACCATCGGGAATATCTGGATTTTTATGCAGAGGCTGCATATAGAAAGTATGCTGCCAGGATCGCCCGCTTATCACCGGATCTTATCATTCCGGTGCCGGTACACAAAAGCCGCATGAAAAAAAGAGGCTTTAATCAGGCAGAAGAATTTGGAAAACGTCTGTCCCATTATCTGGAAATTCCAATGAATTCCAGTTTGCTGATCCGGTCAAAAAAGACGGTACCCCAGAAAGATTTAGGACCTGCCCTGCGCCTTAAAAATCTGGAACAGGCATTTAGCTGCAGAAAACTGCCGTACAGAATGAAAAAAGTTCTCCTTATTGATGATATTTACACAACTGGAAGTACTGCAGAAGCCTGCTCAAGGGCTTTGAAAAAAGCCGGAGCAGAGCAGGTTTTTCTTCTTGTGATCGCCACCAGCTCCAATCGATAACAAAAATCTTGTATAAAATGATAAAAATCATTAAAAACTATAGAAAAGACCTTTTATACCTCTTGACGTCAGGAATATTTTTATGTTATAGTATACGGGCGAATGGAAGATAGGTCTTTTTTTTATGCTTAAAATTAAGACCGAGAAGCAAATTGAATTACGATAATTTAATGGAGGTGGAAGTCGTGCGCACAAAAATCACACTGGCATGTACAGAATGCAAGCAGCGTAACTACAACATGACTAAGGATAAGAAAACTCATCCTGACCGCATGGAGACTAAGAAGTACTGCAGATTCTGCAAGAGACATACGTTACACAAGGAAACAAAGTAATCCTGATCAGTAAAGGACGTGAAGTTATGGAAGAAAATACAGTGAATACTGTAGAAACCACGGAAAAAGCGGCCAAGACTGACCAGAAGACGGCTAAGAAGGAGAAAAAGCCTAGCTTTTTCAAAGGCCTGAAGACAGAGTACAAGAAGATCGTCTTTGCTGATAAGGAAACTGTAGCAAAACAGACTGTTGCAGTTGTAGCCATGTCCGTTTTCATCGGCGCTCTGATCGGTGTACTGGATATGATTATGAAATTCGGTTTAAGCTTTATTCTTTAATTTCAAAGGCGAGGGTGATTGTATGTCAGAAGCACATTGGTATGTAGTCCATACCTACTCAGGTTATGAAAACAAAGTCAAGGTCGACATTGAGAAGACAATTGAAAACAGAAACCTTCAGGATCAGATCCTTGAGGTATCCGTGCCCATGCTTCCTGTTGTAGAACTGAAGAATGGCGTGGAGAAAAAAGCCGACAAGAAAATGTTTCCGGGTTATGTGCTGATCAACATGGTCATGAACGATGACACATGGTACGTAGTACGCAACACCCGAGGCGTTACAGGCTTTGTTGGTCCGGGCTCTAAACCAGTTCCTCTGACAGAAGAAGAAATGGCAAGCCTCGGATTTATGAAGGAAGACGTCTTAGTCGACTTTACATTGGGAGATATGGTAACAGTTATCTCCGGTGCATGGAAAGATACAGTTGGTGCTATTAAGGCGATCAACGAAAGTAAACAGACCATCACTATCAATGTAGAAATGTTCGGTCGTGAAACACCGGTCGAACTGGGATTTGCAGAAGTAAAGAAAATGTAAAATGGATCAGCTTTTGCGCAGCAGAAGCTGGTGGGAGGGACATTCCCGACAATACCACATAATTTTAGGAGGTGCCTAAGATGGCAAAGAAAGTAACAGGATATATCAAATTACAGATTCCAGCAGGCAAGGCTACACCAGCACCACCAGTTGGACCAGCTCTTGGTCAGCACGGTGTAAACATCGTACAGTTTACCAAAGAGTTCAACGCTAGAACAGCAGACCAGGGAGATATGATCATCCCTGTAGTTATTACCGTATATGCGGACAGAAGCTTCAGCTTCATCACCAAGACCCCGCCAGCAGCAGTTCTGATCAAGAAGGCTTGCGGTTTAAAGAGCGGTTCAGGTGTTCCTAACAAGACTAAGGTAGCTGTATTAAAGAAGGCTGACCTGCAGAAGATCGCAGAGACCAAGATGCCAGACTTAAACGCTGCTAGCCTTGAGGCTGCTATGAGCATGGTAGCTGGTACTGCAAGAAGTATGGGCGTTACCATCGAAGAGTAATTAATACCGTATATATGAACGTGGGAGGGAGATTCCCCCGTCAATACCACTAGGAGGTTATTTTATAATGAAAACAGGAAAAAGATATGCAGAGGCTATGAAGAACGTAGACCGTGCTGCACTTTACGACGTAGCAGATGCAATCTCTATCGTTAAGAAGAACGCTTCTGCAAAATTTGACGAGACTGTAGAACTTCATATCAGAACAGGATGTGACGGACGTCACGCTGATCAGCAGATCCGTGGAGCTGTTGTTCTTCCTCACGGAACAGGCAAGACTGTTCGTATCTTAGTATTCGCTAAGGGTGCAAAGGCAGACGAGGCACAGGCAGCTGGCGCAGATTTCGTAGGCGCTGAGGAACTGATCCCAAGAATCCAGAACGAAGGATGGCTGGATTTCGACGTTGTTGTTGCTACTCCTGACATGATGGGCGTTGTTGGTCGTCTGGGTCGTGTACTTGGACCTAAGGGCTTAATGCCAAACCCAAAGGCTGGTACCGTAACCATGGACGTAACCAAGGCTATCAAGGAAATCAAAGCTGGTAAGATCGAGTACAGACTTGACAAGACAAACATTATCCACGTGCCAGTAGGAAAAGCTTCCTTCACCGAGGAGCAGTTAGCGGACAACTTCCAGACGCTTATGGACGCTATCTTAAAGGCTAAGCCAAGCACCGTTAAGGGCGCATACTTCAAGAGCGTAGCTCTTACATCCACCATGGGCCCAGGCGTTAAGCTGAACGTAGCTAAGCTTGCAAACTAATCAGGTGTCCTGAATAGAAAATAAGGCTGCAGAGAATTTTGGTTCTCTGTGGCCTTTTTGCTTTCGTGTTCTCCCGCCCATGGCTGGAGGTGAAAAAAGTTAAAAAAATACAATTTGTTGCAAAAATCTCTTGACATTCATGCACAGATATGTTATTTTATTATGCGTGTTGAATGCCCTGAGACAGCAGGTACCGTAAGGTGTAAGCTTAAAACGCCTGCCGAGGAACATACAAAGCTCTAATGAGATTTTGCATACCTCTCTGTCATTGCGGCAGGGAGGTTTTTTATAAGATCGTTTCCTTGCTATGACGGTTTTCAATACGAAATAATATAAGGAGGTAAACCATTCATGGCAAAAGTTGAATTAAAGCAGCCAGTAGTAGACGAGATCAAGGCAATGCTGGACGGCGCTGTAGGTGCAGTTGTTGTTGATTACCGTGGTCTGACTGTAGAGCAGGATACAAAACTGCGTAAACAGTTAAGAGAAGCTGGAGTTTCTTATAAGGTATATAAGAACACTCTGATCAAGCGTGCAGCAGAAGGAACCGAGTTCGCAGCTCTGGATCCACATCTGGAAGGACCTACAGCATTAGCTGTATCTAAGGATGATGCTACAGCACCAGCTAGAATTCTGGCTGAATTCGCTAAGACCGCTCCTAAGCTGGAACTGAAGGCTTCTGTAGTTGAAGGAACCTACTATGATCAGGCTGGAACCCAGGTTATCGCAACCATTCCATCCAGAGAAGTTCTTCTTGGAAAGCTGCTTGGAAGCATCCAGTCCCCAATCACCAACCTGGCTCGCGTACTCAATCAGATCGCAGAGAAAAATGGTGGTGCAGCAGAGGCTTAATCTGCAAAATGAATTTGTGGCTCTTTTATCCGCATAGTCCGGAAAAAGCAGCCTGAAACACAGATCCTATCGAAAAATAAATTTTAAACAGGAGGAAATTAAAATGGCAAAGTTAACAACCGCTGAGTTTATCGAAGCTATCAAGGAATTATCCGTATTAGAACTGAACGATTTAGTAAAGGCATGTGAGGAAGAGTTTGGCGTATCTGCAGCAGCAGGCGTTGTAGTTGCAGCAGCAGGTGCTGGCGCAGCAGCAGCTGAAGAGAAGACCGAATTCGACGTTGAGCTGACCGAAGTTGGACCAAACAAGGTTAAGGTTATCAAGGTTGTTCGTGAAGCTACCGGTTTAGGCCTGAAGGAAGCTAAGGACGTAGTTGATGGCGCACCAAAGGTATTAAAGCAGGGCGCATCCAAGGAAGAAGCAAACGATATCAAGGCAAAGTTAGAGGCAGAAGGAGCAAAGGTTACCCTGAAGTAATCAAAGCTTACTGTACAGACTTATATTTAGATATGAGCGCTTTTCAGAACCCACAGTACTGTGAAAACAGACTGTGGGTTCTTTTTTTCTTTTACACAGTTATTTCAAAATAGCTGTTTGTGATGTCATTTACCTTATATTCTTTTTATATTTGTAAGTACTTCCAAAAGTACAATAATATGGTTGCATATTTCGAAAAAATAGTATATATTAGTTGAGGCTCGATGAGCTGATAAGTAAAAAAGATAAATATAAAAGTGTACAACATACTATTGGAAAAAGACCCCAGGCCAAGGAGCAAACGACTAATCATAAGGCAGCTCCTCTACCTGGGGTCTTTTTAGGGGAAGAGAGTATTTTATATACGGGAAAAAACATCCGGCGCTGTTGCGCATCGGGTGTTTTTTCTTGTTATGCGTATTTATAATAGGAAGAAACAGGTTCGGATCCAGGATGAAGCCTTTAAGGATAAAACACGTTACATGTACAGATATAAATACAAAAACAGCATAAAACTGTACTTTTGTAATAATTACGTAAGAAAAATCACAGGTAAAAGTTATGGCTTTTTTTCGGAAATTATAATATACTATGAACTGTGATGGAGAGGTTATTCATCCGGGACAAATTATCAATATTCTCCAGAAAAAGGAGAAAATGCAAAAAATGCAAAAAAACTATTGATAATTTTCCTTATCAGAAGTATAATCTACTCGTAATGCAATAAGGAATTTCAAAAAGTATTTCAAAAATCAAAGGAGAGTGCATTCATTATGAAGAAGCAGACAAAATTAGTTGCTGTATTATCAACAGCAGCACTGCTTGCTATCGGTGCATCTATGACATCTTTCGCAGCTACAGGCTGGGCAGAAGAAGATGGAACATGGGTATACTATGATAGAAACGGTGACAAAGTAACAGATAAGTGGGCTAAGTCCGGTAACAACTGGTATTACTTAGACAGCAACGGTGAGATGGCTGTAGATCAGCTGATCGAAGACGGTGACAACTACTACTATGTTGACGTAAACGGCGTTATGGCAGCTAACCACTGGGTAGCTATTGATAACGAAGATGTTGGCGATGATGATGAGCCAGAGCATTACTGGTACTACTTCCAGGCTAACGGCAAGGCTTTAAAGCAGGGTGACTCTGATACCGTTTCCTTAAAGACTGTAAATGGTAAGAAGTACGCATTCGATGATGAAGGCAAGATGCTGTACGGTTGGGTTTCTTCCGATAACGCTGAGCGTATCGACAATACCGATGATGACGCATTCAAAGATGGCGTTTACTACTTCGGTGGTGAAGATGACGGTGCTATGACTACTGGTTGGTTACTGATCGACGTTTCTTACGACGAAGCAACTAATGATGATTACAAGTACACCGCTCCAACATTCAATGATGATGATGATCAGACTCGTTGGTTCTACTTCAAGTCCAACGGTAAGAAGCTCTATGCTGATAACGGTGAGAGAACCAAAGATAAAACTATCAACGGTAAGAAGTACGCATTCGATGAGTACGGTGCAATGGTAGCTGAGTGGTCTCTGGATGAAGACGATGAGAAGAAGGCTTCTGATACTGAAGCCCAGGAAGCAGCTTCTACTGCAAGCACCTCCGAAGCTTGGGAAGGCAACGGCAAGTATGCTAAGTATACTCAGGCATGGAAGTACTACAACAGCGTAGAAGACGGTTCCCGTGTAAGCAAGGGCTGGTTCAAGGTTGTTCCTGCTGAAATGCTGAACAAAGAGAAATATGATGATGACGAAGAGTCCTGGTACTATGCAGATGGTTCCGGTAACCTGTACGCAGGTGAATTCAAGACCATCAAAGGCAAGAAGTACGCATTCCGTAACGATGGCCGTATGTTAACCGGTCTTAAGTTCATCAAAGAAGGCGATGAAGACTTCGCTGACGTTAAGGCTGATGATGATGATAGCAGACCATTCGATAACGAAGACGATTTCTTTGACAACGCAATTGAATTCTATGAGCCAAACGGTTACAAGTGCTACTACTTCGGTGGCGGCGATGACGGTGCTATGAGAACCGGAAAGACCACTATCAACTATGATGGTGAGAATACAAGCTTCTACTTCGAGAAGTCTGGCGGTAAGAAGGGTGCTGGTGTAACTGGTGAGAAAGATGACAAGCTGTATCAGTCCGGTATGCTGTTAAAGGCTGACTCCGATGACAAGTACATCGTTGTTGATAAGGCTACCAAGACTGTTAATGGCAAGACCGTTGTTACCTACAACAAATTAGATGATGCTAAGGACTTCATGGATCAGAATGACGTAGTTGCAACCAATCTGCTGGAAAACACTACTGCTGATACCCGTGTAAACATCGGAAACAACAGCAACAAGAAAGCTGAAGATCTGACTGAAGCTTATAAGATCAGATTTACTCAGTCTGATAAAGATGTTAAGCATGAATACGTTCTTGTAAATACTTCTGGTAAGGTAATTGACAGCAAGGGCAAGAACAAAGATGGTAACGATTACTACTATGTAACCGATAGCAAGGGCGTTATCACCAATGTATATGTAGAGAACTAATTATCAAATACATAGTCTCTAGTATAACTAAAAATTAAGGGGGAAGCGTTATAGCTGATGTAATTATATATTAGCTATAACGCTTTTCTTTTATAATCAAAAACTGCCAAGGAGGTAATCCCATGTTAAAAAAACATTTATTAACTGTAGGACTTGCTGTATTGCTGGCAACGACCAGCTCTGTACCTATTTTTGCAGAAACAACATCCACCACTTCCACAACAACCACAATGGAAAACTGCGGTGCTTATTTATTTGAGTGGCGTCCTATTGATTGTGGAAACGGTAATTATTTTGCTATTCTTGTAGGTGGAAATACACTTCAGGAAAGCAACGTGATTTTAAACCGTGGATATGATTATGCCTATACTTTTGATCCTATGACTTATCAACGTCCCTGGGGAACGGTTCCAGATCTGGTAAACGTGGATGGGAAATGGGGTATCCCTGAAAACTGGTCTTCTATGCCTCAGGATAGTCAGCCAGTAATGCAGATTGTTTTGAAAACAAACTATAAAACATTAAGTACTGATAAGCGTTATGTTAATGTAGTTCATCTTCCTTCCAACATAGACTCATCTACTCTTCCATCTGAAGTACGTAAATATCTGATTAATGTAGACGGTTCCGATGCAGGCGCCTACACCGACACTATAACTCCTGGTTGGCAGGACCTGGAAGATGGCACCGTTAAATATATGAAACCTGACGGCACTTATGTATCAAATGGCTGGCTGCAGTTAGATGATAAGAAGTACTATATGGATGAAAATGGTGTAAAATTAACCGACACAATTACTCCGGATGGGTATTATGTAAATATAAATGGTGAAAAAACTTCTTATATGCCTGGTTGGTTTAAAGACGGTGACAATTGGCGATACATTCTAAAAAATGGATACTATGCTCAAAACGGCTGGCTTCAAGATCCTGCGACACAGAAATACTACTATTTTAATATGGCTGCTATTATGGAAGCAGATACTACTACCCCAGATGGTTATTATGTAGGAGCTGATGGTGCCTGGGACGGAAATGCATCCACAAAAAATACTACTGAAGAAAAAAATCTTGGACCTGGCGTAGACAAGGGCTGGGAGCCAGTAGATACCGGCTGGAAGTTCAAACAGGAAGATGGAACCTACCTTACCAATTCCTGGAGACAGGACAGCAACGGTAAGTGGTATTACCTGAATGAAGATGGCTGGATGCTAAAAAATGCTAACACACCAGACGGTTACCATGTAGATGCTAATGGTGTATGGGATGGTGACGCTGCAACTGAAAGTGAAAGCGAAGAAGCAGCTGAATAATTGATTTGAAATATTTGATGTTTTATATTTACTGCAGGATCATAATTATTTTGGTCCTGCAGTTTTCGCATATTCGGACTATAATATATAGGTGCTTATTTCTTGTTCGTCCTTAAAATTCATGTTATTATTAAATGGTAGCAGGCTTATATAACAATATTAGAAGGGAACTGCATCGATGAAGAATTTGAATATTCCTGTTGGCGTTTCAGATTTTGAAAAGATCCGAAAAAATGAATATTACTATATTGATAAATCTGGTTTGATTGAAGATCTTTTAAAAAGAACAGCAGAAGTAACATTAATTACTCGTCCACGTCGTTTTGGTAAAACCTTAGGCATGAGTATGCTGGCGAACTTCTTTGATATCAGAAAAAACAGTAAAGAAATATTTGAGGGATTGGAGATCTGTGATCATCAAACTCTTTGCAGCGAATGGATGAATCAGTATCCAACAATTTTTGTTTCATTTCGACAGGTAGATGGACTGAACTTTAATGGAGCCTATGACATGCTTACAATGGTCATTTCAGAATTGTACAAAGAACATCTATATCTGCTAGACAGTGATAAAATAAGCGAATACGATAAAGAGCTTGCCAGGCAATTAATACAGGGTGTTGCTTCTGCAAAGGATATAAAAAGCAGCTTATTATTTTTAACAAGATTAATGCAGCAATATTATGGAAAGAAGGCAGTTCTTCTTATAGATGAATACGATGTTCCTGTAGCTAAAGCAAGCAGTCATGGCTATTACAAAGAAATGCTTGATGTTATGAAAGGTTTAATGCTGGCATTAAAGGACAATACATCTCTTTGCTTTGCAGTGATCACAGGATGTTTAAAAATTGCAAAGGAAAGCATTTTTACAGGAACGAACAACTTTGTTTCTGATACGATTACAGATTCGCGGTTAAATGAATACTTTGGCTTTGTACAAAGTGAGATTGATCAGATGCTTAAAGATGCAGACGCAATGGAGTATGCTCTAAATATAAAAAAATGGTACGATGGCTATCATTTTGGAGATTATGATATTTATTGCCCATGGGATGTAATGAACTATCTTTTTGAACTTCAGCACAATCCAAAAACAAAACCTGTCAGTTATTGGAAAAATACCAGTGACAATGCAATTATCAGGTCGTTTATTGACTATGCAGGCAGTACCATTACACAGAAATTGGAAGTGCTGATGGCAGGTGGATATATTATCCAACGCATAGATGAAAATTTAACGTACGACTATTTACATTCTTCTGAAGACAATCTTTGGAGCATGTTGTATTTAACTGGATATTTAACTAAATTACGTGAAAATGATTATGAGGGTGAATTGCTCGAAGGAACAATGGCACTAATCATCCCCAACGCTGAAATAAAAGAAATTTTTGAAACGACCGTTATTAAATGGTTTGATGACAGTGCAAAAAAATGGAATAGAAATGCTTTGTTTGATGCGGTTTGGAATGGTGACAGTGAGCGCATCACAAAAGAAATGAATTCTCTTTTGCGGCGTACAATCAGTTACCATGATTATAAAGAGGATTTTTACCATGCTTTTCTTGCAGGTATCTTTACAGGCGCCGGATATATGGTGGACTCTAATAAAGAACATGGCGAAGGGCGGAGTGATGTGGTCGTTTACGATTTTATCAATGCACGTGTAGCTATTTTTGAAGCAAAATATACGAAAGTTCTGGATAATTTGGAAAATGAATGTGATATTGCATTACAACAGATCAATGATCGAATGTATGCTAAGGAATACGAAGATGATTATGATGAGATTTTATGCTATGGGATTTCATTTTTCAAAAAGCGATGTATGGTAAGAAAGAAATAAAATAATTGCTCCTTTTAATACTTTTCCGTATTGCGAGGTGGAAGGGGATACCATTGATTTATACTATTTGAAATGTTATACTTTATGCAAAATTACGCATTAAATTAAGAAAAAGTGAGGGCTATCCTTTATGAAAGAAACAAACACAACTGCCTGGTTTCAGTCACTTGAAAAGGCTTTAGGAAAACTGGCAGCAATTGCAGCAGTGGTTATTTTGTTGATTTTTCCATTGTATGTAAGAGATTTTTATTTTGATATATTAAATGCAAAATATCAATTTTATTATATTACAATGTTAGCAGTACTCATTATAGCATTCATTATATTTGTTTTTCATGTTATTCAGGATTTCAGATATGAGGATGGGAAAAATGTAAAGGTAATGTTTCGCAGCTTTTCTATTAAAAAAATGCCTTTATCTCATAGCTTTGCCAGTATATTTCTGATCGTATGCATTATATCTACATTGCAGTCACAGTATCTATACGAGTCATTTTGGGGAAATGAGGGAAGATACACGGGACTGTTTTTATTGGCTATTTACGTGATCACTTTTCTTTTTATCAGTAGATTTTTGAAATTAAAGAAAAGATATTTGAATTTGTTTTTGGTTGCAGGAATGTTGGCGTGTATATTCGGAATTACCGACTATTTTAAATTAAATCTCTTTCATTTCAAGGATGAATTAGTAGCTGCTGATTGGCCTGTTTATACATCTACATTTGGGAATATTAATACGTATAATGCATATGTAGCCTTAGTGATTGGCTGTTGCGGGGCATTATTTATTGATGCAGAAACGAAGAAAGAAAAAATATGGTATTTTATCTGCTATCTGATCGCGTCTTATTCATTGATCACAGGTGGAAGTGATAATGCATATCTGGCATTGCTTGCACTGTTTGGTTTCCTGCCTTTCTGGGCATTTAGAACCTGGAAAGGTGTAGAAAAATATTTTGTTATGTTATCTTCATTTGCAACTATAACCTACATAGCCGGACTGATCCATAATCATATGGGAAACAGAGTTGAGATACTGGAAGGTGTTTTCAGTGTTGTGATCCGTTCTCGTCTGCTGGTGTTTGCAGTTGCGGGATTATGGTTGTTAACAGTTATTTTGTATGTAATAGAGGCAGCTGCAAAGGAAAGAATATATAAGTTAGGAAAACTTCCAGTGTATATCTGGACTGTATTGGCTGCAGTTATTATATTGGCAGTCGGATATGTACTTTATGATGCCAATGCAGGCGGACATGCAGATAAGTATGGAAGCGTCCAGAGATATGTTCATTTTGATGATGACTGGGGAACACAAAGAGGTATGGTCTGGAGACTGGCTCTGGATGATTATAAAAATGAATTTACATGGAATGAAAAGGTTTTTGGTTATGGACCGGAAACGTTTGGTATTATGACGCATCAGTGGAATAATGATGAAACCATTGCGAAAACCACTGTAATTTACGATAATGCACATAATGAATATCTTCAGTATTTTGTAACTATTGGACCGATTGGAGTGCTTTCTTATGTGGGAATATTAATTTGCGCCTGCATAGAAATGAACAGAAGAAAAGAAAAATCTCCTTATGTGTTAGGCTGTTTCTTTGCAGTGTTATGCTATGCTGTACAGGCAACTGTTAACTTATGCGTGCCGATTGTTGCGCCGATCATGTGGATGTTGATGAGCGTTGGAACAGCTCAGAGCGAGGACGAGGAATGACACAGGCTGCTTTCTTATTATTTGTATTTTTAAAACAGTTTTATATAAAAAGTTCAGGCAGTGTTGGAATCGCTGATCTGTGTATGGCTTTTTGCGTGATATTTCTTGTTTTAGATATAGTACGCGGAAAGAGAAAAATGCCTTCGGTGACAGACTTGAAAAGAGAAAAATTCTTAATTGCATTTCTGATCTGCGTAGTAATTATAAATCTGTTTTTTACTATTAAAGATCGCTGCCTGGATTATGAACGATATACCTTATACTGGATTTTTAATGGGGCGGCCATATGGTGTTTCTTAGAATTGGCAGATAAAGACTTTTTAAAAAAGTTGAATGGGGTATGTAAGATCAATATTCTAACGCAGGCAGTTATATGGGTGCTTGGTTATGGAAGAGTATTTACAGAATATTGGGGACCAACCCGGTATATGGGTACCTTTAATGATCCTAATCAGTATGCATTTTATCTGTTTTGTATGATTTTATTAATCAGCTTGTATGCATGCAATTATGGGGACCGTACGGCCCCCATCTATTATTGTCTGGGTGTGTTTTTTATGAGTATATCCAAATCCACGGGCATTTTTTTAGGTTTGATGTTGTATACAGTAGGAATGGCGATATGGTTTTATGTAAGATATAGGAGTAAATGGAACATTCCCAGAAAAACAGAAATGACGTTGGGCGTGGTACTTATACTGGCAGCTATCGCAATAGTGATAAAAATTTTCCCAGGTCCGGATTTTAATCTTAAGAATACGGATTATACTATGCTTACCAGAATACAGGAAAAGATATGGAAAGTACTATATGGAGGCAATTCTACCATGCTTTCCGACCGGGGAATGGACCGGGTGGCATTGTATCCTAGATATTTATTGTTAGGAGCAGGAGAAGGTAATTTTAATCGTTTCCTGAAAGCCGCTCAACAAAATGAGATCCATTGCAGTTTTCTCAATATATGGTTTAGTTATGGTGTGATTCCAACTGTATTACTTTTAAAGTGGCTTTGGGAAAAAATGAGAAAAATTTCTGCTGTAGAATGGATAATTGCCGGTTCTTTAATAGTAGAAAGCTTTTTGCTGGTAAATTATCGTCAGCCATTCTTCTGGATGATCCTTTTATATGGCTATATACGGCAGAAGAATCAAGAAAAAACTGCTTCAACGTTGTCTTTTCAGCAGTCAGATGATATACTGTAAAATGGTTTATCAGGCGGAATATAAGATTACAAGCGAAATATAGATAGGAAATAAAGACTTATGAGGATAGATGAAAAATACAAACGACTGATCAAATGCTTCTTTTCAGTGGTTATGATCCTGCTTCTTACAGTAACATATCATCAGTTTTGGGTTCGTTATTATAATAAGATCATTTTGTATCCGTTTTACCGCAGAGGTATGTGGATGATGGCGGGAATTTACGCTGCTATGCTGATCTTCTTTATGAATGCGTATGGCGGTTTTAAAATCGGATATCTGAGAAAAGGAAATCTGATTTATTCCCAGGCATTGTCTTTGATATTTACGAATATTTTTACATACTTTCAGCTGTCTGTTCTGGATAAGAAATTATTCGAACCAAAGATGGTTTTAGTTATGACAGTAGCGGACGTGTTGATCGTATGGTGCTGGACGATGTTGTTTCAGCTTTTGTATGCAAATGCCTTTCCGCCAAGGAGAATGCTGCTGATTTCAGGAGAACGGTCTGATTATCATTTAATAGAAAAGATCAATGCCAGAGATGATAAATATATGATCTGTGAAACGATCAATTATCATATGGGTAAAGAGGCACTGATTGAGAAAATCCATCAGTATGATGCGATTATTGTTGGTGATATTCCTTCTCATGAAAGAAATGTAATAATCAAGTATTGTTTTGATCATTCGATTAGGACATACAGTGTTCCCAAAATATCTGATATTCTGCTTCGCAGTTCGGATGAACTGAATTTGTTTGATACACCATTATTATTGTCAAGAAATATGGGATTAAGCATTGAGCAGCAGTTTGTGAAACGTGTGATCGATATCATCGGATCTATGATAGGAATTATTATTACAATTCCGTTTTTTATTGTCATCGGACTGAGTATTAAGCTGACAGATCATGGACCAGTTTTTTATACCCAGACACGTTTAACCAAAGATGGAAGACCGTTTAAAATCTATAAGTTTCGTACAATGATACAGAATGCAGAAAAAGACGGAGTTCCACGGCTGGCAGCAGAAGGTGATCCGCGTATTCTTCCTGTAGGACGTTTACTTCGCGCAACCCGTCTGGATGAACTGCCACAGGTACTTAACATCTTAAAAGGTGATATGTCTATTGTAGGTCCTCGTCCGGAGCGTCCGGAACTGGTAGAAGAATTTACTAATGAAATCCCAGAATTCCCGGACAGAATGAAAGTAAAAGCGGGTCTGACAGGTTATGCCCAGGTGTATGGAAAATATAATACTACACCGTATGATAAGCTGAAATTTGATCTTATGTATATTCGTAAGTATTCAGTTCTTTTAGATCTGAAACTTATTATTATGACACCGAAGATCCTGTTTTTGAAAGAAAGTACAGAAGGAGTGGAGAAATGAGAAAAGCTCTCCTGGTAACTCATGTAAGTGGGTTTGTGCCTCAATTTGAAATGAATAATGTACATATCCTTCAGAATATGGGATATGAGGTGCATTATGCCAGTAATTTCCATAATCCTTCTTATGGTGATGATAATAGTCGCCTGGAAGGAACAGGAATCATCTGTCATCAGATAGACTTTGAGAGAAGTCCTTTTAAACGGAAGAATATAACTGCGTATAGGCAGTTGAAAAAATTAATGGAAGAACATGAATTTGACCTGGTGCACTGCCACACCCCTATGGGTGGGGCTTTAGCCCGTCTGGCAGCACATAATACCCATACAGGTCCGGTGATCTACACTGCTCATGGCTTCCATTTTTTTAAAGGAGCGCCACTTATAAATTGGATGATTTATTATCCGGTGGAATGGAGACTTTCTTATTGGACAGATTGTTTAGTCTGTATCAATGGGGAAGACTATAAGCGGGCAGTTAGTAAATTTCATGCAAAAAAAATTGTACAGATACCTGGAGTTGGTATCAATTCAAAAGAAATTGAAGCACAGACGGTTGATGTAAAGAAGAAAAGAGAAGAACTAGGACTTCCGACAGAGGGTATTGTCATTTTATCTGTTGGTGAAATGACAAAGAACAAGAATCAGGAACTGATCATACGCATGGTGGCAGAGTATAAGAAAAAAGGTGAAAAGATCTGTTATGCGCTGTGCGGAAAAGGTACAGAAGAAGAGCGTCTGAGAGGACTGGTTGCAGAACTGGGTGTTGAGAATGAGGTAAAGTTCTTAGGATATCATAAGGATATTTATGAAATCTATAAAATGGCAGATATTTTTGTATTTCCATCTTTGCGTGAAGGAATGCCAGTGGCACTTATGGAAGCCATGGCCAGTGGACTTCCTGTAATCTGTTCTGACATCCGGGGCAATCGAGATCTTCTTGAGAATAAGAAGGGCGGTGTTTTGATAAAAGGACATAAGGTGGAAGATTATGTGAAGGCTTTAGAGTGGATGGTTGAGAATAGAATATCCTGGGAAAAAATGGGGGATTTTAATCGAAGGAAGGCAGAGAAATTTGATAAGAAGAATGTAGTTGGAATTATGGAAAAAATGTATGAAGCAGTCAAACAGAAATAATTTAACATAGGTTTGGTTGTTATTTCCTGCACCTTTCAGAACATTGCGTTTTCAGGTATCGAATGATATACTTGAAATGTTCTATAATTGAATGAAGAAAGAGAGAAAAACTTAATGAGTCTTTCTAATATAAATGTTGATATTATTGTTCCTATCTATAATGCATATGAATATTTGAAGGCATGTGTAGATAGCCTTATTTTATATACGGATCTAACATATAATCGTATTTTACTATTAAATGATTGCAGTACAGATGAGAGAGTGAAGCATTATCTTAATACAATACAGCAAGATCATATTATAGTGATACACAATGAATCGAACCTTGGTTTTTCAGCTAATATTAATAAGGGTATATCGATGTCTGAAAATGATGTTGTTTTCTTAAATTCAGATACAGTAGTAACTTGTAATTGGCTTGAAAAATTACAAAATTGCGCTTACGCAGATGAAACAATTGCAACCGTGACCCCGTTATCTAATTCTGCTACAATTTGTTCTGTACCATCATTTTGTGAGGATAATGTATTGCCTCCCGAAATATCTATTGATGATATGGCTGAACTGGTAGAAAGCTGCAGTATGAAGCAGTATCCAACGATACCGGTGGCGCACGGTTTTTGTATGTATGTAAAAAGATCAGTATTAAATGTAGTTGGTAATTTGAATGCAGAAGTTTTTCAACGTGGATATGGTGAAGAAAATGATTTTTGTTTCCGGGCAGAGGAGTTAGGCTTTCATCATGTGATGTGTGATGATACATTTATTTATCATGCAGGAACAGCATCCTTTGTTAGTCAGGATAAGAAAAAATTGATCCAGGAACATAATAAATACCTGTTTTCAAATTATCCGTCTCAAATGAGAAATGTGGAGAATTATTGCAAAGGAAATCCTAATCATATTATTCAGGATAATATTGAATTAAGGCTGCAAATATTACAGATTTTAAAAAATCAAAGGAAAACAATTTTATATCAGGTTCAGTCCGATTTCCGAGAAGGTACATTTGATGCAATAGGAGGTACACAGCTTCATGTCAAAGATCTGACAGAAGGTTTACAGAATAAGTATAATATTGTTGTTGCTGCCAGAGATGAAAAATGGTTAAATGTTACGCTTTATTCAGATGAAAAAGAAGTGAGATTACGCTTCTTTATCGGCTTGGCAGTTGATTATATGCCATTTCGCAGTGTGAAGTTTCGTAAAATTTACGATCATATACTGGAGCTGTTTAGGATTGATCTTATTCATATACATCATGTGATTGGGCTGACGTTAGAATTATATTATGCTGGGGAAGCGGCAGGAATTCCTGTTATTACAACACTCCATGATTTTTATTGCCTATGTCCAAGTATAAAAATGCTGGACATGTCGAATAAATTATGCTTGTATGAGGATAGTCATGAACGTTGCGCAGATTGTTTGCGGAAAAGAAAAAATATCATGCCGTCATTGGACTATATTCGTATATGGCGACAAGAGCATTTATATGGATTGAAATTATCCGGTACAATTATTGTACCATCAGAGAGTACAAAAGAAATTTTTCTTCGTTATTATCCTGAATTAAATGGGAAAATAATTGTGATAGGTCATGGTTTGAAAAAATTTCCTGCTATACATGAAATATCAAAATTCCGAAAAACCAATACATTTAATATTGCTTTCTTAGGAGGAGTAGGCAGCCCTGCTAAGGGGGGAGATATTATTTGCCAAATGATAAAGCATGGAAGTAAAAATATTCACTGGTATGTATTTGGGATAATGGGACATTGCGATTTGGGAATGTTGCAACAGGATAATTATACTAAAATCGGACAGTATAAACGGGAGGATCTTCCAGAATTAATGCAAAAATATGAAATTGATCTGGTTGGTATTTTACCTATATGGCCAGAAACATTTTGTTATACCTTATCAGAGAGTGTTTTGTGTGGTGTGCCAGTAATTGCTTCGGATATAGGTGCAATAAGCGAACGGATTCATAAGCATTTATGCGGCTGGATTGTAGAACAAAATAGTAGTTGGAAGGATATTTTAGATAAAATAGAATACATTCGTTTGCATTCGGAAGAATATCAAAAGGTAAAAGCAGAATTGAAAAATGTTCCTGTTGAAACGATAGAAATGATGTTAAATCGATATATTGATGTATATCAAAGCCAGCCAGAAAGAAACTACAATAGCCCCAATATTAGATTTGATAATCGATTTATAGTGAATGCATGGCTTAGTACGCAGGGAAAGAATTATGAAGACGATGAAAATTATCAGCGTTTGGAACAAGCTGAGATGGACTTGCAAAATATTAAAAATTCAACTGCCTATAAAATATCAATTCGTATGAGTCAGCTTAAGATTCCTTTTAAACGTCAATTAAAGTATCTGGCTTATAAAATGTATAATGCAATAAGGCGTTGAAGTAAGAGAGATTAGGTAAAAGAGGAATATAAATGGTTGATATTTCAGTATTAATGGCGGTTCATAATGAATCGACAGAACTAATTGCATGTGCAATACAGTCAATTATGAATCAATCAATGCAAACATTTGAATTGATTTTATGTGATGACGCATCAAATCTGGTTGTTTCGCAGTATTTAAAAAAAATTCAGATGTCGGATGATCGAATCCATTTATTACGCAGTGATGAGAACCTGTATGCAGGAAAGACACGCAATATGGGACTTAAGGTTGCAAAGGGACGATATATTGCAATTTTAGATGCAGATGATTATAGTTATCCAGACAGATTAAAGATACAGTATGAATTTCTGGAATCACATTCTCAATACGCATTTGTTTGTAGCGATGCAGATATATATGATGGAAAAAATACACTTCCAAGTCAATACAAACTAAAAAGTGATCCTGAGAAGGAAGATTTCCTTTGGGGAATGCCTTTTGTCCATGCAACTGTGATGATCAGGAAAGCATGTATGGATCAAGTTGGTGGATATGCAGAGACAAAAGTAAGTCGACGTTCAGAGGATTACGATTTATTTATGCGATTATATGCGTTGGGTTATAAAGGATATAATCTAAATCAGATATTATATCGTTATTATGTGAATCCGGAATTAATGAAAAAAAAACGTTTGTATCGGTATCGCGTTGACGAGGCACGAATTAGAATGAAAAATTTTAAATTATTGGAATTATGGCCAAAAGGGTTTCTATATGCGATAAAGCCATTATTGGTGGGTCTTATTCCGCATGAGTTAATGTGGAGGTTAAAAAATAAACAATGATAGGAATTATTATATTAACTTATAATAACTGGGAAGAAACAAAACGTTGTATTGAAAGTATTGTGAATTTTCCACCGGAAGAAGACTATCATATTTATTGCATAGATAATGGATCGTCTGTACGATCACCTTTCGATTTTGAAAAGCAATATGGAAAACAGATACTTACTTTAATATGTACAGGAAAAAATCTTGGTTATGCAGCTGGAAATAATGTAGGGATTAAAGAGGCATTACAGGATGGCTGCGAATGGCTTGTAATCAGCAATAATGATATTGTATTTTGTGAAAACGCAATATCAGAAATGGCATTATATTTAAAAAATCATCCACAGGTAGGAATTGTTGGTCCGAGAGTTATAAGGCGGGATGGAAAAACACAAAAGGGTTGTATGTGTATAAAAACCGGGATGAAGGAAAAGTATCTTTTAAGGACACGGTTCCACATTTTTTTCCCTAAATATAATAAAATATATTGGGGAATGAATCATGATTATGATCATGATTTATTTCAAGTTCATGCAGTTTCCGGTTGTTGTTTTATGATATCGGCTAAATGTGCACAAGAAGTAACACCATTAGATGAAGGAACTTTTTTATATGAGGAAGAATTTATTTTGGGGATAGTGATGGAAAATGCTGGTTGGAAAACAATGTATGTTCCAACATGTACAGTATTACATTTACATGGAGCAAGTACTTGTTATGTAAAGGCATTTGCTTATACATGTAATGTCCGAAGTGAGATATATTATTGCCGTAAATATTTAAAAGCATCTCGTATTGCAATTTTTGGCTTATATTTATATCGATTGTCAATTTATATGCTGCATTGTTTAAAATCAAATGATTACCGTAAATCTATTAGATGTTTTATGAGAGATACGGTGAATTATTTGTGGAATATATAAATAGCTAGTTTATAGTTGATTAAAAAACAAAATGAGGTTTGTAGGATGGAAAAAATAAAAGAATTATATGCATATAGACAAATGATATTTAGTTTAGTGCAAAGAGAACTTCGAGGGAGATATAAAGGCTCAGTTTTAGGTTTTTTATGGACATTTATAAATCCCCTTTTGCAATTAATTGTGTATACAATTGTATTTTCTGTCATTATGCGCAATGGAATTGAAAAGTATTATATATTTTTATTTGTAGCGTTAGTTCCATGGACATTAATAAGTTCGGCTTTAGTTAATGGTTCTACATGCATTCTTTCTTCTTCTGATATGATAAAGAAGATATATTTTCCAAGAGAGGTATTGCCACTTTCTAATACAATAAGCAATTTTGTGAATATGGCATTATGTTTTTTAGTAGTATTTGCAGTATTGATTTTTAGTGGATTTGGATTGAATTTTAAAGCATTATTACTTATGCCTATAATAATGCTTGTAGAATTTATTTTAACATTAGGAATTACATTATTGACTTGTGCTGTAACTGTATATATGAGAGATGTTGCGTATATATTAAGTATTGTGTCTATGGCGTGGCAGTTTTTGACACCAATCATGTATTCCTCTGATATGGTTCCAGAAAGATTACTGCCTATTTTTAGATTAAATCCTATGACGGCAGTTATTGAAGCATATAGATCCATTCTTTATTATAAGGAAATTCCAGATTTGTCCACTTTATTAACAGCCTTTCTATTTGGCATTGTAACTTTAATTGTAGGACAGGTTGTATTTACAAAACTGCAAAGAGGTTTTTGTGAGGAACTGTAAAGAAGTTATGAGGATAGATAGATGAATAATGAATATGTAATAGAAGTAAATGATGTAAAAAAATATTTTAAAATATATGCAGACAAGGGTGCAACAGCTAAAGAAAAAATTTTATTTTGGAATAGAAATAAATATGAGAGAAAACAGGTTTTAGACGGGGTAAGCTTTAAAATAAAAAGAGGAGAATCGGTAGGGTTAGTTGGTCACAATGGATGTGGTAAAAGTACCACTTTAAAATTAATAACAAGGATCATGTATCCGGATGCAGGCAATATTGTGATACGGGGAAGAGTATCCAGTTTATTGGAACTGGGAGCGGGTTTTCATCCGGATATGACAGGAATTGAAAACATATATATTAATGCATCTATTTTTGGTTTGACAAAAAAGGAGATAGATGCAAAACTGCAGGATATTATTGAATTTGCTGAATTGGGAGAATATATTAATAACCCAGTTCGCACGTATTCTTCAGGTATGTATATGCGTTTAGCGTTTGCGGTTGCAATAAATGTAGATGCAGATATACTTTTGATTGATGAAATATTAGCTGTAGGAGACGTTAATTTTCAAACAAAATGTATTAATAAGCTATTTGAGTTAAAAAATCAGGGGATTACAATTGTTTTGGTATCTCATTCAATGGATCAGGTAGAAAAAGTTTGTACAAGAAGTATCTGGCTTCAGGATGGAAAAATAAAAATGGATGATACACCTCAGATAGTAAAACAGGCATACTTAAACTATATGGATGGGGAACGTAAAAAGGCGGCGGATCATAAGTTACAAGTTAAAAATGAAACTGTAAAAGAAAAGACAAAAGATAATGAAGCAAAAGATGTAAAGATAGAAAAGAAGGTAGAAAGAAGAGGAACCGGGGAAGCCAGAATTAATAAAGTTTTATGCTTAAATGAGGCAGGCCAGGAAACCTATTTTTTTGATATAGAGGAAACAATATCATTCAAGCTTCTCTATAATGTTGACAAGAAAATGGAAAATGTTAATTTTGGATTGTGTATTTATAGAAACGATGGTGTGAGATGTTATGGTGTAAATACTATTACAGATGATATAAGCAAGAAAGTTTTGGATTCTGATAGTACAGTAGAGTTAGAATTTGAAAAAATTAAGTTATTGCCGGGAACATATACAGCGGATGTAACAATAGAAAAGCAGAATGGGGAAACTGTAGATTATTATGATAAAGCAGTTAAATTTGAAATTGGTGGAAACAGGAAATGTAGTGGAGTAGCTTGGCTGGATCACAAATGGAAATTATAGGGGAGAAAACATAAAGTTTGGGAGGTATGTGGGATGATAGTATCGTTTGTATTTACGATGGATCCAATTCATGAAAATTTATCACAAACATGGGTATTTTATAAAGCAATATCATTTGCACTTAAAAATCATGGAGCTGTAATTGCTCAAGAACATTATTTTAATGGATGGGATAAGCAAAAAAAATTATTTCCGCAGTTTTTCAGAGAAGATATGTGTGAGATGTTTGAATATGATGTACCTGACAATTCAGCTGTTCAGGCGATTGAAAAAATATCAATTCCTAAAGAAATAGAAGAGAGATATATTTTAAAATATGGGAATCCATCAGACGCATATATGGCTACATTTACACAGGATTGGCCAGAATTAGAAGAATTTTTATGCTTGAAATTAAATGAATTGATTGAAAAGAGTAATCAGAAAATAGAAGCCATAACATCGTTAACATATTTGAAATTTCTCGATAATATATCGCACAAACTAAATATACCAATTTTATATTATGAATGGGGGCCATTTCATTATCCTATATATAGAAATACAGCATATATTGACATAAATGGTCGATATAAGGATGTTGCATCATTATATAATTTATTTAAGAATGATCCAGATACAAGAGATTTGCCTGTAATTAAAAGAAAAGATTTATTAGCATTATTATTGAAGAAAGACTATATAAAATATCGAGATTTAGATGAGAACAATTTTGACATATATGATAAATACGAAATAGGAATAGCAGCGGGATACAATTCTTTAACAGAAACAAGCTCCCATACGCATTTAAATATGTTGGATTTATATTACTTATCATCTCAGGTTTTTGATACAGATGAAATAGCAGTTAGATATCATCCGGGCGATCCGTTGCATGCCAAAATGAAAGTGAAAAATGAACTGGAAGGCGGATTAGTTGAATTTATATTATCATGTAAGCGTGTTGCTGCAATTTCATCCAATGTCGAAGTCGAGGCGATGATGTATGGTAAAACTGTATATGATATAGGAAAATTTAAATATAAAGGGTTTGTGAATAATAATATTATCAAATTGGAAGACAAGCAGGTTAATGATGAAATATTAAATTTTATTGTATTTATAATATTAGTACCATTTGAATTGCTTAATAGTGCTGAATATCTGCGCTTTCGCATAACAAACCCAAGTTGGAGAGAATTGTATTTATATCATATGCAGTATTATTTTAAGTGCCTCGATATTCCTTTTTCAGAAGATCCTGCATATGATTTCTCAAAAGAAATTGTTCAGTATATAAATATACAAAAATATAAAAACAAACTTGAAATAGCAGAAGCAAAAATAAAATCAGTTCAAGAAGAAATACAGACTGTAAATGAATTATTGGATCGAACACGGTACGAAAATGAAAAGCAAAAATCCCAAATAGAAGAACAAAGGGAAGAGATTGATAATATAAAAAGTCGATATGATCAGCTGATCCATTCGAAAAGTATGAAGTTGGTCAAGCCGTTACAAAATATTATGTGGAAAACAAAGCAAATTAAAGCCCTTTTTAAATCAAAGGATTAGAAATGGAGAACTGTAATGATAAAAAGCGTGGATATTATTATTCCAATATATAATGCATATGAAGATTTGGTAATATGTTTAGATAGCATTTATAAAAATACGGATTTAAATAAAAATAGATTGATTTTGATTAATGATAATAGTCCAGATCCCAGGATTAAAGAAATACTTGATAAACAGATTAAGAAAAATGTTATTGTAATCCACAATGAAGTAAATAAAGGATTTTCAAATAACATTAATATTGGTATGTCTCAGTCGGATGATAATGATGTTATATTATTGAATTCTGATACAGTGGTTACTTCAAATTGGGTTGAAAAGATCGAAAAATGTGCTTATCATGACAGTGCAATTGGTACGGTTACACCACTGTCAAACAACGCTACCTTATGTTCTGTTCCTTTGTTTTGCGAAGAAAACAAACTCCCAGAGGGGATGAGTATTGAAAAAGCAGGACAAATCGTAGAAAATTGCAGTTTGAGAAAATATCCAAGAATAACAGTTGCTCATGGCTTTTGTATGTATGTGAAACGTGAAGTAATTAAAAAAATAGGTGGTTTTGATGCAGAAACATTTGAACGAGGATATGGAGAAGAGAATGATTTTTGTAATCGTGCAGAACAGATAGGATATCATCATGTGATGTGTGATGATACATATATTTATCACAGTGGAACAAAGTCATTTATATCAAAAGAAAAAGAAGCGTATATTAAGGCACATGATCGCATTTTAAGAGAGCGTTATCCTGTGCAAATGAAGAATAATGATCTGCATTGTAAAGAAAATCCTAATCATTATGTAGGAGATAATGTATCAATTTATTTTGACTTGAATAATGGGAAAAAGAATATATTATATCTTCTTCAGTCAGATTTTAGAGAGGGGTCAGAAAATTGTGTTGGAGGAACACAATTTCATGTATGTGATCTAGTTCAAGGATTAAGGGAAAAGTGTAATGTTTTTGTAGCGGCTAGAGATAAAGAATATTTAAATCTTACGATGTATTACGGAAGTAAGGAACGGACTTTTAAATATTATATAGGAAAAAAAGAACCATTTTTCGAATTTAACAATATTGTTATAGAAAAACTTTGGAGAAATATTTTATCTGCATTTCAGATAAATTTAATTCATGTACATCATGTATTAACAACAAGCTTTGATGTATTCTATGTGGCAAGAGAATATAATATTCCGGTAGTATTTACAGCTCATGATTTTTACTTTATTTGTCCATCGATTAAACTCTTAAATCAGGATGGAAAGGTTTGCGTAGGCAGAAGTGATTGTAAATGTGTTGAGTGTTTGCATTCATTATTGGGGATAACTGATAAAGTAGATTATATAAAAATCTGGAGAGAAAAATGCTTAGAAGTATTAAAGATTTGTAAGAAAGTAGTTGTTCCGGATCAAAGTGCAGCGGATATTTTATTGCAATATTATCCCGCATTAGAAGAAAAACTGATGGTAATTCCACATGGGTATTCTTTGACTGATATTAACAGTTTTGGTGATATTGAATGTACGAATGAAGTGGTGCAAAGCATTGAAAAAATAGCAAAGGAGGGAAATACATATAGTATAAGGGGATGGGCATATTTAAAAAATGCAAAAGTAAAAAATAATAAAATATACGTATGTGCAAAAAATAGCGAAGGACAAACAATAAATATTCCATGTTCCCTGGAAAAACGATTAGATGTATATACTGGAGGCGCAGAGGACACGGTCGGTTTTTTTGCAGTTATTCCAGAAGATATTATAAATGGGGATGAGTTGGAACTACGTATAGCAATAGAAGCGAATAAAAAATTATATTATGCTATGGATACTTTAAAAACTCCTAAATTATCTATAATGCATGAAAGAAATTTAAATGTTGCATTTATTGGAGGATTAAGCAAAGAAAAAGGCGGAGAAGAAATCTATTCAATTATCAGGCAAAAGAAAACAGGGGTAAACTGGTTTGTATTTGGTAATATTGGGGTTCAGGAATTAAATGAATTAAAACAAAAGAACTTAGTAAAAACAGGAGGATATTCTCCAGAAGATTTACCGATGCTTTTAAAAATACACAAGATTGATGTAATAGGTATATTATCTATTTGGCCAGAAACATATTCCTACACTGTAACGGAGGCTTTGATCAATCATATACCGGTGATAGTTACAGATATAGGTGCTTTAGGAAGACGTATAACGGAATTAAAATGTGGTTGGACTATTTCTGTAGATAGTATAAAAAACGAATTCATTAATATAATTGAACAGATATCTGCCCCTTCAAAATTAGATGAGGTAAAAAACATTATTGATGATATAAAAATACCTTCTATTGGAGAGATGGCTCATATGTATGAGGAGTTATATTCAAAATTATGGGAAAGAGAAATTTCTTATGAGAAGGCAGAATATGATTTAATTTATCAAGGATGCTCTTATTATAATAAGGTGGATTTAAATAGTAACATAGCAACTGTAGAAGATATAGAAGCGATGAATGCTTTGAAAAAAGAAATGGATATTATTCATCAATCAGTTGCATATAGGATAGTGAATAAATTATGGAGAACGCCTATACCGGGGAGAAGTGTAATTAAGAAGATTATCAAATCATTTTTATAGTGATATTTTAAGGGGGAAATCAAAATGAAAATTAAAGCTTTAGTTGCAGTACGATCTGGCTCTACAAGAGTTTTGAATAAAAATATGCGTCCATTTGCAGGGAAAAATCTTTTGCAAATAAAGATAGAACAATTATTGCGGATTCCAGAATTAGATGGGGTAGTCATAAATTCTAATGATGATGAAATGTTAAAGTTAGCGGCTTCGTTTGGTTGTGAGACAGTAAAACGAGATCAGTATTATGCCTCAAATAGTGTTTCGATGAGTGAGGTTTATAGAAACATGGCAGAACAAATGGATACAGATGTTATTGTGTATGCTAATGCTACGAATCCTCTGTTAGAAGATTTAACCATTTCAAAAGCAATCACAGAGTTTGTTGAAAATGACGGAAGATATGATTCGCTTAATTCAGCTCATCTTATTAAAGAATTTTTATTTAAAGAAAACCTGCCTATTAATTATGATTTGAGAAATCAACCGAGAAGTCAGGACTTGCCAGATATTGCTGCTTTAAATTTTGCGGTTAATATTTTATATAGGGATACAATGATTGAATGCAAAAATGTAGTTGGAATAAAACCTAAAATTTTTCTAATTGATGAGGTTGAGGCAACAGATATCGACAATCCGTTGGATTTTGAATTTGCAGAATTTGTTTATAAAAAAAGGAAGATGAGGGAAGCATAGGAAAGATATTTTATGAAAGAATAGGTATAAAAGTTCGTTGGATATACTTTAAATAGCTAGATTTGGTAGTATTGAAAAAGGAACATAGGAAGGCATTGAATTTTCAGAGTAAGCGCATAAATTCTGGGTAGCTTTTCACCTGCCGCTTTATAGTCCATAATGATGATAGTAAATAGATTCTTACTATACTCCGTTGATAGGAGATAAAAATTCACTACATATGGAGGTTTCATTATGGCTGACAAACGTGCCCCAGGGCGTTCCCTGGATGAGTGGATGGATCTGATAACCGAATGCAGACAAAGCGGTCTGACGGATGCTGCATGGTGCAATGAACATGGGATTTCTCCCAGCTGTTTTTACAATGCAGTTGCTCGTCTTCGTAAAAAGGCCTGCCAGATACCTGACCCAGCTGGAAAAGCCAGCACTCTGGATCTTACATCCCATAAACAGGATGTGGTCCAGATCGCCATAGAGCCGGAGACTTCTCCGGCAGAACTGCTTCCACATGCGGGAAACAGATCCATGTACCTTGACAATTCACATACGATTGAAATCGAAGCAAAAGGTCTGCTGGTACGCATGAGCAACGATGTACAGCCTGTTCTTTTGAAGCTTCTGTTAGATGCATTAAAGGAGCCGTTATGTTAGCGGATATTTCCAGTGTTGATGCGATCTATATCGTCTGTGGAAGGACAGACATGCGCAAATCTATTGATGGATTGTGTGCCATTATCCAGGATCAGTTTTCCATGGAAATTGACCATGCACTTTTCCTTTTCTGCGGCCGTAAATGTGACCGAATCAAAGCTATTTTGAAAGAACCGGATGGCATTGTCATGATCTACAAACGACTGACTGCCTAGGGCTCCTACCGATGGTCAAGAGACAGATCTGAGGTCCGCAATCTTACATGGCGTGAGTTCGACTGGCTGATGTCAGGCATTTGATTATTCCGGGGCTCTCTGAGCCACCTGTCCGGACTTTGAGATTCTTCCGCAATTATCCGTTTTTGCCTTTTTATATTATCGGACATATAGTATAATTAACATATCAAAAAATATGGGGGAGGCAGTCAGATGCCAGGTTCACACGGTACATTATGTATAAATAGTTTTTATCCTGAAACTGAATTAAATATAACTAAGATTCAGGAATATGAAAAACAGATTTTAATGCGAATGAAATCAATCTCCAAGGATTGCAGGTGCCCGAAATGTGGCTATATAACAGATAAATATCATGGAACCTATATTCGTAAAGTCCAGGATCTCCCTATTTTAGGGAAGATGGTTCAACTTGAGATTTGTTCTCACGAATATGAATGTATAAATAATGACTGTGAAGTAACAACGTTTGCTGAAACATTTGATGGTTTTCTTAATACTTATAGTCGTATGACAGAACGATGTGCTGATTTTATCTGTACACTAGCAATGGAATCTAGCTGCGAAGGTTGTGCCCGTATTTGTAAGGCACTTGGTATTAAAATTAGTGGGGATACTGTTATAAGACTGCTTTTAAGAAAGTATGAATCTCTTCCCGGACCAGAGGTAGGTGATGTAATTGGCGTGGATGATTTTGCATATAAAAAACGACATACATATGGAACTATTATTGTAAATGAAAAAAATCATGAACCAATTGCGCTGTTGGATGGAAGAAATGGAGATGCACTAAGAAATTGGCTTAAGAATAATAAACATATAAAAGTAGTCACTCGTGATCGGGCGAGTGCATATGCAAAAGTAATATCAGAAGAGTTACCCGATGCTATGCAGGTGGCAGATCGGTTTCATTTACATCAGAATTTATTGGAGGCAATCAAAAAGGCACTAAATCATACATTTCCAGCAACAGTAAGTATTACTCATGTTGAGCAGTCTACAGTCATAGAAGAACCGTGTAAAAAAAATCAAATCTGATGTGGATAACTCTTCTATTTTTTCAGAAAAACGGTATAAAATGGTCTGTCAAATACAGAAATTTTTAAGTGAAGGATGTAGCTATCGTGAAATAGCAAAACGAATGGGGGTAGGACGAAATACGATTGCAAAATATCGTGAAGGAGATCCGGAAGAATTAAGTATGTACGGAATCCGGCAGAGTAAATTGGATATATTTTATGATTTCATTATTCAATGTTTGGATTCTGGGTGGAGTAAAAGCAAAACAATAAAAGAAATTTATGCAAAAGGATATACAGGTTCAAAGAGTAATGTCTTTGACTATTTATGTAAGATAGAACAAAAAGAAAACAGATATTTTGAAGTGCAACCATATATCCAAACAATGACAGAAGCATTAAAATACAGAACAGGTAGTATCGGTAAAGAAAAGGACTATATCACACGTGAAGGGATATTTCGATATATGTGGATGAATACAGAATTAACAGTAGCACACAAAAACTTTATTTATGATCAGTATCCTGCGGTCCAGGAACTTCATTGTTGCATAAAAGAGTTTCGAAATATTTTTAAAAAGCGAAATATTCCGCTATTATACTTGTTTATAGAAAAATATTGCAAAAGCGAACTTAAAGCACTAAAGAGTTTTGCTGAAGGATTAAAAAGAGATATAGACGCGATTGAAAATGCCGTAGCCTATGACTATAGTAATGGCTTTGTTGAGGGCACAAACAGCCGATTAAAAATGATAAAACGGACAATGTATGGACGCTGTAGAAAACGCTTATTAGAGGCAAAACTTAGATATGTAGGAAAGCATAGAAACGGATAATTACGGAAGAAGAGAGTATGAGAAAATCTCTGTAAATAAGATTCTTCTATGATAATTAAGAGCGATAAGCTTGTGAATCAGGCTTGTCGTTCTTGTTTTATATATAACAGTTGCTTACGGGCATGTCGAGAGTATGAGAAAATCTCTGTAAATAAGATTCTTCTATGATAATTAAGAGCGAT
>ENA-ORRA01000558-ORRA01000558.1-human-gut-metagenome-genome-assembly--contig:-NODE-558-length-33762-cov-4.325125_pt1 | contig 33762 bp, 20 predicted proteins | sample MGYA00242169_ERZ509122 | MGnify/ENA primary metagenome ERZ509122 (study PRJEB26280, sample SAMEA2338650) | human gut metagenome | biome: human gut; feature: human-associated habitat; material: faeces...
GGGCTATAAAGTAAAAGATTTAATCAAGATTAATTTCGCCATACCAAAGATGGCCCTCGTAGCATAATTCAACGACCCGTTCCCAGATGAGCGCTTTATTGAATGCATCCTTGTCCAAATTAGTAATACCTGCAAGACCGGCACGTTCCCTTACCCGGTTGATACCGTAATATTTGTCATAGGAACCACTGAATCCGGCAGCGTTATTGACCGCTTCAGAGTGCATCAGCAACACGTCTGCGTAGCGGGTGAAATGGTAATTCAGGTTGGAATTCTGATCACCGACCCCCGTCTCTTCCGGATCAATGTATTTCCAAGTATGTACCAATCCTTTGTTTACGTCAAAGTCTTTTCCCCATATTTTTTCCTCTCCTGTTTTTGTGTCGATGAAGGACAAGATGATGTTGGTGGCAAGACGTTTGTCTCCTGGATTATTCTTTAACATGTCTTCATAGAAGTTCATCGTCCCTCCAAATGAGGACCAGCCGGCCATACCGCAAACGTTCTGGTCACGTATGCTGGACATATTTACCCAATTCGATCCGTTTAGATTCTGCTGAAATTCGGCATCGAAGATGTATTCTTTGTTGTGCTCTCCGGCTTCTTTGAAATTCATGGCATAGTTGGGATCCAGGTCGTAGTTTCCCGATTTGATGATATCTTCGCATTTTGCAGCTGCCAAAGCATAATTTTCTGTCTTGTTCCAGGGATATCCGGCCATTGTCAGATATGTTTTGGCTAGAAATGCCTGAGCGGCCCCTTTGGTGGCACGTCCTACGTCTGTTCCAGTATATGAATCCGGCAATGCAGATTCAGCAAAGGTTAAATCTTCGATGATTTGTTTGAATACGGCATCGCTTGTCCCCATATTCGGAAGGTTTTGGTCATCCTGTTCGGATGCGGTAGTGAGCGGTACATTATCGAACAAGCGTATGAGGTAGAGATAAGCAAGCCCTCTCATGAATCGTGCTTCTCCTTCTAAACGCTTAATTTTGGCAGGATCGCCGCCGATATTCGGAATGTTTTCAATCGCTACATTTGTACGAAAAACGACCTGGTAGAAGAATTTCCAAACTAATTCTATACCGTCCGTATTAGGAGTCCAAGTATAGAATTCGAATGCGAGTCGGTAAGGTACAGTCGAGGTTTGAGCAGATGAACATTCCGCAGGGTATTCTCCGATCATTAATGCGGCTCGGTGAAACGAGATATCATTGTCTTCAGAGGATACGAGCCGGCTGTATATGGCATTTACGGCAGCTTCCGCATCTGCTTCCGTTTTGTAGAAGTTGTTTGGAGAAAGAAAATCGTATACGTCTTCTTCCAGGAATTTATCAAAACAGGAAGTCATTAGCCCCATTAAAATAAGGCTAGAAAATATGATCTTATAGATTGATTTCATAACAAATCTGATTTATGAATTATTTAAAAAGCAATGTTTATTCCCATTGTAAAAACTTTACTTGTTGGATAGGCATTGTAGTCTACGCCTAACTGACGGTTATTTTGTCCCTTACTGTTCACTTCCGGATCAAAGCCCGAATAGCCGGTTATTGTGAACAGGTTTTGGGCACTGACATAAAGCCTTAATGACTCGATGTGTTTCCGGATCGGGAAACGATATCCCAATACGATATTTTTTAAGCGGACATATGAGCCGTCTTCGATCATGTAAGATGATAGTGGCAGATAAGCATGTGGTGCAAGGCGTGGGGCTGGAATATCCGTTTGTGTGTTGGTCGGAGTCCAGTAGTTCAGCATATCCCTGCGTTGTGAAGCAAATGGAGATACCATCGCATACTCTCCGCGTCCGAGGTTCATGATGTCGTTTCCAATGCTTCCGTTAATGAAGATACTTAAATCGAAATTCTTGTAGGTGAAGTTGTTTGTCCAACTGAAAATGAAATCTGGATTCGGATCTCCGATAACCGCCCAGTCTTCACGGTCGATTTTGCCATCTTGGTTCAGATCCTTGAATTTAGGAGAGCCTAAACCGTCGGTCGTTAATGCTTTCGGATGTTTGGCAACTGTTTCACCATTAGCATTGACGATAGTGGCATCCATCATTTCCTGATTCTCAAAGACACCGTCATAAACATAGTATTTCCATATACCTACCGGATAATTTTCTTCCAGCCAGCTACCTTCTACTCTCAGGTGTCCGGAGAGGTATCCGTCCGGTCTGCCCGGTGTTACGTCCGGCATACTCAAAACCTTGTTTCGGTTCATGGAATACATAAGTGTGGTATTCCAGGTGAAAGCACCCGGTTTATTACTGGTGATCAGGTCATAGCTGACACTGGCTTCGATACCCCAGTTACGAAGTGTCCCGTGGTTGCTGAAGATGGAACCGAACCCGGAAGAAAGAGGGATTGATACGTTCCAAAGAAGGTCCTTCGTCTTTTTGTAATAATAGTCGACATTGAAATTCAACCGGTTGTTCATAAAGCCGAAATCTACACCAAGGTCTAAGTTCGAGGTGGTTTCCCATTTCAAGTTTGAATTCGGAATCTTATTTGGTGCGAATCCGGTTGCCTTATCACCGCCCAGATTGTAAGAATATTGCGACAAACTGGCGACGGAAGAGTAACTTCCGAATCCCTGGTTACCGGTTAAACCGTAACTTGCACGTAATTTCAGGTTGCTGAGCCAGTCTGCCTCTTCCATGAATGCTTCTTCCGTAACGCGCCAGGCCAAAGCAGCCGATGGGAAGAATCCCCATTTGTTATTGACTCCGAATTTGGAAGAGCCGTCGGCGCGTCCAGTCAAAGTCAATAAATACCGGTCTGCATAGTTGTAGTTGATACGTCCCAGCCAAGATGCCATCTGGGAAGACCATTTGGATGAGGTCGGGGTTCCTTTGGTCGTGCTTGCCGAACCCATGCTGTTATCTTCCAAGACATCGTTAACAAAGCCGGAAACGATTGTCTTTCCCTTTGTTTCTTCGTCATATTGGATAGTCAGGCCGGCAACAGCGTTGATGGAATGCTGTCCAAATTTTTTCTGATAGGTTAACAAGTTCTCGTTCAGATAAACCGAACGTCTGTTCCAGCCTTTGGTCGCGATGCCGTTATCACTCTCTCCCTGAAATACGGTAGAAGGAAGATAAGAGTCACGAAAAGCATTTGAATAGTCGGTACCTCCGCGTATTTCGAGTGCAAGTCCGTCCGTGAGTTTATTCAGATTAAATTTGATGTTGACATTTGCGATGACACGATTGATGGTCGACTTGTCTTTTGCCAGTTCTGCCAAGGCATAAGGGTTGCCTGTTGTTACTCCGTAAGGAGTTTGGTTCATGGTCGAAAATGTCCCGTCTTCGTTATAGACGTACATGGTGGAAGGGATTGCTAACGCTCCGTTGATCACACCACCCCCTTGTGCACCATCACCCTCGGAAAAGGCCACATTCGAAAAGGTCCGGCTCGCAGTCAGCGATGTCTGTACGTTGATCCAGTTCGAGATTTTAGAATCAACATTGGCTCTCAGTGATGCACGTTTCAGATCTGAGTTGATCACAATACCGTCCTGATTGAAGAAGTTTCCGGTGACGGCATATTGATTGTTTTCGGATCCTCCACTCAAGCTTATCTGGTGATTGTGCATGAGAGCTGTACGGAAAATCAAGTCTTGCCAATCCGTACTGTTATTCCGGTAGTAAGAGGGTTCTTTCCATTTCTCGTTTGCTCCTCCGTAAATAGGAGCAACGCCTCCGTTTTCGGCTGCAATATTAGACATGGTGGCAAATTCTTCGCCATTCATCATCTCTATTTTATTGGCAATGTTCTGGACTCCGAAATAACCGTCATACGTTACTTTGGTTTTTCCTGTTTTCCCTCGTTTGGTGGTGATCAGGACGACTCCGTTTGCTCCACGGGAACCATAGATGGCAGCGGATGACGCATCTTTCAATATTTCAATGGATTCGATATCATTCGGATTGATCGTTACCATTCCGTTGTTGGCGATTGCACCGTTCTGGTTTCCTTCTGCCATCGCTCCTGCTCCGACGGGGAATCCGTCGATTACATATAAGGGCTCGTTACTGCTGGAAAGAGAATTTCCGCCTCGTACACGGATGGAGACCTGGCCTCCCGGAGCACCGGATGTATTGGTGACCTGTACACCGGCAGCTCTTCCCTGGATACCTTGGTCTAAGGAGGTCATCGGCAGCTTTTGCAATTCTTCCGATTTGATCGATGATATGGCGCCAGTCAAGTCACTTTTCTTAACCGTACCGTAACCTACAACGATGACCTCTTCAAGAGCTTTGGAATCTTCTATAAGCGTAATGTCGATGGTCGATTTGCTTCCTACGGCGACCAGCTGTGGTACGAAACCGATGTAGGTAAATTCTAATATCGACTTACTGTCGGGTGCATTGATGGAATAACGGCCCTCCAAATCTGTGACAGTACCTTGCGTACTCCCTTTTACAACTACATTTACACCGATTAGCGGTTCATTGTATGCGCTTTTTACGACTCCTGTCACTTTCTGTTGAGCAAACATAATAGTCGTGCTCAACAAAAAAGCAAGTATGATGCCAACTTGCCGAAATGATTCAATGATCTTTTTCATATAATGCTAATTTTAAGTTTAACAATGTTTGATTGTCTCCTTTGTCAAGCCTAAAATTATTGATAAGATATAGATGACGGTAGAATAAAACGGTCGTTAACTAATACTTTTTTGCATATTATGTCTTCTTTGTCATAAAATGCCGATTAGTACAATTGAAATGCACGCAGGAAAAAATCTCGTCAACGGGATAATGATTTTTGCAGATTGCTTATTGTCAAAAATACGCAGAAACAACTTGCAAATCCCTGATAAATATTTAGCGAACGGTTATTTCAGAGGCAAAAAGAATGGGCGTTTGGAGGTCGTTTTTTCGTGAGGTGCGCAGAGAATTGCGGCAACGGCCGTCTCCATGGCCGTGAATCAATGTTATATGCTATACATTCGGTAGCTCACGATAACGAAGACGGTTGTTATGGCGATGAAGACGGTTGTCATGGAAATAAGGTGCCGAATGTCTTGAAAATATCTCTCGGGTGTTTCGCATATTACACTTTCCGGCTACTTTCCGAATTTTCGATTTTCCAGGAGTTAAGGTTTTCCGGAATGCCGGAAATACCGAGAAATAGGTTGACATATGCAATCTATTTCGGACGGAATGGGTGGGTAATTGTCATATGTGTCAGGAAAATCGACTTAACGATGTGAAAAAGTAGATCGAAATGGATCGTTTTTTTCTTGAAATGGGAAAATAGCGAGGTTATTGTAAAAAAGGGTGCATGCTTCCGGTAAAAAAGATGCATCCTCTTGCCAGTGGACAGTTCGGGTGTTTATTCTTCATCAGACTTTTTATGATGGCGGAAGACAAATTCAGACGGAGATTCTCCGAACTCTTTTTTAAAGATTCGTGAAAAATAAGAGGCGTTGTCTATTCCTACCCGATCCATAACCATACTGATAGATATGTCTTCTTCTGCCAATATTTGGGCGGCCTTTCTTAGCCTGTAATTACGAATGAATTCGACAACAGACTGTCCAGTCAGGGCTTTTACTTTGCCATAAAGCGTACGCCTGCTCATTGCCAGAGTGGATGCGATCTGTAAGACATCGATATTGGCATTAGACAGATTTTTTTCGATAACTTCTGTCAGTTGTTTCATAAACTCGGCATCTCTTTTATTTATAGACGTGTCGGTATCATTCGTTTGCGCAAAGTAGTGTTTGGCATAATATTCCCTTATTCTTGCCTGTTGTTTGAATAGATTGGACAGGCTCAATAGCAGAATTTGTTTGTTAACCGGTTTTTTCAGATAGATATCGGCCCCGGAGTAGAGCCCTTCTATTTGGTTCTCATCTCCTGTTTTAGCGGTTAATATAACAACCGGTATGTGGGAACTGTCAATATTCTCTTTGATCTTTTTACTTAATTCGATACCATCGATTCCTGGCATCATAATGTCTGTCAGGACGAGATCGATATTTTTATTTGCAAGTAGTCCTAAGGCTTCCTGGCCATTAGCCACTTCTTCAACGTTATAGTATTCCCGGAGAGTTTCGGATAAGAGTTCTCTCAGATCATTATTGTCTTCCGCAAAGAGAATGTTCTTTTTCTTTGAATCTGGTAAGGGAGGGGTAATCGGACTTATCTCATGATCCATAAACTTGGAATTATTGTCGAGCTTACTCTCTGGATTATGGGGATCGGCTTTATTATTATTATGAAAATCATTTGCTTCATAAACAGATGCGTCGTCAGGAAAACCGATCACGATGTCGGAACCCAGATCTCTTTCACTGTAGACGGCAATATATCCTTTGTGTAATTCAACCAGGCTTTTGACTAATGCCAGCCCTATACCTGATCCTAAATGCTGTGTTCCGCTCGATTCGCTGACTCTGTAATAACGTTCGAATATATGTCGGATAGAAGCTTCTGAAATACCGACTCCACTATCACTTATGACCAATCCGAAAAGATTTCGACTTTCATTTCCCGATTGGATGATGATTTTATTCGCATGCGTGCTTGTGAAATTCCTGATGTCAGATAGGGTCTCGACTTTTATGTATCCTCCTTCTGGAGTATATTTGAATGCGTTGTTGAGCAGATTCAGAAGTATTTTTTCCATTATTTTTTTATCAAAATAATAATTTGCAGCAATAGACGGGTCCTGTTCTACCGTATACCGTATTCTTTTCTGTTCTGCCGATTCTGAGAAATCGGAGCAATTGTCCGATACGAACTGATTCCAATTACCGATTTGTATATTGAGTTTGATTTTATTGTTCTGTAAAGAACGGAAATCCATTACTTCATTTACCAGAGCTAATAATCGTTTTGCATTATTTTCAAGGATCGATATGTACTTCCCGGCGAGATTCCCGGCTTTGATCGGTTCCAGTGCTGCGAGGATGAGCGAAAGAGGTGTCCGAAAATCATGTGAGACATTTGTGAAGAATGTTAATTGTGCCTGGTGGTATTCTTCTTTTTGTTCTCGTTCCCGTTCTTCCAGATAGTAGTACATTTTAAGCTTGCGCTGGTAGTTGTAGTAACGGATGAGTGCATAGAGAATGAGCAAAACTAAAAGAATATATGCGACAATTGCCCAGTTGCTTAACCAGGGAGCTGGTTTGATAATGATTTTGAGAGAAGTCAGTTCACCCCATACCCCATCATTGTTAGCGGTCATGATTTCAAAGTTGTATGTTCCTTTTGGTACTTTGGAATAGGAGACAGACCGATGGCTGGCATCCGTCTCGATCCATTTGTCGTCATATTTCTCCAGACGGTACCGGAAACGGTTTTTGCCCGGATTCAAGTAATTCGTAGATGTAAATTCGAAAGAAAAATTATTCTGGTTGTAATCGAGCACCAGTTCTTTTGTCTGAAAGATGGAAGATTTCAGAGGTGAGTTCTTAGTATTGGGAATGACGGGGATGTTATCGAGTAAAAAGTCGGAAAGGATTACGGTGGGCTTATAGTTGTTATAAGAGATTTTGGACGGGCTAATAATAGAGAATCCCTCATTTCCTCCGAAATATAACTCTCCGTTGGTCGATTTGAATGTGGAGAAAGGATAATAAGTTTGTCCCTGTGCTCCGTCGGCTTTATTGAACTGTTGTAGCCTGTTGGTCTTGATGTCCATACGGAATAAGCCGTTATCGGTTCCCAGCCATATATTGCCTTCATTGTCTTTATTGATACTGTAAATAGAGTGGACTTTATATTTTGACAAATCGGCTTTTAAGGACAGGCTCCGGTTCGGGATATCGTAAATAAGTAGGCCGTTACCGTGTGTTCCTATCCATATGGAGTGTTTGTCGTTGTCAACGTAAATTGTTTGGATGTTCATGCCTTTTGGATTCTTGATATCCGAATACCTGTAATCCGCCACTTGTACATGGTGGGTCCGGACATTCATGATTAATAACTGATAGGCGGAAGCGATCCAGAGGGTATCGCCATTTCCTCTTCTGATATCACTGATATTTCCATTCGATTGAATTGGAGGAGCTAGGAAATTAATATGTTCCGTCATATTATCCTTGATTGATAAATAGGTCAGGAAATCCCGGTTCATCAGATATTTTATCCAAAGTCCGGAGTCGGCTTCGGCAACAATTCTTTCAACATGGTCGTTTATCAGCATGTTGTTGTTGAGTGTGTAATGGGTAAAGTGTTCGTTCCGAGTATCGAGACAATCCAAACCTCCTCGTGACATGCCTATCCACAGTTTGTTGTCGGTGTATAAAAGGCTCTGTATATTATCATAAGAAAGGCTGTTTTCAGTAGGATTATGTTTGAAGTGAGTAAAGCTCTCGGTTTGTTTGTTGTACCGGTTAAGTCCCCCACCTTCCGTCCCGATCCATAAGAATTTTTCATCTTCGGCGAAACTACTGACGACCGAATAGCTTAAATCGTCTGTCCTCCCGTTGAATGATTTCAGACTTTTCTGTTCATCAAGGTTAATGAAGCAAAGACCTCCCGAATAGGTTCCGAACCATAGGCATCCTTGTGTATCTTCAGCAATTCTCCAAATAGAATTGCTAGGTAATCCGTAAGGATCAGTTTTTTCATATGAATAATGAGCAAATTCGTCGGTTTCCGGATTCAGTATATATATTCCCCGTTGTCCGGTAATCCATATATGGTTGAATTTGTCAATAAATAGAGCCCTGGCGGAAACTCTCGTGTCTCCCGCCGGATAAAAGAAATCATGTTGTTTGATTGGCTGATAGCTGTTGGTCGAAATAACGACCAGGCCTTTACTCTCGGTCAGGGCATAGAGTAAGGAATCTGTTTGGATAATGTCGGCAATATTGTATTCGGGAATATGAAGGACCTCTTGAAACCTATTTCTCGTTTCGTCATATAAGTAGATTTTTCCTGTTGCTGTCCCGATATAAATCTTGTTATGCTGGGTACAAATGCCTGAAACGTCGGGTATGTCGCCCGTTTCCGATTTTATAGCTGTAAACCGAAAGGTTTCCCGATCAAACAAACCGATGGAAGAAGGATTGGATATCCATAACCTTCCTTTCATATCCTCTTTAATGAGTGAGCATCTCCCTGGTTGCAGACGGTCGAAATTATCGGTCAGTGAATTGTATTTGAGTAGTCCGTTGCTGGTTGTCACGTAAAGGTCGCCTTCCTTATCGATCTCCAATCTTTCGAAAGTCAGTGAGGCGAAGGGAATTGTCTTATTGATTTTTTCTGTATAAGGTTTAAAGGTGTATCCATCGAACCGGTATAGGTTGTTGACAGTCGTCACCCAAATAAATCCCCATTTGTCCTGCCGGACGTCACGTTGTCCGTTTATGCTTAGTCCTCCGTCGGGAGATATCCGTCTGATTTTGTAGTTTGATTCTATTTTATTAGGGAGGCTACTTGCTGCGGACAAATGTGCCAATGTTATGATCGCAAGAAAGAGAAGAAGTATGATTTTTCTGGACATGACAAAATAGTATTACTTTGATTCAACCGATAGTGAGACAAAGTTATAGAAAGATATGACAAATTAATCATTCTTGATTGTTATTTTGAGTGGTCGAGTATTTTCGGGAGAGTATTATAAGTTTAAACGCATTAACCTCCGGTGTGCGGATGCCCGGTTTTAACTCTCCGCCAATTATGATTACCGTGTTGGCATTGTTTACGATGCCGGCACCGGCACGTGCCAGTTCTTCGTAGTTGCCTAAGTGGGTCCAGTGTTTTGTGAAAGTATTGTATTGTAACAGGGAGGTATTGAATTTATACCAGTCGGCAGGATGTAGCAGATAATCCGGCTCGGGGTGGTTTAGGGCGTCGCGGAAACAGTCGTAGTTCACGCCTCCTACCAGTAGGATGGAGCTATCGCCTGATGCGATGGCGCAACCTCCTGTAACGGTACGGTGGGAACCGCCTGCTAAAGAAGGCAGGAATCCTTCATTTCTCCACTGTTTTGTCTTCGGATGATAAGAAAGCATATCTGTGCAAACAATGGCTTCCTGATGGGCGGATGCAGGCTGGAAACCGCCTGCCAGATAAAGTCGTATGCCATCCTCAGATTGCTGTGCCGTGAGGACAGGCTGTACTCGGGCAGGTCCGGGGAAATCCGGAAGCCGGACCCATTCCTTTTGAAGCGACGGTGTTAGCTGTAATGAAAAGAGTGGGTTCGTAGGGGCGGTTTGCGAACCGTCCTTACCTATTGGAACCGTTTGCGGCTTGCCCTTACCCCCGGCGACATACAGGCAACCATCGGCGTATGTGGCCGAGAGATTATCCAACGGCATGGGAAGTGGCGGCAGTTTGGTGATATGCAATTGTTGTTTTTCCCCGTCCCAGTTGACGAAGAAGACCTGTCCGGAGACCTCTTTATTGTTATTTCCTCCGATCCATACGATTCCTTCGGGTGTTGTGACCGATGCCCCGTAGGCAAGCGGCAATGGCAGTTTGCCGATCCTCCTCCATCCGGTGGGAGATCGGTCAGCCATATCTAATGCGTATATATCGCTGTAGTATTCTTTTGTTCCCCCTTCGGCCGCCGGTTTGCCGGGGAAGTTGCATCCGCCGGCCACGATCAACTGCCCGTTACTGACACCGGTAAACGGAGCGGAGACTCCGAGAGCCGGCTTGCCATCCGAGCCAGGCAGATCGGGCAACCGGAACCAGCTGACCGGAGCCGCTTCCGAACGGAATGTCGAAGCCGGCAGCCCCGCTTCGTTCACTAAATTGGCACGGGTGAAAGGTTGCCAGCCGTAACGGACGAATTTCGGATTCCGGATTTGGCCGCTCCATACTTTTACTGTCTTTCCATCGATGATTTGTGCCTCCGCGGGGACGAATAAACCATCGTGTTCGGCTATCTCGAAAGTACGCAGTTTGTCGCCGTCGGAACTGTGCATTCCTTTTCCGTAATCGAATGTGACATAGGCAGTGCTGCCCTTGAATATCACCGATCGGTAGAGCGGGCCGGAAGGAATGATCTCGTGCCCGTATGTCTTGTTGAGTGCCCAGTGAGCGAGGCGTTCCCCTATCTCCCGTTTATGGCGCGGGTGGACATCCAGGGAGTCGCCATGGTCGCTGCTGACCGCCATGCCGCTGTTGGGGATCGATTGGAGCATCCGGCGCTGGCTGTCCCGGAACCAAGGCCAGCTGGGACGGTCGATGCTGGATAGTTGCACATAATAGAAAGGCAATTCTTCCGCCCAGTTCTCCCGCCAGTTTTTTGTCAAAAGATGGAACAACTTCTCATGTGCTTCCATATTGTGAGCATTCGATTCTCCCTGATACCAGATGATACCCCGTATCGGGAACTTTTCGAGCGGCTGGATACCGGATTCGTACAAGTAACAAGGCTCGTAGGGATGCCGTTGCTGTTTGTTCGTCGATTTACGGATATTGAGGGCGGCGCGTTCCCGCGCCCAGTCCTGGATAAAATCATTCTGCTTCCAGTCGTAGAGGATGTCGGGGAATTCGAATTCCAGCGTCTTGCGGTCTATCCAGGCTTCCGCCGGTGAACCGCCTATGGCGTTCAGGATCAGTCCGACCGGAACCTGCAAGCTGTCTGACAACATTTGCCCGAACGCAAAGGCGATAGCGGAGAAACGGTTCGCCGTCTCTTCGTTGCATTCCTTCCATTCGGTATCCCGGTAATATTGGAGCCTGTTGAGGGAGTCCAGTGTCGAAATGTCCCATTCCACCGCATTTGTCAGCCAACGTGGTTTCATATCGAAAAGACGGATTTGCGGTTTCCTTGCGGCAAATTCCAGAAAAGCCTTTCGTTGGCTGTCAACGGCACTGCTCACCTGAAATGCCATATTCGACTGTCCGGAGCAAAGCCATACTTCGCCGATCAGGATATTCGTATAATCCAGTTTCCCTGATTCGGCGGAGATACTCAACGTGTACGGGCCTCCTGCCTTCATCGGTGGCAGGATGACCGACCATTTCCCGTCCGAGGCCGTTATCGCTTCGCCTTTCTGTCCGGCGATGCTGACCGTCACTTTTTCTCCGGCATTGGCTGTTCCGGCTATCCGGAGCGGTTTCTCCCGTTGGAGTACCATATTGTCCGAATAGATCACGGGCATTTGGAGACCACCGTAATTTCCGGTCAATGCCCGGTAGACCGTCCGTGCGATGATTCCGGCTCCTTCGGCTGTGGGATGCAAGGCGTCGGGCAAGAGGTCAGGGCGGTCATAAAGTTCTGTATGCAGGTCAATCAGTCCGGTGTGGGCGAGTACTGCGATATCTTCAATGTTTTGTTGTATCTGCCAGTACCAGTCGCGTGTGCCCGATTTGAAGCGCGTATGGCGGTGGGAGATCGGTGTCAGGCGGCAGATCCATATTTCACACTTCGGGTTCGCTTGCCGGAATGCATCGATCAGGGTCAGATAATCCTTCGTGAAGTCATCCCGGTAATTCGGCCAGTCGCGCGGATCGGTGTCGTTCAGCCCGAGGTGGATGACGACCCGGTCGGCGGCAAAGTCGAGGGCGGCCTTGCATTCCTCCTGCTCGTTGTAAGGACGGTGTCCCTTTCGCAATAGCGTCGCCCCGCTTTTTCCGAAGTTGGCGACTTCGTATCCGTTGCCCAACATTCGTTGGAGCTGGGCGGGATAACTGTTCTTTTCGCGGTTCTCAATTCCGTGACCATACGTTACGCTGTTGCCTACACAGGCCACCTTGATCTTTTGCGCCTGGATCGTGGCACTAAATACGATGAATAAACAGAGCAGGATATTTTTCATTTGCTTATCGTTTCTTATCGGGTGAATAGACCAGGCCGTCCACAGCCTTTTCACCATCCGGTGTGACAAATACGAATGTGAACATCCACTTCGGCAAGCGGATTTCCGGCGCGGTGAACTTTCCGACCGGAAGTTTCATGAATACCTTGTTCCATCCTTTCTGCAGATGGACAGGCATGGGAGGACGCACGACACAATTCTCGTTGCCGAGCAGCACCTCGTTGGATTTGGTCCGGTGCGTTGCCGTCCATACCGGAGGCAGGATTTCCCGGTCGTTGACCCACACTCGGCTTTCCCGGTAATCCCATTTTCCCGGAAGTGGCGGCAAGTCCATTTCCGAACGGCTGTAGTTCTGAAACTCTATCCAGGCGCCTACATCCTGTGCTTTAGGCGAGTAGACCCAGGTCCAGGCATACGCCGTGTGGTTCTCTTGCGGCTCTTTGTAGATCCCTGGAACAAGCGTCCCCCAGACATGGCGGAGGTAGATGCCTGCGCCGGTCGCATCCTGTGTCCCATACATCTTGTTTTCGTATGTATAGTGGGATTTCAACTCCTTTTCGGGCGGGAATGATGCCGTCAGGTCGCCTTGGTTCGGGAACGCGTCCGTAATACGCCACTTGACGTTCGTTTGTTTGACGTAAGCGAACGGATATCCCCCGAAACAATGTTCCTTATGCCAGAGCAGGCGGTTCTCGAAATCAGCGAAAGACTTGAACGACTCGCTGTCTTCCGATGGTAAAACCGTTCCTTGCTTGTCGAAATATTCAGTTCCACCCCCTCTCCACGCACGTTCGGCCATGGCGAGCATATTCGGGTAGAAATTATTCTGTTTGACGATATCGGCTTCCGGCTGGATCATCCGGTCGTTCCAGATTGCCAGGATCGTGCCTGCCAGATCATCGCTGCCCTGCAGCTCGTTGTAGATGCGGCTGTTGTAGAGGGCGAAGAGGTCGGCAAACGTGTCGAAATGGTTCAGATAGTGGAAACGGGAGTCGATCGCCGGAATCCCTTTCTGAGCTTTTCCTCGGTAGCTCCACAGATGCGTCATGTCGATCTCTCCCGGTTTGTAGCGCCATCCCGGATTCCAGGAGATCACCTTTTTCCCTTTGGAGCGGACATAAGCGACCATTTCGGGTACGAAATTCGGATGGGTGAACTGCACCTCGTCTGTCCCGATATGCAGGTAAGGGACATCGAACGTTTCGCAAACCTCGTCGATCAGGAGTTTCAATATCTTCATCCCTTCCGGGCTTTGCATGTCATGGCGGAAAGTACGGACGAAAGCGGCACTGTGTCCCGGCATGTCGATCTCCGGGATCAGCAGGACATGATGTTGCTTGCAGAAAGCGGCCAATTCCCGTGCCTCTTCCAGTGTGTAGTATTTCCCTGGCTGGCGGGTCGTGTTGACGCTGTCGTTCAGCATCGGGAACACCTTGCTTTGCAGGCGCCATGCCTGATTTTCCGTCAGGTGCCAGTGAAAGACGTTTATCTTGTAACGTGCCAGGATCGCTATTTCCCGTTTCAATTCGTCTGTCGAGATATAGGTGCGTCCTACATCCTGCATGAAGCCGCGGATGCGAAAGGCGGGCCAGTCGGTGATCTCGCATCCGGTGATTGCAATGCCGTTGCCTTTCTTTTCCGTCAATTGGCGTAATGTCTGGATTGCCCTGTAAACGCCCGTTTCGGTGATGGCTTCGATCTCCACTCCTTTTGATGTGACACGCAGTTTATAGGCTTCGTTGCGATTGAGAGGGATATCGGGGAAATCCTCCACCCATTTGACCGATAGTGCCGGATGGCTTGACGGATTGCCCGTTATCTTATTGCCTGCCGGTTGTTCCATGCCTATGGAACAAAAGTTTTCCGTAAGGGAAACAAAAGTTCCCCTATATTGAAACTTTTTCCCGTTCCATGCCACTTTCTGCGGCCATGGAAGCAAATGAGGGATATTGGCAGCACAGCCAGCCAATATCCCTATATATAAACTTATCAATATGAAGAGTATGCGTTTCATGCAGGACTACTTGACCAGATCGGTCAGTTTGACAGCTTGAAAAGTCATATGGGCGACGCTCGATTCGTAGAAGATGCCGACTGTCTCCTTGTCGATCATGGACAGGCAAGAATAACCCCAGCTTTCGTCTTCGTCCAGTGTCACTTGGTTGGAAAGCGGCCAGGTCATGCCTCCGTCGGTACTTACTTTTATGGTAATATGGTTACGTCCCTTCGTCGTGTTCGGGTTGGAGAAGATCAGCAGGTCTTTCCCCGTGATGTTGTCTTTAGCGTCCACGTGGATGAGGCTTGCCATACAAACCGGTTCCTGCAGGGCACTGCGGCTGGACGGATGTTCATACCAGGTCTTGCCCAAATCGCGGGTGGTGGCCACGGCGCGGCTGCCTCCCCGGTTGTCACGCATGTTCAGCATCAGGACACCCGGTTCGATCTCGGCTACCTGCGCCTCGGTCGTGTTCGTACGTGCCAGGTTATGCAGATGCCAGGTGGTTCCCCGGTCTTTGCTGTACATGATACCGGCGTTCGGTATACGGGTGGAGTCGATGAACTGGATCGGGAAAACCAACGTCCCGTCTTTCATCGTGATACCCCGGCCCGGTCCTTGCAACAGGAAGTACCAGGAAGGATCTTTCACCTGCGGAGTGATGTTGATCGGCTGGCTCCAGGTCTTGCCGTCGTCTTCGCTTTTGACGAGCATCAGCTGGGCGGTGCTGTCGGCCGACATACCCGGCATGGAATTCCACCAGGCGCGTCCGTTCCCCATGCCATGTGTCCAGGCAGCAACGATCCAGATCGTATTTGTCTTTTCATCCACCAGGATAGACGGGTCTCCCACACCGTTCTGTGCGTGAGGCAGACCGCCCGTTTCGCCGAACGTCATCGCAACACGCATCGGTTCCCAGGTCTGTCCTTTGTCGGTGCTGCGACTTACCCCTATATCGACCATTTCCTGCAGGTCCACACTGCTGTTGTAGCGGATATCGTACACGCCCAGAAGCGTCCCGTTGTTGGTCGTTACCAGCCCCGGGATACGGTAGGCCGAAGCCCCGTCGTCACCAGCGTGGCGGACACCGATTCCCATGCGGCGGACATCTGATTTGCCGTCCCAGACAATTGTCGCCGGCATATTATTGATTTCAGCCATCGGCATCTGGACAGTAAAGGTCGTTAACAGGGAAGCCTCCGGTTTCATCTCGATACTGATCCAATAGTAGTTGACTCCTTCCACCATCGGCTGGTTACTGGTGAAGGTCACGACATTAGCGATATCAGTTACTTCGCTCTGCTTGATGGAGTAGGCGGGATTAGCAGCCTTTGTCTTGCCTTCTGCGTGACTGGAAATGTAGGAAACCGGACGGTAATGCTTTCCCTGCCGGGAGGTCGCTTCCGTTCCGCTATAGAAAAAGCGTAGAGCCTTTATGTCGTTTAAGTCGATTCCTTCTTTGAATTGCAGGGAAAGCTTGTTGAGTACATCCCCTTTGTGTGCCTGTACACGCATTTCCACCAGGATATTGTCTGTCCGGTCAATCAGTATCGGGATCTGCGGCTTTCTGACAAACAAGCTGTCGGCGGCAAAGGCTGTTTGCATGAAGAGAAGGAGGCTGAAGTAAAGAAAGATTTTTCTCATGATGTTTTTTGTTGATTGGGTTATTATAAAAATAGGATTTCCAAAGATAATGACATTTGCAGGAAAAGTCAATACCTTTGGAAACCTTACAGGTTTTACTTGTCGGTCATGTTGACCGTTCTCGGACGTAAGAAGATGACTTCCACCACTAAGGCTACGAATACCAAGCTGGCCATCATTGCGAAATCATGCCCTAAGTTACCGGCATCCGTCGACTCGCCCAACAGTTTTGTGATGATCGCTCCGGCAAATACCCCGGTCATGTTCATAATGCCGTAGGCGGTCGCCCGGTAGCGTGGCGATACGAACTGGCAGAGGATCGGCATGTTGTTGGCGTCGAAAATACCGAAACCGATACCGAAACAGAGTCCGCCGCCTACAATCATGGCGAAACTGTCGCCGAATCCTAACAGCAGGAGTGCCGGAATGGTCAAGGCAAGCCCGATGGAACCGGTATAAATGCGTCCCCGTACATTCCGCTGAATCCATTTGTCGGACAAGATACCGCCCGCAATCACTCCGATGAAGGAAGAGATCGCGATCGTGAAGGTGGACAATGGCCCGGCTTCCGACATATCGATGGACAAATTCTCCGAAAACAAAGTCGGTAGCCAGTTTTTAGTCGCCCAACCCGGCAAACTCGAAGTGGCGAAATAGAGCAGGATGATCCAGAATGAAATGTTGACGAACAACATCCCCATTCCTTTTATAGCCGCTTTCACCGGACTCTCTTTCGGGCCGGGTTCCGAGTCAAGCTTGGCGACCGTATGATCTTTTTTCTCTTTCAGGAAAAGAATCAAGACGAGACTATACACGATCCCGATAATTCCGAACCAGTGGAAAGTCGTTTCCCAGCTGTATGCTCCTGCGATCGTTGCTCCGAAGCCACCCAATGCCTGTCCGGTGTAGAGCCCGGTCATGTGGATTCCGACAGCTAATGATCGCGTTTTTTCCTGATGATAGTCCGTGATCAGCGAAAGTCCGGCAGGGATGTACAAGGCTTCGCTGACTCCCATAATGGCGCGGAGAACATAAATTTGGTTGAAATCAGTCGAATATCCCATCATCAGCGTGACGAACGACCAGACGAAGAGACTGCCGACGATTAGCCATTTCCGGTTGATCCGGTCGGCGATCATGCCGGCGACCGGGATCATCAGGCCGTATATCCACAAGAATACCGCCATCAGGCGTCCGAAGTTCGTGGCTGATTCCAGTTCGGTAATATCGATCATCATGGCAGACTTCATGGTTGAAAGCATCTGTCTGTCCATGTAGTTTAACAAAGCCACGCCCCAAAGCAGAGCGACAACGATCCAGGGATAGTATTTCTTATTGTTTGTCATAGCCCTGAATTTCCTTACATAAAAGATGACATTTCAAAAGCATCCGGGGAATATGGAACGGACCTTTGTACATGTTTCCCTTTGCCGGCTGCGAGAGCGTCCCGTCGTAATGGAAATAGCCGAACCATTCGCCGTATTCCTTGTCTGGGAAACGGGCATACGTGTATTCGTTTATCTGCTTGTGCATTTCCAGGTATTTGGGATCGCCTGTGGCTTCATAGGCATACAACGTGGCGATGATGGCTTCGCACTGTGGCCACCAGAACTTCATGTCATGCCAGTATTCCTGCTGCGGGCGGTTCTTGCAATCCCTAAAATAGGTGATTCCACCGTGTGTTTTGTCCCAACCCCATTCCCAGGACCAGTCCAGGATCGTGAGCCCTATCTGCTTCAGGTGCGGGTCCCAGTTCCGGTGCTTGGCCTCTTCGAGGATGAACCATGCCGTTTCGATGGAATGGCCCGGATTGATGGTCCGGCCGGGAATCGAATCGATAAATTCGCCGTTCGGCCCGACCGTTTCGAGGATGGCCTTAAATTCCGGCTTCATGAAATCACGACGTAGTTCGGCTATCGACTCGTCGATCTGACGTGTCAGGACAGGATCGTCTACTGCCTCCCGGATGTGGGCGGCAGTATCGATCAGGATCATGCAAAAGGAATGCCCTTTTGCAACGAATCCTTCTCTGAATTTGGGCTCTAATGCGCCCGGTGTGTTTTTGTAATAGAGAATCTGTTTGAACAGCTTGACCGCTTTTTCAGCATAGCTCTTGTCACCCGAAGCGATCGAATATTGAGCCATGGCGATTGCGGCAAACGTTTCGGAAAATACATATCGGCGTTTTCGTACGGGAGTTCCTGTTTTAGTCACCTCGTAAAACATGCGGCCGTCTGTATCGAAACAATATTTCTCGATAAAGTCGATCCCGTTTTTACAGGCTTCCAGCCATTCGGCCTGTTTTTCGAGGTTGTTGTAAGCATAAGCGAGAATAAAGGCGAACCGTCCCTGGAACCAGACCGATTTGTTCGTGTCCAGTAGCGAACCGTCCCGGTCCAAACAAGTGAAGTAGCCTCCGTTCTCATGATCGATACCGTATTTCAGCCAGAAAGGCAGAATGTCGGTCAGTAAATCATTTTTGTATTTTTCGCCCCAATATCCGAGGTATTCGGACGGTTTTGTTGTGTCGTTCATGGCGTTTATGGATTTAGAATTTATTGCATCTGTCGAAGAAATGAATCGCTTCCAGTTCGGCTTTCATAGCGGTCTCTTCCGCATCTGTCATATTCTGGAACGGTGTTCGGTTTTTACCTAAATCGAGCCCGATCAGCTTCATGATCCGCTTGCCACCCACGATATTGCCGCGATAACGGCAGATCACGTTGATCACTTCCTGTGAGAAGTTCTGGCGTTCGCGTGCTGTTTCGAGGTCTCCGGCAGCCCAGGCTTCGAGTATCCCGGTCAGTTCTTTGCCGTTGTAGTTGGTTGTCCCGCCGATGCCGCCTTGTGCACCGCCCATTGCCAGGCATGGAAGGATTGTTTCGTCCTGTCCGTGAAGCATATCGAATTTGCCGTCTTTATATAAACGGCACTGGTTGTATTCGTAAAGGCTTTCATATGTATATTTGATGCCGGCGAAGTTCGGGATACGCCCGTCCACCGCTTTCAGCAGTTCGACCATCGGTAGGAAAGCGCCGTTGAAAGCTGGGATGTGATAGTAATAGAAAGGAAGTTCAGGTGCTCCGGAAGCGATTTCTTCGCAGTATTTCACCAGTTCTTCTATCCGGTTCACTTTCGGGAAAGGAGAGGCCATGGCTCCGATTCCCCAGGCTCCGATCTTTTGGGCATGTGCAGCCAGCTTATGGCTCGATTTTACGCAGGTGCTGCCTACGTGTACGATGACCTTGAATCCGGAAGGCGCCACTTCTACCCATCTTTCAGCCAGTTTCATGCGCTCTTCGTCGGTCAGCATATAGCCCTCTCCCGAAGATCCGTTGATAAACACTCCCTTTAAACCGTTTTTGACCAGAAGCTTGGCATATGCTTCTATCGGTTCGTAATTTACTTCTCCGTTTTCGTAGAACGGTGTGAAAGGTGCATCAATTAAGCCTTTAATCTTTTCCATTATCTGAGCGATTTAATGTGTTTTACTGTCTGGTATTCTTTAAATACCTGGCAAATATAAATAAAATATTTTAATAATATAGCCTTGATTAAAATATTATTACAAATAATGGTCTAAAGAAAAGAAGGTTTTATTAATAATGTATCATACCAAGCAGCTTGCTTCTTGATAAGAGGCATGCTCCGAATGAACCTGCCCTTTCTCCTAATTTGGATATTTTGATTTCTGTGTCCTGATTGACTAAGTTGAGCGAATATTTACGGATGGCGCTCTTGATCGGCAAACTGATATACTCGCCTGCCAGTGAAAGTGTTCCGCCCAGTATGACCAGTTCCGGATTGAAGATGTTCATCAGCCCGGCAATACCTTTTCCTAAATTTACGCCCATTTTTTCGAGAATGTCGATGCATAGCACGTCTTCTTTCCTCACCGCTTCGAGCAGGTCGCCGAGTGAGATTTCCTCTCCGCTGTCCAGTTTCCCGGCGAGTATGGTGTTGCTGCCTTCCCGGTAACGTTCCATCAGGATACGGTGGAAAGCCGATCCGGAAGCCTCTGTTTCGAGGCACCCTTTCTTGCCGCAATGGCACAGCACCTCGTTTTCGAACATGCAGAAGTGTCCGAGTTCCCCGGAAAATCCGGATTTCCCGTAGTATAAATTGCCGTCGATGATGATGCCAAGTCCCAGTCCCCACGCCATATTGACGAACAGGATATTCTTTTCTCCCTGCACGACTCCTTTCATATATTCGCCGTAGGTCATGGCTCGGCTGTCGTTTTCAATGAAAACCTTCGTCTGCAACCGTTCTTCGAGAATCTGAGCGAGGGGTTTCTCTTCGAAATAGAAAATGCTGTAGCTATAGCCCGATGCTGGGTTCACGCGGCCGGTGATATTGACTCCAATCGCTAATATCTTATTCCGTTCGACAGGCAATGAAACGATGAAATCGTCAATAATCTTGCAGAATTGCTCCAGCGAGGCTGGTGTATTTTCAAGTTGGTATGGGATATTTTCTTCGAGTTGTACTTTGTCGCCTTTGAAGTCGATCGCTGCAATATTCAACTTGTCTTTCAGCATATCGACTCCCACGAAATATCCGGATGCCGGATTGAGGCCATAGATGTTCGGTTTGCGTCCTCCGTTGGTTTCCTGCTTTCCGAAGTCCAGGATATAGCCGTCGTCCTGAAGCTCGGCGACCAGTTTGGTGACGGTCGGAATACTCAGGTCCATTTCACGGCCCAGATCGGCAATGGTCGCATCGCCATTGGCAATATAGTAATGGATGATCTTCTTTTTCAGAAGTTCATTGCGGTTGTTATTATCGGAAGACAGTAAAAATTTTGTATTCATGGCTATAGAATATTATAATATTGAAATGGCTTCACAAAAGTATGTAAATTTTTTTCAAATATATGGTTGTGAAAATAAAAAATTCAGAGTAATCGTGCCGGAAGGTTCCATCCTACCATCATGCATTTTAAGGATAATATTATGATTGGGAAGACAATCAAATCTGCCTTTGACGTGCCGGTCGTCGTCAAAGCCGCCTATGCTTTCAAATACTTCGATCTGGCCCTGACATACAAACAGGGTACTTGCAATGTAATGAAAGGAGTCCCTTATATGAAATCGGGACGGACACGTGATCTGCAAGTTTCTATCTTTGTCCCGATATTCCGGTGACACAAGTTCAGAACCCAGTAATTCTTATTATCTTTGCCAGTCAAAGTAATAAGAGTATGGAAGATGAATTTGATATAAGGGATGCACGGGTTCCGGAGAGCGAGCGAGAGTATGAGAATGCGCTTCGTCCGCTTTCGTTTCATGACTTCAGCGGACAGGCCAAAGTGGTCGAGAATCTGAAGATTTTCGTGATGGCGGCCCGGATGCGTAAGGAGGCGCTCGATCATGTGCTGTTGCATGGGCCTCCCGGATTGGGAAAGACTACATTATCCAACATTATAGCGAATGAATTGGGAGTCGGCTTCAAGGTGACTTCCGGGCCGGTGCTGGATAAACCGGGCGATCTGGCGGGAGTGCTGACTTCGCTGGAGAAGAACGATGTCCTTTTTATCGACGAGATCCACCGGTTGAGTCCGATTGTGGAGGAATATCTGTATTCGGCGATGGAAGATTACCGGATCGATATCATGATCGATAAAGGGCCGAGCGCCCGTTCCATCCAGATCGACCTGGCTCCGTTTACGCTGGTGGGGGCGACGACTCGCAGCGGTTTGCTGACAAGTCCGCTCAGGGCGCGTTTCGGGATCAATATGCACCTCGAATATTACGAGATGGAGACGCTGACGAAGATCGTGTTGCGTAGTGCCGATATCCTGAATGTGAAATGCGAGTTGAGTGCTGCACGCGAGATAGCTTCCCGTAGTCGTGGTACACCCCGTATAGCGAACGCGTTGCTGCGTCGTGTGCGTGATTTTGCACAGGTGAAAGGATCCGGAGAGATCGATAAGGCGATTTCCTGCTATGCCCTGGAGGCATTGAACATCGACCGTTACGGCCTGGATCAGATCGACAATAAGTTGCTGACGACTATCATCGACAAGTTTAACGGCGGACCGGTAGGTTTGACGACTATCGCGACTGCCCTGGGAGAAGATCCCGGAACGCTGGAAGAGGTTTACGAGCCTTTCCTTATCAAAGAAGGCTTTATCAAACGTACGCCCCGCGGCCGCGAGGTGACGGAGTTGGCTTATACCCATCTGGGACGGCTTCGCCCCGATGGAATACAAAGTTCGTTATTTTAATTGTCAATTATCAATTGTCAATTGTTTTTAAGTTATGGCAGGAGGAATGAAGCGTCTCGCAGGGGAGACCGCAATTTATGGTGTCAGCAGCATTGTCGGGAAATTCCTGAACTGGATGCTGGTTCCGATGTACACGCGTGTATTGGCTACCGAGAGCGATTTCGGGATTGTAACGAATCTGTATGCCTGGACAGCCTTGTTGATGGTGATATTGACGTATGGGATGGAGACCGGCTTTTTCCGGTTTATGAACAAGAAGGAGATCAAGCTCCCGATGCGGGTATATGCGACGACGTTGTTCAGTCTGGCATTCACTTCCGTCCTGTTTATGGTGTTTGTGTTCAGTGCGCTGACGCCGGTCAGTAACTTTCTGGGATATGGTGCGCACCCTGAATATATCGGGATGATGGCGGGGATTGTGGCGGTGGATGCCTTCTGTTGTATTCCGTTTGCTTTCCTCCGGTATCAGGGGAAGGCGGTTCGCTTTGCGGCGATCAAGCTGCTGAATATATTCCTGAATATCGTATTGGTAATATTCTTCTTGATCGCTTGCCCGTGGCTGTATGAATGTGCGCCGAGGTTGATAGGCTGGTTTTATGTGCCCGGCTATCAGGTGGAGTATATCTTTGTCAGCAATGTGGTTACTTCGGTGGTGACATTCTTGCTTTTGGTGCCGGATATGATACCCGGGTTGCGCGAGAAAGCCAGTTTCGTGTTGTTGAAACAGATGTTGAGATACTCGTTCCCGATCTTGGTCTTAGGGATTGCCGGGATTTTCAATCAGACGGCGGATAAGATTCTGTTCCCTTTCCTGTTCGAAGATAAGGATTATGCAGCTACCCAGTTGGGGATTTATGGAGCCTGCTTCAAGGTGGCGGTGGTGATGGTGATGTTTATCCAGGCATTCCGGTATGCCTACGAACCTTTTATTTTTGCCAAGAATAAGGATGACGATAATACGAAAGCATATTCGGAGGCAATGAAGTATTTCATTATCTTTTCGCTGATTATCTTCTTGGGCGTGATGTATTATCTGGATATTCTGAAATATTTTGTGGACGCCAAGTATTATCCGGGATTGCGTGTCGTGCCGATCGTGATGCTGGGCGAACTGTTCTTCGGGATCTATTTTAACCTGTCGTTCTGGTATAAGTTGATCGACCAGACGCAATGGGGAGCCTACTTCTCGACGATCGGCTGTGTGGTGACCGTGTTGATGATCGTGTTGCTGGCGCCGGTTTACGGTTATATGGCGTGTGCTTGGGCTTCGTTTGCCAGCAACCTGTTGATGATGATTCTTTCTTATGCGATCGGGCAGAAGAAGTTCCCGATTCAATACGATATAAGATCAGCCGTTATTTACGGCATATTAGCGGTTTTATTCTATGCAGCTGGGATGTTGCCTCGGATCGATTCGGAAATCCTTCGCTTGGGCTATCGCACGGTTCTACTCCTGATTTTCCTGGCAATCATCATTAGACGCGATCTTCCGTTAAGCGAATTGCCTTATATCGGGAAAAGGTTTGCATCTAAGAAAAACTGAACTAATTAAATGATGATTTATGGGGCACGTCTGCCAAAAGAAAACCTGTTGGCTATTTGTAGGGATTAATCGGAAGCTGTAAAATGAACCGGGCTCCCCCGGTGTAACAGGTATCCAGTTTGAGGGAACCGTTGAGGCGTTGGGTGATGAGGCGGCAGAGGTAGAGGCCGAGGCCCGAACCGGGGATAAAGTCGTCGTTCTTGGTGAAACGTTCGAAAATCCATTCGCTCTTGTCTGCCGGAATTCCGCATCCTGTGTCGGTAACGCAGATACACATTATCCTTCCTTCTTCTTCGGGTCGGTAGGAGAGCGTGATGCTTCCCTGATTCGTGAACTTGTTCGCGTTGTTCAGCAGATGGGAGATGATAATGCCGAAATGATTCGGGTCCGAATAGATCAGGTCGTTGCTTTTGTCACCTTCGACCTGGTAATGGATATCCGGCTTCTGCTGTAACTTTTTCAATTTGTTCATCTCGTGGTGACAGAGCAGGCCGATGTGGACCGGTTCCAGTGGGAGGACCTCGTTGCTGCTGTCCAGTTGGGCGATTACCAGCACATCGTTCATCATGGAGGTGATGTTGTGGCAGTTCGTATAGATGATCTTGCTGAATTCTTTTTTCTCTTCCGGGCTTATACCGTCGCTGGTGATCAGTTCGGCAAAGCCATTGATCGCATTTAGCGGCGTGCGCACTTCGTGGCACATATTCTTGATAAAGGCGTTCTTCATCCGTTCGCTTTCCTGTGCCTTTTCACTGGCGATAATGACCAGCCGGTTCGATTCCTGCAATTCCTTGTATAGCGATTTGATCTTTCCTAGGCGGAAGAATATGAAGATTCCGAAGCAGATCGAAAGAATGAGCAACGCGAGGAATAGATATAACTGGCTCCGGCTCTTTTGCAGGTCTATTTCCAGTGCCTTTTTCTCGACCACCAGCTCGTCCACATGCTTTTTGATCTCCAGGTCTTCGACTTTGTTTTCCATGCTTCGTGTGCGTGCGGAATCCAGGAGTACGGAATATTCCTTGTAGGCTTCATAGGCATCTTTGTATCTGTGCAGACTGTCGAGACAGTCGATTTTGTCTTTTAGTGTCAGGACGATGTTTTCGGTCAGGTCGAACTGGAAATCGCCGTGGCGGAAATAATAGATGACCGAATCGTTGTAATCTGCGGCTTTCTGGAAATCCCGTATTGACTTATAATAGTTGAGCGAAGTGAAATAACGGTCATATTCAGCGGAGAATGCAGCATCTTCAGGATATTTCCTGTTCAATTCGATGAAGTAGTTGAAATAGTGGGTTGTCATATCTTTCCCGACTGTTTCTGCTGCGGTAGCCAAAGTGGAGTAGGCGTTCAGCAGATGCCGTTTGCTTGTGTACGGGCGCTTCTTCATCTCTTTTGTGTCTGCATATTCCTTTTGCATGTTCAAGTAGCGGAGGGAGGCTTTCACCCGATTTTCGGGAGTCGCTTCCATAAGGCTTAGTATGTTGAGCGTATTCAGACGGAACAGATACGAATAGCGGAGCGGGATGTTGTCCGACAGTTCGATCAGATTGTTCATGTAGTAACATACCTCTTTATAGATGGCATCCTGGTTTTTCGGATCGACCCGGTTGCTGTTCGCCATACCGAGGAGATAATAGTTCGATATTTTGTCAAGAACCGGCATGTCTTTTTCCGTTTCGAGGCGGAGTTTGTATTTTTCAATCAGTTTCATCCGGTCTTCGCCTTTGGTGTAATAGACAACACGGACATCCATGATCGTTTTCATATACGTGACGAGGAAATCGCGTGCTTTCCCTTTCAGCTCCCTTTCGGCTTCGGCGAGATACACCTTTGCGCTGTCTTTGGCATCGGTATTCACGTAAAAGCGCAAGATTTCGGTCAGGGCCGCTTCCTTATAATAGTCTTCGTCTTCTTCAAGTGCGAGCCAATAGAGCTGTTTGGCATATTCCACCTGTTCTTCCTGTCGGGAAAGATCCATCAGATTAGTCATGATTTCCAGTTTTTGCAGAGGAGAAGAGGCTGACGGCAAGGCTTCCGACAGTGAATCTTTTACTGCTGTATTTCCCTCCGTAGCGAGGGAAAAAGCGAGTAAGTATATCAGGAGAATGTAGTATTTCATCTTGTTTACCGGGATTTATTGAGAGTGTTCGTTGTCGTTTCTGTGTTGTGCATTTGCAAAGTTACATGAAAATCAATAATTATCAGGATATATACTCCGCTTATTTTATGTTCACAGCTCTTATTTTTTATTTCGAGATACTATTTCTATCTTTGTGCGGTTTAGGCGATGTGTTAAAACGGTTGTGAGAGAGTGTTAGCCATTATAAAGGCCGTTTTACGGGATGTTCGTATACAAACGTTGATTTTAATAGGATGGAAAAAGGATTGTTGCACAAGCAGATTAGGGACTTCTTTGTCCGTAATTTCGATGTCCGTCAGGAAAAAGAGGATGAACTCGAAACGATCGAGTCTATCCGGAAAGGCATAGAGTTTAAAGGGACGAACCTTTGGGTTCTGATCTTTGCGACCTTTGTCGCCTCGCTGGGTTTGAATACGAACTCGACGGCGGTGATTATCGGTGCGATGTTGATCTCCCCGCTGATGGGGCCTATCATGGGGTTCGGCCTGGGACTGGGAATCTCCGATTTCGACCTGATCAAGCGTTCCTTCCGTAATTTTGCCACGGCGACGGTATTCAGCGTCATCACTTCGACGCTCTTTTTCCTGATTTCCCCGATCAGCGAGGCGCAGAGCGAGTTGCTGGCCCGTACGCAGCCTACCGTTTATGACGTCTTGATTGCCTTCTTTGGCGGCCTGGCGGGGATCGTGGCGAGCTCGACCAAGAGCAAGGGGAATGTGATTCCCGGCGTGGCGATCGCTACGGCTTTGATGCCGCCGCTTTGTACGGCCGGATTCGGATTGGCGAGCGGTAACCTGTATTATTTCTTCGGTGCTTTCTATCTCTATTTTATCAATACGGTGTTTATCAGTCTGGCTACCTACGTGGTGGTCCGCCTGCTGAAATACCCGAAGAAGGTCTTTTTGAACAAACAGCGCGAGAAGATCGTGACGAGATATGTCGGGGTGATCGTTTTCTTTACCATCGTGCCGAGCCTTTTCCTGAGCTACAACCTGATCCGGGCCAGTTACTTCAATGACCGGGTGCGGACGTTTGTCGCGGATGAGTTGAGTTTCCCGAACACGCAGATATTGAGCAAGACGGTGACCGATACCAGCGACAAGAAAGAGGTGAAAGTAGTCCTGATCGGCGAGACTGTGCCGGAGACGATGATTGCGAACGCCCGTGCCAAGATGCCGAAATACGGCTTGAAAAACGTGGGCCTTGTCGTGCAGCAGGGTTTCGGTCAGGAAGCCACCGACATTAACGAGTTGAAAAGCCTGCTGATGCAGGACTTGTATAAGAATAGCGAAGAGGTTCTTCGGGCGCAGTCCCTCCAGATCGATTCGCTGAAACGCGACCTGAACAAATATCACAGTTACAATCATCTTACGTCCGAGCTGATGCCGGAAATGAAAGTCCTTTTCCCTTATATCAAGGAAGTCTCTTGTGCGCATACCTATCTGATGGATATGGATAGCATTAAACCCGATACCGTCCTGTTAGTCTACCTGAAAAGCAAAGAAAAAGTACGTGAGGCGGAACAGGAAAAGATCAAGAAATGGCTTGCCGCGCGTGTAGAACAAAAGAAAATCAAATTAATTATTGAATAACGAACAAAGAATGAATCGTATGAAGAAGTTGTGGGCAGTGTTACTGCTTCTCGTTGCTTCAGGCCAAGTGTTTGCCGATGAGGGCATGTGGGTACTGAAAGAGTTGAATAAACAAAACCTGGAGAGGATGAAGGAGTTGGGATTTACTCCGTCTTACGAACAATTGTACAGTGAAACTGACCCGTGTGTAGCCAATGCCGTGGTGATCTTCGGAGGAGGATGTAGCGGTATCACCGTCTCTAATGAAGGACTGATTTTCACCAACCACCATTGTGGTTTCGGTTCGATCCAGCAGTTAAGCAGTGTGGAACACGACTACCTGAAAGACGGTTTCGTTTCCCAGAGTAAGGAAGAAGAGTTGCCGGTTCCGGGCCTGACGGTCCGCTACCTGCGTGAGACGGTGGATGTGAGCGATCGCATTAATTCACAGATAGCTTCGATCAAGGAAGAGCACCTGCGTCTGGCCGCAGCCGACTCGATCGGGCAGGCGATGGCCGATTCTGTAGGAAACACGGAGTTCCAGGCTGCCGATGTCGTGCCTTTCTACAATAATAACAAGTATTTCCTGATCGTCTATGATGTCTTCAATGATGTCCGCATGGTATTCGCTCCGCCCAGTTCGGTCGGAAAATTCGGCGGCGATACGGACAACTGGATGTGGCCGCGCCATACGGGCGACTTCTCCGTGTTCCGCGTATATGCCGGAGCCGACAACAAGCCGGCTGCCTACAGCAAGGATAATAAGCCATACCAGCCTAAATACGTGGCTGAAGTGTCATTGCAAGGTTATCAGGACAAGGATTATGCGATGACGATCGGTTTCCCCGGCAGCACGGACCGCTACCTCTGTTCATGGGGTGTGCAGCAGCGTATCGAGGATAGCAACAAGCCTCGCATCGAAGTGCGTGGCATCAAGCAGGCGATTTGGAAAGACGCGATGTTGAAGAGCGACGAGGTGCGCATCAAATATGCTTCCAAATATGCCGGCAGCTCCAACTACTGGAAAAACTCGATCGGCATGAACAAGGGACTGGCCAACCTGAAAGTGATCGACCGTAAACGCGAAGAGGAAGCCGCTTTTGCCGCTTGGGTGGCACAGGATGCAAAGCGTAAAGAGGTGTACGGCGACGTCCTGAACCTGTTGGAAAAGGGATATACTTCTTCCAGTGAATATAAGAAGATCTCCACCTACCTGGGCGAAGCGTTCCTGAGCGGCGCCGAGATCGTGAAGCTGGCGCGCATGATCCAGAGCGTGGATGTGAAAGGTTCTACCCCTGAAGAAATCGATATCTTCCTCGAAGACAATATCAAGTCTTTCTTCAAGGATTATGACGCAAGCCTTGACCGGAAGGTGCTGGCGGCTATGATGAAGATCGTAAAGGAACGGGTTCCGGCAGAGAATCTTCCGGATATCTACAAGAAGGTGGACAAAAAGTATAAAGGCGATTATGAAAAGTATGCCGCCGATGTATTCAAGAAGACATCCATCCTGTCTTACGACAATATCGCCTCCATGCTGAAGGACCCGAAGAAATATGCGAAGCTGAAGAAGGACCCGGCTGCCGAGTTGAGCCTGTCCGTCCTCATCTCCCTTTTCGAATTGCAACAGCTCACGGGTGATTCTTATTACGATATCGCTAAGGGCGAACGCCTCTATTTTGCCGGCCTGAAAGAGATGCACCCGGAGAAGGCTTTCGCTTCGGACGCCAACTTTACGATGCGTGTGAGCTACGGTTCCATCGGCGGCTACCGTCCGTACGATGCCGCCTGGTATGATTACTATACGACCCAGAAGGGGATCTTCGAAAAGGAAAACCCCGAAAGCGACGAGTTCTGGGTGCAACCCGAAATCCTCAACTTGATCCGTAGCAAGGACTTCGGCCAGTATGCCAACAAGGACGGCGAATTGCAGCTTTGCTTCCTCTCGAACAACGACATCACAGGCGGTAACTCCGGCAGCCCGGTGTTCGACAAGAACGCTCGCCTGATCGGCCTCGCCTTCGATGGTAACTGGGAAGCGATGAGCGGCGACATCGCCTTCGAACCGGATTTGCAGCGCACGATCAGCGTCGACATACGCTATGTGCTCTACATGATCGACAAGTGGGGGAAATGCCCGCGGCTGATTGAGGAATTGAAATTGGTGAAGTAATAGTGGGGGCGGATTCCTTTTGGCTTGATCAGAAAGCGACCAAAGGAAGTTTACCTGAATATATTATATTAAAAAAGTGCCGGGAAGGATGGAGTGAAATCTCCTTTCCGGCACTCTGTTTGTATGACAAGTGTGCTTTTTCTGTTTTATCAATCTTGCAGACATCCACATCACAATTCAGCAATAAGAACGGCAGCAGCCATTTCATATAAATGTTTTGCAAAACCAACCATCATACTATCATATCCGTTCGTATATTGGTTTAAACCAATATATTATGGAATGATAGTTGCCATTTTGAACTATCATTCATCTGTCATAACCATCATGGTAAAAAACGATAACTTCTTGTGTGTCAATTGTACGATAAAAACAGGGACCGTTCGGGAACAGGTGCGAAACCTGTTAAAACAGCTTCTTTTTTCATCAAGACAGGCTTTTCTTTTGTCAAAAACAGCTTGCAAAGCCGCTTGAGACCCGGGTGTACCCATCATGGAGACCCGGGTGCGGGAGAGGTGCAGACCCGGGTCTGTGCGAGGTCTTTACGGGGATGCGTGGATGTTTATCCGCCATGTTGGAGGTGCTTTTATGCCTTGTTTTGGCATCTTTTTTGCCTATGGCTGTTTTTTTGGCTGTAAACGGAAAGTATGGAAAAGCCTTTCCGCATCCATACGCTCCTTCTCACACTTACGGCGTTCATCGCCGAACAGGTCAAGATGAGGATGCCTACGTTGTTTCTCCCGCTCAATCCACTGGATAGTAGATGGCTACAAATGTACAACACATTCAGGAAGAATCATACTGTTTGCCGGATTGTTTTTTATTTCCGTGAGGTAAAAGGATATCTATTGCCTGAAGTAGTGAAAGAAGAATGATAACTTTGTGTCAGGTTAGCCTTAATAAATAGAATTTTATCTTTAATTTTGTGATTACTTAATTGCTAAGTTTATGAAAACACAAATACTCAAGGCAACCTTACTTGCTTTTATCATCTTCTTTTCTTGTCATCAGGTAAGTCAGCAACACCCTATATTGGAGCAAGCCGAGAAAGTAATGTCCGAACATCCGGATAGCGCTTTATTCTTGTTGGAACAGGTTGCAGCCCCAGAAAAGATGCCGGAGCGCGATTATGCCACTTGGTGCTTGTTAATAACAGAGGCTCGTGATAAGAACTATATCGAACATACTTCGGATTCCTTGATCAATGTCGCAATACAATACTTCGAAAAGAAAAAAGATATAAACCGACTGTCCGAAGCTTATTATTGTCAAGGCAGGGTTCTTTCAGAACTGAGCGCTTCGGAAGAAGCCTTAACTGCTTACTTAAAGGCAAAGGAATTGGTACGAGAAACATCTGATCGAGATTTGGAGGCGCGTATCAATAATCATTTAGGAACTTTATACTGGGAAAATGGAAGGACTGAAAAAAGTTTATCCTGTTATAAAGAGGCTTATCGAAATTATGAAATGGAGCAGAATAAAATAGGAATGACCAATACTTTACGAAATATAGGAAAAAGTATGCACGGATTGGAAAAATTAGATAGTGCTTATTTTTATTTGGATCGTGCATTTGTATTTGCCAAAAATGAAAATTTAGAATCTCAAATGGCTTATATATTATCATCAATGGGAAGTATTTATGCAGAAAAAGGATTGTATGAAAAAGCATTGGCATATCAAAAAGAATCTTTAAATTATTCAAGAATACAAAATACAAAATCTTCTTGTTATTACGCAATAGGGGAGTCTTATGTAAATATACAAAAGTTGGATTCTGCCTTATTATATGTAGATTCTGCTCTTATGAGTAAGGATTTATATGTGAAATGTAGTGCAAACTGGCTATTATATACGATATGTTTAAAAAAGCAGGATTATAAGAAAGCTTGTACATATAATGAACGTTACCTTTTACTCCGGGATTCAATCGAACAGGTATATCGACCTCAAAAATTGGCGAAAGTAGAAGCTCTATATAATAAAGAGCGTTTAATCAGCAAGCAAAACCAACAAATGCATACAGCTCGTAGCAGGCAAGATTTCCTGCTTATCTGCTTTCTTTGTGCTTGTCTTGCAATAGGGATAGTCTATGTGATCATGTTCCAAATAATCAGTAAACATAAATTGAGAAATAAAGAAATACAGAAGCTATTGCAGAAAAATGAAAGTCTTTTGCTGAGCGATAAGCAGGAGATGGAGAAAAAAGACATCGCTTTGCAGACTATCCAGAAGCAATTGGAAGAGAACCATCTGTTAATAGACTCCTTGACTGAGACAATCCAGACATTGGAAAATGATAATTTATCTCAACTGGAAATATACAAACAGCAACAGGAAGAGGCTAATATCGAACAATCTAAACTTCTCAAAGAGAAAGAGACGATTCTTAAGCAAAAAGAGGAATTAATAAGCAATAAGGATATACTACTTAGACAGAAAGATACACAATTGCAGTCTATATTAGAAAAAAATGGAAAATTAGAGCAACGTATTCTTCTTTCAATAAAAGAGAAAGAAGAATTGGAAAGACAAAGAAGTGTACTAAGCCAAGAACTGGATGCAAATGTAAAGGCGCAAAAACAACTGAGCCTGGATTGGGAGTCACTGCGGCTTCAGCAAGAAGAACAATTGCGAAAAGAACAAGAGGTAGCCGGTGAACTCAAACAAAAATCCAGGATGTATGAAGCATGGATACAAAAATTGATTCATCAAGATGAATTTTTGCTTAATCTATCCGATAATAGACAACAATTGTATCCTTTAAACTTTAATAAGGATGTGTTTTATGAGCATTTTTCTCCGGTATTTCCTGGATTTGTAGAATATTTGTTCATACAGTATAAATTGGATGAGCGAGAATTGTTAATCTGTTGTCTGGTTAAACTGGGGGTAAAAACTGGTAAAATTGCGACTATACTAAACTTAGCACCAGATACGATCACAAAACAGAAAGCCGAGATAAAAGAAAAATACTTTAATGTGTCTGAAAAGCAAAGTTTAGACCGATTTCTCGAAAAATTATTATGGTAAAATCCGGTTTTTTGTCTGGTCGAATCCGGTTTTTGAAAGTAAAAGTGAATTTTTAATGTATGAGATCAGATTTATATGTCTGAAAATTAGTAAATTATTTGTTTTTTATTCTATACTGAACTTATTTTTTCTAATCCGGTTTTTTTTGTGTTTTATGTCTGAAATTTGCATTAGAATTTAGAAAGGTAAAAGTTATGAATAAAAATTTGCTTATTTTTATGGATGGTATTGTACTAAATATACATATCCCTATTGCAGCATATACCATATTGGTTTGCCCTTTCTATAATCACATGCATATAGTTTTTTCAAAACATTTTCCCAAGTTACACCATTCGTATTCCTTCAAGTGAGCAGCAACAGATTTTTTGTAGTCCTCATCTGTAGGAGTATCTAAGGCATTTTTTACTGCGTTTTCAATCGCATCCAAAGACTTTGGATTAACTTTCCATCCGAGGTCGCCTACAACCTCTGGGAGTGCGGAAGTGTTGGAAACAACCACTTTTGCACCACAGGCAAGAGATTCCAGCGGTGGAATGCCAAATCCTTCATAAAGAGAAACAAAGCAGAACACATCACAGCAAGTATACAGCACTACCAGTTCTTCATCGGTTACAAAGCCGCCAAAGATTATCTCATCTTTGTACTTTGACTGATTCACATATTCTTCAACAACTTCAAATCCT
>ENA-ORRA01000562-ORRA01000562.1-human-gut-metagenome-genome-assembly--contig:-NODE-562-length-33724-cov-3.330334_pt1 | contig 33724 bp, 15 predicted proteins | sample MGYA00242169_ERZ509122 | MGnify/ENA primary metagenome ERZ509122 (study PRJEB26280, sample SAMEA2338650) | human gut metagenome | biome: human gut; feature: human-associated habitat; material: faeces...
CTGCCGACACCTTATATTATAATAAGGTGGTAGGGGTGGAGCCGTGGATGCGTGCGTCGGCTCTTTCGCTCACAGTGGACTGTGAGTTTGAGAACTGCTGCGATGTGCGGCCGCTGGCTGCGCTCGATTTGGGCGCCACGCGTTGGTTCACGCCGAAACCCAAGGCGGTCATGCCCGTGCTGAGCGTAGCCGAGCAGATTGCCGTACGCGAACCCGTGCTGAAACCCATCAGCGAATATAAGCCCTATACGCGGGATATCCCTTTGCGTAAGATGAAAGACGCACTTTACGTGCACTTCCCCGTGGGTAAGTGGGACTTGCGCGAAGACTTCCGAGACAACGAAGCCACGCTGGCCCGCATCGTGGACATGATGCGGCGCGTGAAGGACGACAAGACCTCCTCCATCGTGAAAGTGGTGATTGTGGGCTTGGCCTCCATCGAAGGCTCCGTGGCTTTCAATGAGCATCTGGCCGGACGGCGTGCCGAAGTCTTGAAAGATTATCTCGATGCACGGGTCGATATGCCGGACGACGTGTATGAAGTGGTGGGCGCGGGAGAAGCCTGGGCCGACTTGCGCGATGTCATCGCCGAGAGCGATCTGGACGAGCGTCAGGAGCTGCTGCAAATCATCGACAACACGCCGGACGAGAACCTGCGCGAGCAGCGTATCCGCAAGCTCAACGGCGGACGGCCTTACCAATACCTGAAACAGTCTGTCTTTGCCGACCAGCGTAATTCGGGATATATCCGTGCCTACTATGAGGCCGTGCCGGACAAGGGGGCGGAGGCCATCAATCGTGCTGTGGCGTTGGTGCGCGAGGGACGAGACGCCGAGGCGGTGACGCTGCTCGAACCGTTGGCCGACGAGCGCAAGTGGAACACGTTGGGCGTGGCCTACTTCAAGACGGGACACCGGGCGGAGGCTGTGGAATGCTTCGAACGGGCCGTGAAGGCCGGCGACAGCGAGGCCGCAGGCAACCTGGAGGGTGTACGGGCCGTGGAAGGACGATAATTACGAGATTTTCTAATTATAGAGTTATTAACTTTTTATTTATTCATTAAATTTTAGGATTATGAAAATGAGAAATGGAATGTACTTGTTTGCTGCGGCAATCGTGGCCAGTACGGTAGGTTTGTCTTCTTGTTCGAATGACGAGGAGGGAGTAGGTGGCACCGATTGGAAGAACGGTCCGACTAAAGACGTAACCTTGTCTTTGTCTGTCAAGAAGGTTTCTAAGCGTATTACTTCTGATGAAGCAAATCAGGGTAACACTATTCAAGAAATCAAAGACATTTGGGTTGTGCCAATGGTTGGTAACGAGTATTTGCAGCCGATTTCGATGGGAAACATTACTCCTACCAATGCATCTCCTGATTTGAAGAAAGTTGCCACATTGAATACAAGCATCAATAAATTTGTAGTGTATGGAAATGTGGGGGATAGCGACGGTACTTGGAGTGAGTCAAGCATCTTCGTCGAACCGGAGTTTAGTTTGATGCAAAAGACAGGAGTGCCGGAAGCTATAAAGAGTACTACTTATGAGCCCTATCCTATGTATTATTATGGATTGGCCGGTGAGGGTACAAACCCAATCAAGGGATATACCGATAAAGATTTTACGCAAGGCGAGGCAACAATCACGGCAGGAGACCCAATTGGCAGTAGCTATGCAGCAATCAAGGTTTCCGGTGTCAATTATGGCGTAGGACTGTTGGCTGCGGCTGTGCTGAATGGTGATGAAGATGAAGTGTTCTATCCAACGAACAATGGCGGCACTTTGGAGGGTGACGCCGTAGGGGCCGATGAAGCTATAGAAATTGCGGGAGTGCTGATTAATGGGCAATATACTAAATTGAATAAGACGTTTGACAAAGCAGCAGATGCCAGTGAGGGTAATGTTTATGAAGAAGCAGCCGACGTTATTTTAAAGGAAAAGAGTGCTAAGATAGCGTTTGCAAACAATAAGGTAGCCAATGCCAATATTTATTCCGTGGTGGCCAAAACTGAAGCTGAGAAGAATGTAACCATGAACATCGTGTTTAAGATTAAACAAGGCCATTTCATTAAAAACAATTCGGGACAGATTTTAGGAGAGGCTGATAAGGATGCCTACGCTTTCTTGGGAGTTATATTGGATGCAGAAAAAGCTTCTACTACGGAGAAATGTGTATTCCAAAAAGACTTTACCACGCTTTTGAATGCGACGGTTACCGATTGGGGAAATCTTTCGGGTGAAGAAGTCATTACTACGGATGTGAATTTGGGTGTTGAAATCGATACGGAATGGCAGCAAGGTACTGCGTATGATGTGGAAATTTAATATGTAGCGTAATTGCTACTATGATTATCATTTAGTGCATGCCACGGCAAAGGCCGTGTGCCGTGTCCGTGGCGTGCACTGTTTTTGGTAATAAATGAAAGAAAACGAGAAGAACTAAAAGAGGTGTTTATGAAACCTATGAAGAAGATAGATACATATATATATAAGTTAGGACTATGGGCCGGGGCGGCTTTGTCGTTGACGGCTTGTGTGGACGAGGATTTGTCCGACTGTCCGCCCAATGTAGAGATGAGGGAAATTACGGTGTCCTATCAAATCGACTTGCAACACGGCGTGGATCCCGAGTTCGAGGCCGAACTGCTGTCCCTTCATTTGGGTTTCTGGAATTCGCCGCAAAATCTTTACCGTGACCTTGTGTTCCAGCCCGAAGACATGCCGGAGGAACTGTTTTTCAAGGTGACGCTCCCTGTGGACAACTACGACCACCTGGCCGTGGCCAATCACAACAACGACCGCGTGGGAGGCGGTCTGCACACGTTCGACAACGTGTTGGAAGACGTGGTGGTGGACGAAACGCCCATCTCCCCGGACACCGTCAAGGCTTTGGCCTATCCGCCTTTCTCCGGTGTGCTGAGCATGCGGATGGAGGAAGAAAAGACGGAACATTACACCGTATTGATGAGCCCGGTGGTGGGCAAGGTGAAACTTCACGTGAACCACCCCGAGACGATGAGAAACATCAAATGCTATCTCTCCCGCACGCAACAAGGATTCTTGTGCTGGGAGGACGCTTACATCAGCAACGACCGGCTGAGGACGGACGCATCGGACTTCAAAGTGACCGAGGCGGCGCGGCTCACCGAGTTTGAGTTCTACAGCTATCCTTGCACCGGCGGAAGCGTGTACCGCAGGGCGGAAGGCGAAGGCCACTGGAAGCTGTATTTCTATTCCGAATGCGAAGACAGGACCATACAACATATATTCACCGTGGAAGACCCGATCCGGGCCGGACGTGTACTGGAAGCCACGTTCAACATCTCGGACGGGAGCGGTGAAGCCGTGGACGTGACGGCCGGTGTGGAAATCAACACCGACTGGAAGCCCGGTAACGATTACGACCAGGAAATGTAAACAAAGAATAAGGAGGATTGAAATATGGATGGAAGAATCATGAAATGGGGATTGATGCTCTTGTTGTGCATACCGTTCTGGACGGCATGCAACAACGATGATGTTCCCGAAGCAGCCATAGAACCGCAAAAAGATTGCGAAGTTTCGGTGTCTATCCGTTTGAATGCCAAATCCCTGCGCGCAATGGGAGACCCAGGTGAAGAGGTGGACGAGTTTGACAGCCAGTATTGGACGCGTATCGACATATTCTTGGTGTACAGTTGGGGACAGGTATTGCAATATACTCTCGACAAGGATTATAAATCTGGAGAGATGCGCAAGTTCACAGCCTTTGCCGGAGTGGTGAAGGCGGTATATGCTGTAGCCTACAACGACGAAGTGCTTGTCGGGCATAACTTTGCGCCTTACAGCGAACAAGATATCCTGAATTTGCAGACTCCTTCGATAACAAGTTTGGATGCAGCAGACGAGAAGAAGTACTTGCTTAGCTTGTTCAGCGGGATGACCGACAAAACGAAGGAAGGACAGCCCATAGAAGTGGTAAAGGAAGGAACGACAGAGATTAAGGTGGGGCTTGACCGTCTGGCTGCCAAAGTAGACGTACAGTGGGATGCGCAAGACGCTTACGAGGGGGATAAGTATGTGGAGGCCAAGATGAGCGATATTACTTTTAGGGGGACATCCCAAGGCTATTTCTTTCCCGGGGAGAAGGCGGTTGCCGAACCTGCGTTGGATCACGAGGCTGCATATAGGATGAACAGTCCTATTAGCGAACGTAACGGGCGGACTTATTTCTATACTTTCAGCGGTGCGAAAAACTACTTCAACTTTGTGGTAAAACACAGGGTGGCTGAAACCCCTGATGAAAAAGAGACTTTTTACACGGCAACCTTTGCCAACGCATTGGAGCGCTCCTCATGGCACAAGGTGAACCTGACCGTATCAGGCACCACTTTTGAGGAAACTACAAAAGAATTGAATTTGACGCAAAAAACGGCAGCGAACAATTAATGGGTAAAATCTACATATTATGACTACGATATTAAGATTAGGGAAACAACAACGGAGGCAGGCTTATATCTTTGCCTTGCTTATGACGGCATGGTGCTTCATGGCCGGGACAGCCGCAGCACAGACACGTTATTATGTGACACCGACGGGACTGGTACCGACGGGTATGGACAACGCTTGGACAGACGTTATCAAGCTTGAAACGGCGTTGGAAAAGGCCGAGCCCGGTGATGAAATCTGGGTGCAGGGTTTCGAGGAAATCCGTAAAAATAGTGTCGATTACCGGCAGGTTTATCTGGCACCTAAAGAGGGCTGGACATTGAAGGCTGGCGTGAAGCTTTACGGCGGTTTCAAAGGAAATGAGACTTCTTTGGAGCAACGTGCAACTTTGGGTAAAGCCTATAATTTCGCATGTCGCTCTATCCTTTCGGGCGATATTAGTATGAACGACACGATCGACCATGTCAATTTGATTAGCTCTTCCAACGCTCTTCGTTCGGACAATGCAGAGCATGTGTTGACGATGAACCTCAATAATAGCGTTGCGAACAATATAAACGATGCCGTTTCCGTTTTGGACGGTTTTACGATTGTGGGCGGTCATGCCTCAGTGAATGGTGGTGGTGTATTGGTGACGGGACATGAAACATACTCTTGTGCTTACCGTATAGAACGTTGTTTCTTCTTTAACAATTATGCCGTACAGAACGGCGGAGCTATTTATGTGGACGAGAAGGCGGGAAAGGTTACCAGCAGCAATTCTTATATTAACCAATGTGTGGTATATAATAATGAGGCCGGATTGATAGCGGAAGTGGCCAACAAAGGCGGCGGTATTTACATCGCCGGTAAGGGTACTGTGGTCAACACCTCGATCTTCAACAACGAAAACGGCGGAGTGCGTATTTCTCCTGATGCGAGCGTGCTTAACTCTACGATTGCCCGTAATACTGTGGCAGGTGTGGACCTCACAGTTAGTGGTGGTGCAAATGATAATGCCAAGGTCGTCAATACCGTAGTTTGGGGTAATACCACGTTGTTTTCTGAGTTTACTCCCGGATTTAGAAATTCTTCTTATCACGAGGTTGAGGGTGAAGGTCCTAATCGTATGGATAATTTTGGAAATGTATATGTAAGCGACAAGAATAATGACCGTTCGCAGGCATCGCCTTTTTTTGCTTCGCCCTCTTTGAAAACGAGTTTCGACCGCGATTTCAACTGGCTTTATAATGCTTATCCACTTTGGAACTGGCAGGCACTCGAAGGTTCTGCCTTTATCGACAAAGGCCAGGATGATGCCTATGCTTCGGCAACGTATGGAGGCTATGATTTGGGTGGAAGTGCGCGTAAGGTGGGTGACGCGACGGATATCGGTGCATACGAGTTTCAGGCTGTGTCGGCCGACCGTATCTTGCGTGTAAAGCCGGATGGAAATGATGCCAACAACGGCTCTGATTGGGGCAATGCTCTTAGAAGCGTACAGGAAGCCATTAACAGATTGGCGGAAAGAGGCCAAGGTGGAGAAGTATGGGTGAAAGCCGGTACTTACCAGCCTTCAGTTTATATGAGCGGTGAAAGTACCGACCGTTCGGCGGCTTTCGTCATGAAAGATGGCGTGAGCGTGTATGGCGGATTTGAAGGGAATGAAGAAACCAGAGCTGAGCGGGATAATAAAAAAGGAAGCATGCCTTGGCAGTACACACATCCTACCGTGTTTGTGGGGAATGCCTATGGAGGAGCTGCAACGGGCGGCGGAGGAAAATGTGAATATAATGAGGCTGATAATAAATGGAGCGTGACTGGCAGTAATTCCAATCACGTGGTATGGTTCGCCAATTTGGACGGTACGGCGTTCAAGAATGTGACCGTGCTCGACGGAGTGACCATCAAAGGAGGGTCGGCTCAGGAGACTGTAGGTACGAAAGAAAATTTCTTCGGCGACCGCGGAGCCGGAGTCTATATGGCCGGAAATGCTTATCTTACAAATTGCGTGGTGACAGAGAATGCAGCCACGGGAAAAGGCGGTGGTGTCTACCTTTATGGCGGACGCATCATCGGTTCGTTGCTGTATAATAATGAAGGACAGCAGGGAGGAGCCGTTTATGTGGACAATTCCGGTATCGTGCTGCGTTCCATGCTGACGAATAATTCGGGTTACGACGGGGCTGCCGTCTATATGGTTTCCGATACGGAGTGGACGGACGGTAGCATGCACCCCGAATATCAGATATTGTCTACGTCGGTGGTGAGCAACAACACGAGCCGCCACAACGGTGCGGTCTATTGTAACCAAGGAGGTGTGATGCTGCAAACCACGATGGTCAACAATGTCTCCGTGGGTACGGTGGACCCAGCCGACAACGAATCGGCACAAACGGGCGGACTGTATGTGAAAGGTTACGGCCTTTCGGTTAATTCCGTATTGTGGAACAATCTGATTAAGGAGAGAAACGTGCCGATGTATGCCGTGAATCCTACGGTGAAGACCGTACGTTTCTTCAATACGGCGGTGTCGGGCATGAACAACTCTGTATGGAACAATACGCTCCAACAGGACATGGTGTCTTTGAGTGATGACAACTCTTCTAATACAGAAGGGGTTATTACGCCTGATTTTGAACAGAGCGGCATGCCCAGCCAGGGAGGAGTGGACGCGAACTTGAAGAACGTGGAGTATTATTGGTTTCCGGTGCAAGGTTCTAACTTGCGTTCTATAGGTTTGGAATTAGGACGTTTCCCCGAGGAAGTGGTATTGGCTCCCGAGTTGGATATCAAAGGGGATCTGTTTGCTCAAAAGCCGAGCGTAGGAGCTGTGATGACGGAAAAAAGAACCCTTCAACATCAGGCGGATAATAAGGTATGGCGTCTTTATGTCGATGTAAGTTGTACGGATGCAGAACACGACGGAAGTTCTTGGGCTAAGGCTTACCGTTCGATCAACGAAGCGATAGAATATTTTGCCAATGTGCAGGCGACGGATGGAGTTGAACGGTTTGAGATTTTGGTACGTGAAGGCGATTGCTATCCGCGTTACAGTTTTACTAATCTCGACCCCAAGACGGCCACTATCAATGTGCTGAAAACGGAACGTCCGTTGGTTATCAAAGGCGGCTATCGCGTAGAGGACGATGGCAGTGCTGCACGCAAACCTTTGGAGTACCGTTCCGTGATAGACGGTAATCCCAAAGGCAAGGCTTTGGAGGATGGGTTATACCATTGTATCACGGTGGCCGAAGATGCCAATGTGGAAATCGACGGTTTCCATGTCGTGGGCGGTTATGCTGTGTCGAGCACATACAAGTCCGGAGCCGGTATGCTGGTGGGCAAAAGGGCTGCGGTAACGGTACGCAACACGGTTTTCGAGAACAATACGGCCGTGGAGGCTGCGGCTATTTCTGCACAAGACGGCAGCAATTTGACGTTGGTGAATTGCGTGGTGAACAATAATACGAATACGACGGAGAGTGCTTCGGTTATTGCTGCAAACAACTTGACGATGCATTATGTTACGGTGGTGAACAATAAGGGTGCCGCACCGGGAGGAAATTATTCCACTTCGTTCAGTGCCGGAAATACGTTCGGTTCAAATAACATGCAAAATTTGAATACGTTGTCGGCCGACGGAGCCAAGAACTTTGCCAATCCGACGAATGCGCCGGGAGCTACTTTAGGCTATGATACGTATTTAGGAGGATATTCAGAGTTCCGTCCGTTGACCAGTTCTACGGATGCGGCCGTTTTGATTAACAAAGCCAATGCGGTAGAAGGTGTCACGGAAGATATTTCCGGCAAAGGCCGAAATCTTGGTGGTAAGCCCGACCTTGGTGCATACGAGGCTGATTTGCCGGAGAGCGGTCGGGTGATTTATGTGCGTGAAAACGGAACGGGAGACGGACTCTCGTGGGAGGACGCTATGGGCAGCATCAATGGTGCTGTGAATAAGGCGTTGGCATACAATAATAAATTGTCTGAAGAGGATAGAAAGGATGCCGACAAGCGTGCGCAAGTGTGGGTGGCTGCCGGAACGTATGCTGAAAATCCGGTGGGTAACGCTCCTGCCTGTTTTATCATAAAAGAGGGTGTGGATGTGCTTGGTGGCTTCCCGGCAAGCGGTTGTCCGGGAGTGGACGACCGTAGACCTTTGGTGTCACAGGAGATATATACCGGAATGCGTGCTGATAGTGTGAAGATGTATGAGACGATATTGTTGCCTCTTTCAATGTTGCCGTCTGTGGATGAACTCGTAAATGTGGGAGAGGGAAATTATTATTATAATTCTACAGGAGAAGTTGTTTATGTTTCGGCTGCTGCAAATTTTGCTGAATATGTTTATTTGGAGACAGGGTATTATAAGTATTTTGAAAGTAATGATGGTGAAAGCTCTTGGGGGAGTAGATACATTAAAGTTGGAACAGTGAATATACCTGGAGTAAAAAAGTATGTTCGGAAAGCAATCAGATATGAAGAAGATAATAATGGTGAATATATCCGAAACGAAGGTACAGGTTATTATCCGGTGGCAGGGGAGATAGATGGTGGTAAAGAGCAATCTGCCGGTTATTATCTGGCAACTGAATATCCCCTGAGTACGGCCACCCTTGTTAAGGTGGAATCCCGTGAAAAGGTGGAAGTCGGAGATGGATATGGTAATTGGTTGATACGCGGCGGACTGTCAGGCATGCCTGCTGGTACACGATTACGTGTATTGTCGCAAGAGGATAATAATAACCCACGTATTTTTGTACATTCGGGTAACGATATAAACGAGACGAAGTACGTTAAAGGTAAAGATTTTGTTATTCCTACCATGTGGGATGGCTTTACCATCACCAAGGGACGTTTGGATATAGGTAGCAGCCAGTTCGACGGTGGCGCGGGTGCCCGTATTTTCAATAATGTCACCTTGAAGAACTGTATCGTTACAGATAACTGGAATACGCCGGTTGGCAGAGGTGATATAGAAATACGCGGAGGTGGTGTTTATTGTTATGGCGGAACGATGGTGAATTGTTACATCCAGAAAAACAGGATGGGATGTGTAGGTACCGATGGTAACTTCAATGAGAATGGTGTTGCTTATGGCGGTGGTATTTATACGGCTTATTCTACGCTATACAATTGCATTATTGCGGAGAATGAAGCGAATGCCAATTATGCAGACGGTGCCGGTGTTTGTATGGAAGTTGGAGAGTTTTATAACAACACCGTGCTCAAAAATAGAGCAGAAGGACGAAGCCGTGCTTGTGGCGGTATTCGCTTGTGGGTCGGCGTAAAAACATCTATTCCGGGTACGGTGAAAATCTATAATACCATATCTTATGGTAATACCGGTTGGAATAGTGCAAATCATGGTAATGGTATGCAAGGTAATGCTAACTTTTCTGAGAGTGGTGTAGATGTAGACTTTGTCAATGGTCTTATAGAAACGGTATACGGGACTGATTTGGCAGGATTGAACTTGGATGGAAATAAAACACTGGAGAATAGTGGACATACCATAAATATTAGCAACAGTATCGATTTAAAAGATATTAGAGGAGAACAGATTTTTCAAGATTATGCAAATGCCAATTATCGTCTGACAGGAAGCTACGGATTGAACCGGGGGCTTAATGAGATAAGAATAGATCGAGTACAAATGCCTAAGGCAAATGAAACGTATGGAGATCACTTAGAGGCTGATGATGATGGGAAAAATGGTTATGTAGATGTTGCAGATTATCGGGGTTGGCCTTGCGTTTGGTATAAAAATACTCAAGTCGAACTTGAAACTTTGCCAACGGGTGTAGACCTCTTTGATTATACAGACATGGATTACACCGACCGCGTGAAAGACTGTACGGTGGATGCCGGTGCTTATGAGCGCAAAAATGAAGATATGGTTAAGCCTGATGATAAAGGAGTGTATTATGTGACCTTTAACGGTAACGGTACGGCAGATGCTTCTTCTCCGGCTAATGCAGCCTGTGCCATGAAGTTGCAGGAAGTGCTGAATGCGGCAGGACAGCGTGTGACAGAGGGTAATACGGCGATTGTGAAGATTGCCGGATATGAAAGTTATACTACTGTGTATCATTCCAATACGCTGGCTAATCCGAACGATCCGAAGAGTTACACGTTCGTGATTCCGGAAGGCGTGACCGTGATGGGCGGATATAATGAAGGTTCTTATGTGGGCGGTATATATCAGAATGATGGAAACTGGAATGATGACAATCGCAACGCTGCGCAATATATGACTGTGTTGAGTGCAGTGAGCGATGAGGCCGGAGGCCGTCAGGCGGTGAACGGTTATCATGCCGTACAGTTCGGACAGGATGGAACGGCTGCTTTGGATAAACAGACGGTGCTTGACGGAGTCTATTTGGAAGACGGTCTGGCTACGGCTTCTTCCGGTAGCGGTAGTTTCAACACCCGTGGTGGCGGTGCCGTTGTGCCGAAGGGGGCACACATACGCAACTGTGTGGTTCGCAACAACGAAGCCATCGAAGGCGGCGGATTGTTCGTGTTGCCCGGCGGTATGGTGTCCGGTTGCGGCGTAATGCAGAACAAAGCCGATAAGGGGGCCGGTATGTACTTGTCGGCTGAAGATGGTGTGACGAAAGATAATCGTGCACATGTCATTTCGGGTACAGTAGTAGAAAACGAGGCTGCCGAAGTAGGCGGAGGTTTTTATCTGGAAGACGGTGCTGCTCTGACGGTCAATACCGTAGTGTGGGGGAATACAGCTCCGAGCGACAAGAATATCAGTGGTGTGACGGATGAGAAATTTGAGGATGCTTTGTTTGGAGGCATTGACACGGAGGAAAATGGAAAAGGAGGCTTCTATCCGTTCAATAACTGTTTCGTAGAAACTTATGAGTTGCCGGGTAATTACGGGAACCATAAGATGGAAGCAGATAAAGATCTTTATTTTAAAGGTTATTACATCCCGCGTCCGTTCTCGCTGTTAGTGAAAGGAGGAACCACATCGGTATTGCAACAGGAATTGCAATCGAAAAATGAAGTTGCCGCTTACGATATGCAAGGAATTTCTCGCATACAGCAACAGGGAGCACAGGATTTGGAGAAAATAGATGCCGGGGCTTATGCTTATTTAGGTGGTAGTATGAGAATGCCGAGAAATGAAGGTGAAATTATTAAGAGAATCTTTGTGTCGCTAACGGCAAATGTTGAATTGAGCAATGAAGAGGCTGAACAGGAAGATGAATTGAAAGGATGTTCATTCTATACGGGACTTGCTTCTTTGGATGAAGCCTTGGATTATATTAATAAGGTAAGGGCGACCGACTTTGGCGATGACACGGATTTTGAGATATGGATGGCTGAAGGGACTTACAAGCCGCGTAATGCACGTAAGGACGCTGACCCTGAAACGGGTGAGCCGAACCAACGCCAGAATTCATTTGTAATTCCGCAAGGTGTGCAGATCTTCGGCGGATTCTCGGGAGAGGAAAATTATTCGTATGGGTTGGATAAACTATTTAATAAAGGTGAACTGAAGGACTTAAAAGAAAGTACTGATGCGGACATCTTAAATTTATTGGATGCCCGTGAAAGCGGAGACTTGAACTCGAATGGTATTACCGAACCTTGGGAAATGGCACACCCGACGATTCTTTCGGGACATGTCAATCTTTCGGCCAAGGAAAAGAACGTTTATCATGTGTTGTATAGCAAAGCTGATGCGCAGGTATCTGGTTTGGGAGGTGTGACTCTGGATGGATTGACCATTATGGATGGTGAGACTTACAACGTGATGAAAGGTCGTTCGGAGGTAGGCCGTGGCGCCGGTATTTATACCGTAGGCGTAGATTATAAGTTGGTTCGTTGTCGTTTGCTGAATAATAAGGCTGTGCGTGGAGGCGCTGTATATGCACTGAATGCGAATGTAACGTCCGTAGGGTCGATCTTTGCAGGAAACGGAACGGTAGAAGATGCAGAAATAGGCAATGATGTAGATGAAAGTGAAGGATGGAATATTCGCGGCGGTGCACTCTATTTAGCTGGAGCAGATAAAGCCTATTGGTTGAAAGCTGTCAATACGTTATGGGCCAATAATGGTACGGACATAGGAACGGAGGACAACCCGTCGTGGGGCGGTGCTGTTGCGGTGAGCGGTATCGGAGAGGTCGACTTGATGAACAATACTTTTGTACGGAATAAAGCAGGACAGTATGCGGCTGTTTATGTGGAAAGTACAAGCAACAATGCAAGTAAAATGACAAACACAGCCGTGTGGGGTAATGAGTGTGCAGGTAATCCTGTTCATCTTGCGACTACGGGTATCAAAAATTCGGCCTTTGATGTAGAACTTGGTGTACAGACTGATGGTTTTGTTCTTCTTGACCAGGAAAACAACGCTGTCAATGGTCCGCGTTTCGACGACCCGTCTACGGTGGCCGGAACGGAGGGAAATAAGGTTTCTGCGAAATGGGAACCGGTAGCGATTTCCGTGTTGGTAGATGCCGGTGATGGTCAGTTGGCTGCGGCAGAATCGGATATGACTCAGGCTACTGGGGCATATAAGGAGTGGATGACAGGTGACTTTGCATCATATAATACTTTATATATGAAAAGTACTGCTTCCCGTTATGCCGGTCCGACAGGACCGGACGGTAAGCCAATGGTTAAGAAAATAGATATCGGTGTGTTCGAGTATCAGTATCCTGAGAAACTATCTGATCGGGATATCGTGTATGTGGCTACTACGGAAAGCGGAAAGCGCGACGGATCGAGCTGGGACAATGCTACTTCCGACTTGCGTGGGGCGTTGAACGCCATGGCCAATGCTACCGGTGGTTTGAAAACTGAAAAAGAAGTGCATATCAAATCCGGTACGTACACTATGGGGAATAACTTGATTGTGGGTGACATAGCTTACCAAATCTCCATGAGCGGAACAGATAATACATATGTATCGGCATTGACCGTAAACGGTTCCTATAACGAATCCGGTATTCAGGATTTCGGTCAGCCTACGGTGTTGACGGGGAGTAACGGTAATAATGATGTCACTTTGCTGAGTGTCGCTACCAACGGTAAGCCGGTAAATATTTCCGGCCTTTCGTTCCAAGAAGCCAAAATAGGATTGAATGCTACTACTTTGGGGAACGGTAAGCTCACACTGAAAAATTCTGCTTTCCGGAAGACAGGTGAATTTGGCATGAAAATATCGGATGCAGCCAATGAGGGGGCTTTGATAGCCAATACGCTTTTTGCCGATGGTGAGACAGGATTAAATGTTGTTTCGGGCAGTCAGGTCAAGGTGGTGAATGCTACGTTTGCTAACAATAATGTAGCGGGTATCAACGGTTCGGCCGAAGTGTATAACTCGGTGGCATGGAATAGCGGAGCAGCCGGATTTGAAAGTGGTGAAAGCGATGGCAATAAAGTGTTGGGCGATGTTGCTAATACGAATTTGGAGGAAGGACCGAACTTCGTAGATCCGAGCAATACAACAGATGTGTTGAAGCGTGACTACAACATCCGACCCAGTTTCACGTTGCTGAACCAAGGTCAGAATGAGTCCTATACCTCACATGTGGCATCTGATTTGGGTAGTGAACAGGATTTGGCCGGAAAGCACCGTGTAGTAGGCGAGAGAATCGATGTCGGAGCATACGAATATGCTTCGGAACTGAGTCAATACATCTATGTGAAGCAGGGTGTGGCCGGCAGTGACAACAGCGGAAGCAGTTGGGAACATGCCATGAGCGACTTGCAGGGAGCTGTGGATTTGGCTACGGTTTATGCCAATACTTCTTCTGGAAACAATGGTTATGTGTTTGTGCATCAGAATGTGGAAAGCAACGAGCAGTTGCATTTGCCCCGTGGCGGTGTGAAGGTGTACGGAGGCATGAATACCGAGACTGTGGCAGAGGATAATTCGGTGGAAAAGGTATTAATGGCTCGTAGCGGATTGTTGGAAACTGCCGACCGTTCTGCCCTGAAGGGAGGGGTAACTGTCTCGGGTGCAAGCGTGGTGGACGGCTTTGAGGTGTCGGGTACGTCTTCGGTAGAGGGCAACGGTATACTGGGCACTTCCATCCTGACAGTCGGAGCATCGATACAGGTCGGTACAAATAGTATTTTGTATAATACTTTGGCTGACGGGGCAACTGTGAATGGTGAAGGAAAAGCCGTGAATGTGACAGTTGTGAACAGCGGAAGCTTTATAACCGGCCAAAAGCAAAATGTCGTCCAGAATGGCTCGGAGAATGGCTATGTAACGGACGGTTACTGGAAATACCAGTTAAAGGAAACAGACGAAACGAACATAGACAAGGGCTCTGATGATGGTCTTCAAGCGATAATGACGATGGTCGGCCACGAGAAAGATATTGCAGGTAACAAGCGTATCCGTAATCAAGTGGATAACGGCTGCTTCGAAACTTGGAATATCATCGGCGGAGGGAATGGTAACTTCGGCACGGTGAATGACGATGACTATCCGCATGGTAAGTCTGTGGTTTATGTCCGTGAAGGCAATGAACTTCAATTGGAGCGCGACTATACGGCTTCCTCACCGTTCAATCCGGGCTTCCTGTTGCTGGAACACGGCGCAGGCCTGTGGGGCAACGGTAAGCAAGTGGATTTGAGGAACTTTGCAGCCGAACGTAAGTTGACAGCCACAAACGGTTATAAGGATTTGGTGGCCATGCCGTTCAGCCTGACGGAAATGACCGTGAACGGAAATGAGGGACTCGGGACAAGCGTGAAAGCCTATAGGTATAATGGTCTGGAGCGTGCGAAGTATGACTACAAGTTCGCTTCGGATAATTCTACCGCTTGGGAAGAAGTTTCCAATGGTTTATCAACCCAGATGGCAGGCTTGCTCTTCGAAGCACAAGGCAGTCCGGAACAGGACGTGAAACTCCGCTTCTATGGTACAAGCTATCAGGAAGACGGACAACCGAAGAATGTCGTGTTGCAGAAGTATAACTTCAACAGTCCTTGGAGTTCGTCAAGCGACACCGGAGACAAGTTCACCCACAAGGAGAATATGAGCTGGAATCTCTTCGGTTCGCCTTACCTCTGTACGATGAACTACGAGGATATGGAATACGGCCGTGTGATTTACGGTTATGCCAATAACGGATATTACACGGATGGTATGGGGGCTGATGGCGAGCGTACACAGGGCAATATCCCGGTGGGCAGCGCAGTATTCACCCAGACGGCGACCCTGAAAGAGACGGAAACATTTACGGTGGGCATGCGTAAGGCAGAGATAGACCACAACACGAGGAGTACGAAGTTGGCCTTGTATGTCGCTTCCGCAGCCGGTAAGCGTGGTCTGGAGGAAAACGACGGCATCTATGACGAGTTGCAGTTGACGGCGGTGCCGTCGGAAGAAGCCTCGACGGAATTCGACTTGGCGCGCGACGGTGTGAAGTGGATGAACGACAACGGCGAACCTGAAATCTTTGCCGTACGCGACGGCGGACGTTATTCGTTGCTTTCGGCCATCGACCGTGAAGGCACGATAGGCGTGGGCGTGAGCCTGCCGGAAGCAGGTATGTACTCCATCGGTATTCCGGAAGATTGCGAGGCCGAAGATTATGAATATGTGATGCTGAAAGATGCAGCGACGGGCAAGGCAGCCGACCTGAAAGAAGGGGCTTACTCGTTCCGGACGGCGGAAGCGGGAGTCGCTGAGGGACGCTTTACTTTGAGTTTCAAACGTATGGATGCAGACCAACGGCATGCGATATATGTGAAGTCCGGCATGGGCAAGGCCACCGTGTTTGGTGTGAACGACGGCGATGTCGTGACCGTTGTGACGGTAGACGGTAAAGTCGTGGCTGTAGAGGAGGCTGTCGGAAGCGAAGTGACTTTCGCACTGGCAAAAGGAGCTTATCTCTTCAAGGTGGCCGGTGCAGACGGACGGACTACAGTGGTAAAAGCCATGGTCCGGTAGAGGATAGTGGATTTTAAGGTTGGTGAAGCCCCTCGCACGGTGAATGTGTGAGGGGCTTCTTATTGATCTTATTGGGTGGTTTAGGCCGGACTTCAGAGCTTTTCTTTCAGGTAGCGGCCCGTATAGCTGTCCGGGCAGACCGATACTTCGTGCGGTGTGCCGCACACAACCACGTTGCCGCCTTGCGCGCCTCCTTCCGGGCCGAGGTCGATGATGTGGTCGGCACATTTGATGACGTCCATATTGTGTTCGATGATGACGAGCGTATGGCCGCGTAGGATGAGGGCGTCGAAAGCCGTCAGCAGGCGTTTGATGTCGTGGAAATGCAGTCCCGTGGTCGGTTCGTCGAAGATGAAAATGGTCGGTTCCGTTTTCTCCATGCCGAGATAGTAGGCCAGTTTCACGCGCTGGTTCTCGCCGCCCGAAAGGGTATTGGACGATTGTCCCAGCTTGATGTAGCCCAGTCCCACGTCTTGCAGCGGTTTGAGCTTTTTGGATATCTTGGATTGCCCGTGCGCGTCAAAGAACTCGATGGCCTGGTTTACCGTCATGTTGAGCACGTCGTAAATGTTCAGCCCGCCGAATTTCACCTCCAACAGGTCGCTTTTGAACCGTTTGCCGTGGCACGACTCGCATTCCAGCACGAGGTCGGCCATGAACTGCATTTCCACCGTGACCGTCCCTTCGCCTTTGCATTCCTCGCAACGTCCGCCTTCGGTGTTGAAAGAGAAGAAGCCGGGCGTGAATCCCATTTGCTGGGACAGCGGTTGTGCGGCGAACAGTTTGCGTATCTCGTCGTAGGCCTTGATGTAGGTGACGGGGTTGCTGCGCGAAGACTTGCCGATGGGATTCTGGTCCACGAACTCGATGTTCTTCACCATTTGCAGGTCGCCTTCCAGTCCGAGGAACTCGCCCGGGCGGTCGGCCACTTCGTCGAACTGCCGTTTCATGGCGCGATAGAATATGTCGCGCACAAGGGTGGACTTACCCGACCCGCTGACTCCCGTGACCACCGTCATGACGTTGAGCGGGAAGCGTACGTCGATTCCGCGCAGGTTGTTGGCCCGTGCGCCTTTCACTTCGATATAGTTTGTCCACGGGCGCACGCTGTCCGGCAAGGCGATGGTTTCCTGTCCCGTCAGGTATTTCACGGTGTAGCTTCGCGTGTCCTGCGGTTTCTCGGCCAGCATCTGTTGCAGGCCGCCTTGGAACACCACCTCGCCGCCCAAGCGTCCGGCTTGCGGTCCGATGTCAATGATATAGTCTGCCGCACGGATGATTTCCTCGTCGTGTTCCACCACGATGACCGTGTTGCCTAATTGCTGTAATTGCCGGAGCACGCGGATGAGCTTGTCCGTGTCGCGGCTGTGCAGTCCGATGCTCGGTTCGTCCAGGATGTAGAGCGACCCCACCAGGCTGCTGCCCAATGACGTGGCCAGGTTGATGCGTTGGCTTTCGCCGCCCGAAAGCGTGTTGCTCAGGCGGTTCAGGGTGAGGTATCCCAGTCCTACGTCGAGCAGGAAACGGATGCGGTTGTTGATTTCGGTGAGCAGGCGTTTGCCCACTTCCGCCTCGTGGGCGGTGAGTGTCAGCGTGTCGAAGAATTTCTTCAGTTCGGTGACGGGCAGGTCTACCAGATCCGAAATGGCCCGTCCGCCCACTTTCACATATCCGGCTTCGGGGCGCAGGCGCGTGCCGTGGCATTGGGGACAGATCGTTTTGCCCCGGTAGCGTGCCAACATGACGCGGTTCTGTATCTTGTATTGGTCTTTCTCCAACATCTTGAAGAAGTTGTCGATGCAGATTTCCTCTTCGGGCGATGAAGCACCGGTCTTTCCGTGCCATAAATAATCCTTTTGCTCCCGCGTCAACTTGTAATAAGGCTCGAAGATGGGGAAGTCGGCCTTCTGCGCCCGGCGGCAGAACTCCGTTTTCCATTCGCCCATCTTTTCTCCGCGCCAGCAGACCACGGCTCCGTCGTACACGCTCAGGGCCGAGTTGGGGATGACCAACTTTTCGTCGATGCCGATGACGCGGCCGAACCCTTCGCATACGGGGCAGGCACCGACCGGCGAGTTGAACGCGAATAAATTGTCCGATGGTTCTTCAAACGTGATACCGTCCGCCTCGAAGCGCGTGGAGAAAGTGTGCAGGATGCCCGACGGAACGATGCGCAACATACATTGCCCGTTCCCCTCATAAAAAGCGGTTTCGGCCGAGTCGGTCAGTCGGGAGATGGCATCTTTGCTGTCGTCGCAACTCATGCGGTCGATGAGCAGATGGATGGTGCGGTGTTCGCCTTTCGACGGTTCCGAGGCCAGTTCCAGCATGAAGTCCTCTATGCGCACGACCTCGCCGTCTACTTCGATGCGCGAGAAACCCTGCTTGAAGTCGCTGTCCAGTTGCTCTTGAAGGGTACGCCCTTCACGCACCTGCAACGGGGCGAGTACGGTGAAGCGCGTGCCTTTGGAATAGGAGAGCATGCACTGCACTACGTCTTCCGTGGTGTTTTTTTTCACCTCCTGTCCGCTCACGGGGGAGAAAGTGCGCCCGATACGGGCATACAACAGGCGCAGGTATTCGTAAATCTCGGTGGAAGTCCCTACGGTGGAACGGGGATTACGGCTGCTTACCTTCTGCTCGATGGCGATGGCGGGCGGGATGCCTTTGATGTAATCGCATTCCGGTTTGCTCATTCGTCCGAGAAATTGCCGGGCGTAAGCCGACAGGCTTTCCACGTAGCGTCGCTGTCCTTCGGCGTAGAGCGTGTCGAACGCCAGCGAAGACTTGCCCGAACCGGACAGGCCGGTGATGACAATCAGTTTGTTGCGTGGAATGTCCAGATCGATGTTCTTCAGGTTGTTCACCCTCGCCCCCTTGATATGTATGTAGTCGTTCATCAGTTGTTTTCGTTAATTGTCCTTATGTTTGCAAAGTTAGTCAATGTTTGGCAAACGCATGATGGATTTTTATTGTATTTTTGCACGGAAATAACGTGTATGATGAATAAAAAATCACTTTTGCTTTTGATGATGTGGCTTTGCAGCTTTGCGCTTCAGGCCCAGTTGTCGCCCAAACGGGAGTTTCGCGGCGCATGGATACAGTGTGTGAACTATCAGTTTATGGGGTTGGGTACGGCAGAGATGCAGCGTACGCTGACGTACCAGTTGAATGAACTGCAAAAGTGCGGTATCAATGCCATCCTGTTTCAGGTACGACCCGAGTTCGACGCGCTTTATGCCAGCAGCTTCGAGCCGTGGAGCCGTTATCTGACCGGACAGCAGGGCACGCCGCCTTCTCCCTACTGGGATCCGTTGCAGTGGATGATAGCCCAATGTCATGCACGGGGCATGGAACTGCATGCCTGGATCAATCCCTACCGGGCCAAAACGAAAGGTACGAAGGAGCTGGCCGCCACACATGATTACAGAAAGCATCCTGAGCGGTATTTCTGGTATGGCGAACAACTGATTATGGATCCGGGGATGCCCGAGAACCGGGACTATATCTGCAACGTCGTGACGGACATACTGTTGCGTTATGACGTGGATGGCATTCATATCGACGATTACTTTTATCCTTATCCCGAAAGCGGTTTGCGCATTCCGGACGACCAGACGTATGCACGTTACGGGAACGGAATGAACCGCGATGACTGGCGACGGGAGAATGTGAACCTTTTCATCCGTCGGTTGCACGACTGCATCCATGCCGTCAAGCCTTGGGTGAAGTTCGGCGTGTCTCCTTTTGGTATCTATCGTAACTTGAAGAGCGACCCGAAGAGGGGAAGCAATACGCGCGGATTGCAGAACTATGACGATCTCTATGCCGATGTGTTGAAATGGGTGAAAGAAGGTTGGGTGGATTATAACATCCCTCAGGTGTATTGGGAAATCGGGCATTCTGCGGCCGATTACGATACGCTGATACGTTGGTGGAGCGAGCATGCCGGACATCGGCCTCTCTACATCGGGCAGGACGTGGACCGTACGGTAGCCAAAGCCGACCCCCTGGACCCGAACAAACACCAGATGGAGCGCAAGATGGCTTTGCAACGTTCGTTGCCTAACATCGAGGGCAGTTGCCAATGGTATGCCAAGGCAGTGGTGGACAACAAAGGAAATTATGGCACGATGTTGCGCAACTATTACCACCGTTATCCGGCCTTGCAGCCCGAGATGCCGTGGATAGACCACAAGCGTCCGAAGAAAGTACGCAAACTGACCACTTTATGGACGGAAGACGGCTATATGCTGTTTTGGCGTGAGCCGCGCGGAACGAGCGAGATGAACCGTGCGCGTCAATATGTGGTTTATCGCTTTGCCGAGGGCGAGCCTATAGATTTGGAATATGCCGAGAATATCGTGGCGATTACGCCGAACACTTTCTATAAACTGCCTTATGAGGACGGGAGCCGGAAATATACGTATGTGGTGACGGCACTCGACCGTTTGCAAAACGAGTCGAAAAAGGTGAAAAAGAAAATACGTCTTTAGAATTGTACGCGGACGGCATGAAAATCGTTTGTCTGAAAGGAGGACTGGGGAACCAGATGTTCGAATATTGTCGTTTCCGGGATTTGATGGAGTCCGGACACGATGAGGTTTATCTGTTTTACGACCACCGTAGGCTGAAACAGCATAATGGTTTGAGGCTTTCCGATTGTTTTGAACTGGAATTACCTTCTTGTCCGTGGGGGGTAAAACTGGTGGTTTGGGGGCTCAAAATCTGTCGTGCCGTGGGAGTTTTGAAAAGATTGTATGATGACGAGAAGCCGGAAGCCGTGTTGATAGACGATTACAGTCAGCACCGGCGTTTTATACCGAATGCTCGTCGTTACTTCTTTTTCCGTCAGTTTTTGGCAGAACTGCAGAGCGGTTTCGTACAGATGATAAGAGCCGTGGATTATCCGGTATCGGTACACGTGAGGCGCGGAGACTATTTGCATCCTTCCAACTCGAGTTTCGGTTTATGTGGAGTGGACTATTTCCAGCAAGCCATTGCTTATGTCAGAAAGAAGCGGCCCGATGCGCGTTTCTTTTTCTTTTCCGACGATATGGAATGGGTGAGGGAGAATCTTTGGATGGAGGATGCCGTATATGTGGAACATACGGAACTGCTGCCCGACTACGTGGATTTATATTTGATGACGTTGTGCCGCGGGCATATCATTTCCAATTCCACGTTCAGCTTTTGGGGGGCATATTTGGCCGTAGATGGCAACGGTATGAAAATCTATCCTCGTCGGTGGTTCCGCGACCCTACATGGACCAGTCCGCCTATCTTTTCGGAAGAGTGGGTCGGGCTATAGGATATAAGATACGTCCCCGGGAATTTCCGTTTTGGATTTCCCAGGGACGTGTGTATTACGTAGAACGAAGACGTTAACGTTTCTGTCGAGACGAGAACTTTCGTTTGTACCACAAGTAATAGCCGCTGAGCGGGAGAATCCCTCCGATGAAAGCAGCCAGGAAATAAAGTACCTTGGTCCACACACCGCCCCAGGAGCCGGTGTGGAAGGCATAAAACCAACCTTTTAGCGTTTGTGAGGCCGGGGCATCCTTATAATAGGTTATGGAGCCGAGGCGACCTGTTTGCGGGTCGAATTGTATTTTATCCGTTTGACGGCGGTCGGTATTCGGGTTGGGGGCTATTTCTATACCTTCCATACCCAGTTTGACCGACTTGTAGGTCGGATAGAGCTGATGGACAGCGTCTGCGGCTTTGTCCCATACGGCATAATTGAAAGTGGTTTCTTTCCGGTCTTTTTCTCTGCCTGTATGCCGCTGTCTGTCCGGACGGGACTGTTTTGCGGCATCTTTCCGTTCCTTTTGCCGATATTCCGGACGAGGCGTATTTTTCACTTTTGGCGCGGTGCCACCGAAAAGGGAATACACGGCTGTGCGATACCAAGTGAATGACCAGGTAAGTCCGGTCAGCGCCATGACGAGTAGGAATAGCGTGGTGTAGAAACCGAGCGATACGTGGCTGTCGTACCAGAAACGCCGCCATCCTTTGTTACAGGATACCTGAAGGCGGTTTTTCAAAGCCTTTTTGGTCTGAGGTATCCAAATCACCACACCACTGATGAGTATCGCAACGAAGACCAGCGTAGTGACACCGACAATAGTTTTACCCACGGTCTTGTCTCCTTTCTGGGGCGGGACATCCATCAGCCAGCGATGAAGTTTGCGCATGGTCTGAAAGAAAGGATAGCTTTTGTTCCATCCGTTTATCTCGCCGGTGTAAGGGTTTACGCTTAGCGTTTTGCGGTTTAAGTGCTCAAAGCTGACCATCCAGGCTTCTTCCGGGTCGCCCGACATTTGCAGGCCGGAAATCTGCAATGCGTCCGGGAGTTGCGTGCGGAGCTTCATGACCAGTTCGGAAGGCGTGAGCGGCTTTGCTCCGTCCTCTACTTCGACCCGATAAAAACCGGGATTCAAGGCGCGGGTGATATCCTGTTCAAATACCAGCGCCGCCCCCGAAAGGCAGATGACGCTGATAATGATGCCGAATGGAATGGAAAACCAAAGATGAATCTTGGCGAATGCTTTTCTCATATTTCAAAATTAGTTTGTAGCGGCCAGTTTGCCGATGGCCGACACGCTGTTGTGGGTAATGATGGTCAACCCTTTGGTAGCTTTAGCCGTAGCCGGGTCTATCTTGTAGAGTGCCGGAGCCTCGCCGTCCTTGGTCGTGACAGGGACGTATGCTACTCCGTTTTCGCAGAAGGGGTCACCCAATGAAGAAATCTGCTCTTGGGCTGGCAATCCATCGGTTACTTGAGTCAGCTTGCCGCTTTCGCCTTTGAATACGGCCAGTTCGTTGGTCGGCGCATTCTTTCCGCTCATCGTACCCTCGCTATACATTTGAAGCAAGAAGTAGTCGGCTGTGATATGCCAGCAGCGGAACATCGGATGGCCCGTACCCTGTTCTTCAAGATTATAGTAGTAGTTGGCATCGAATTGAGTTTCTCCAGCTTTGATGCGGACAACACCCGACGGCAGTTGGCCGGTAACTTTCTTCAAGTCGGCAGAAGAAGTAGCCGTACGCCCGTAACCCGGAGAGAACACGTAGAGGTCGCCGTTGTCGGCAGCCCAAATGGTCTGGTAGTATTGCGATTTCTTGCGTCCGCTGGCAAAGCCGATTTTATCGGTTTTTACGATAACCGGAGTTTCGTCGAAACTGTCTCCGCTGTAAATGGCGATGAAGGCATTGTCAGGATATTGGGTGGAAGGAATTTGTCCGGCTGTGTATTTACCGGAACCGCTTCCGCCGTCACTCTTAGCTATGAGGTCTCTGTCTGTTATCTTTTCCGGGAAGGTGTTCACGCCATAGTGGCTCATGCCCATCGGAACTACGGATGTATAAAGTTTGCCGTTGGCTTCCACGAAACCGGCAAAGCTGACAATCTCGCCGTTGCCGAGGAAGTTCTCGGCGATACGTTTACCGGTGGTTGTATTGCCCGAATGTACATTCAGATAATTGAACTGGAGATATTTGGCAAAATTGCCTTGGGTGTCTTTTTCCTGCGAGCCGTCGTTGGTGGAGCAGGTGATGACATTGTCGCCCCATGTACCGTATGTCGTGATACGGTTGAAAGTGTATTCGCGTGCTTCTTTTACCTTTCCGGTTGCGGCATTCAGGGCGTAAGAAGTTCCGGTTCCTGCGTTTCCGTCATTGTATTGCAGCCCGAAGAGGTATTGTTGGCCGTAGAATATCCAATAGGACGCACCGATGGCTTCGGTACCGTTGCCCAATACCGTCACGGTACCTTCGTCGAGCGATTCGCTGGTGACGAGATAAGTGCCTTCGTCGGCCTTGGCTGCAATGACGTATTTGCTTGTACCCGGAGTTGTGGTGCCGCCATTACCGTTACCTCCGTCGGGAGTTGTGTCGTCATCACTGCATGAAGTCAATGCTCCGCCGACGCAGAGGGCGGCAGCAAGCGCCCAAGTAAAGAATCTTTTTTCCATGTTTTTAATTATTTATTGAGTGAATGATGCTGTTTATTTCCCGAAGTAAACCCTTACCTTTCCATAGAAAGCCCGTCCGGCCTTTTGCAGGCTGTAATTGTCGTAAAGCTTTTCGTCCGTCAGGTTACGGCATTCGAGCGAAAAGTTGTAACGCCCCTTGGCCACACTGTAATTCAGCGTGAGGTTGTGGGAGAACTGTTCGGGGACGCGTGCTTTGGTATCCGGGTCGCCGAAGTCTTCCCAGTACAGGGGAAACTCATGCTGGTAGTAGCTGTCGTAAGTGAGCGAGAGCATGTTGCCTTTGCCGAACAAGTCATGCCAATAGAATGATGCGTCGAAGTTGGCGTAGCGGTAGGGCTGGTTGGGGATGCGCTGTCCGTAGGTCAGCGAAGCCTGCCCCGTGCCTTCGGCCAACCGTTTCTCACGGTCGATGGCATCCATGCTGTTGAATGTCCCGCCCAGGCTGAACCAGTTCGCATAGCTGTAACGCAAGGAGACGTTGTATCCTTTGGTTTTGGCCCGTCCGTGGTTCTCGTAGAATCCGAAGTCCATACCGCCCACGTTGTCCAATCCGCGACGGATGTAATCCTTCGTGTCGCGGTAGATGAGGCTTCCTTCCATGTACAGTCCGTGCTTACCGAATCGCGGGGTGTATCCGAGGTTGAAGTTGACATTGTCGCTTTTTTCGGGACGCAGGTTCGCCCGTCCGGCTTCCAGGTCTTCGTCGCCGAAAAGTTCGTCTGTCGAGGGCAGGCGGTAAGCTTTCTCGTATGACAGTTTGGCCTGCAGGTTTTTCAGGATGAAGTAAGTTCCTGCCGCTCCATAACCGAAAGCACTCGTTTTTTGCGACATCTGTATGTAATTGCCGATACCGTCGTCGCTTTGGGATACGGGCCCCTCGTTGTATTGGTTGTAATACTTGCCGAACACCGTGGCGTTCCATTTCTCTGTGGGCATGAAGCGGTAAGACAGTCCGGTGACGTTCTTAAGGGAACGCTTGGGGATGCTGAAGTCCGAGAGGCGAGAACTTCCTGCGACGTACGAACGGGTGGTGCGTTCAAAAGTGCTCAGCACATGGTTGAGCGTGAGCAGATGGGCGTGGCCGATGCGATAGTTGGCCGTGAGCGTACCGTTCCAGTTCTTGTTCTTGGCCTCGTTGTTCTGGTTGGATTGCTCCCCGGGTACACCGGTATATTTCCGTTGTCCCAACCAGTTGTATTTGTAAGATGCCGTATCTATGTTGTGGGTGATGTTGTGGTTGTAGTTGACATTGGCCATGACATCGAGTCCCTCGACCCACAAGTTGCGTTTGCGGTATTCCAAAGAGGGGATGAACGAGAAGCCATGACGGTGTTTTTCTCCGAACACGACCTTCTGCAACACTCCGTTTTGTATTTCCTTATAAAAGTGGGTGTAGGTAAAGCCCAACATCAGGCGGTCGGCCCATTTCTTGTCGGCCACTCCGATTTTGCCGCTCACGGCTTCGTTGTGGAAGCGGTCGTTGAAACGTTTTATATGGTAAATCTTTGTCTTGTCAGTGTTCTCCGAAATACCGTCATCGCTGAATTCCGTAACGTAGTAGTCAATGTAATAGTTGTTGTCCGAGAAATTCTGGAAAGCGTTGATTTCATACAGCAGACCGTTCTTGAACGACTGTCCGAAGTTGACGAAAGATTTGTGGGTGTTGAACGAGCCGTAAGAATAAGAGGCATCGGCAAACCAACCGAGTTTCCTTTGGTTGGTGACGATATTGATGACCCCGCCCAAGGCATCGGTACCGAAACCGACGGGAACCACCCCACGGTAGACCTCGATGCGTTCGGCGAAGTTCACCGGCAGGTTGTTCAGATTGAGGGCTGTTCCGGCTCCTTCCTGCGGTACGCCGTCGATAAAGATCTTGACGTGTTTGCCCGTAAAACCGTCGAGCATGAGTTGCATGTCCGAACCCATTCCGCCCGTCTCGCGCAGCTTGACGCCCGGAACGGTGGTCAGCACTTCGGCCAGGTTCTTATTCAGTCCGGCCATACCTTTCAAGTCTACGGCCACTGCGTTGAATGCCGATTTGTTGATGCGGCCCACGTGGCTGGCTTCCACTTTCACTTCGGCCAGTTCCATATCTTTCTGGTGCATTTTGACATTCAACTTCTGGCGTTCGCCGGCCTGGAGAGTGACGGTACGTTCCACCGTGGCGTACCCCATAGCCTTAAACACCAATGTATGTTTTCCCGCATCGACTTTCAGATGATAGATTCCTTTTTCGTTGGGGCGTGTTCCGATAGAAGTCCCTTTGACTTGTACGGTAGCAAAGTCCATGATTTCGTTCGAAGTGGAGAACACCTTGCCTGAGACCATAGCCTGTTTCCGGGCTTGTCCTGAAAGGTGGTTTGTTCCTGCAATAAATGCCAATGTAAGGCTTAACAATCTGATTACCGTTTTCAATTTTTATGAGTTTAGGAGGTTTGTTTTGCGAATGCAAAGATACGGCTTGGAAAGAGAATTTTGCAATCGTTCAAAATCAGTAATTTGCGGATTGAGCAAATGCCTGTTTTTAGGTATTGCATTATTTCTTGATTATCTTATCAGTTCATACTGACGGAGAGATGGGCGTATGGATACTTGAAAGTAGGGATATTGTGAAATATGAACAAAAAGAGCGGGAATGTGTGGTTTCACATTTCCGCTCTTTGTTTATGCTTAGTTTCTGAATACCAATCCGTTTTTGTCCGCATCCACGATGATGGGTCTCGTCCGGTCGATATGCTGTGCCAGCATGGTCTTCGACAAGTCGTTCAGCAGGTAACGCTGGATGGCCCGTTTGACCGGACGGGCACCGAACTCGGGATCGTAACCCGCATCGGCCAGGAAGTCCAGGGCGGCATCGGTCAGTTGCAAGGTCACGCCGTTGCCCTCCAGCATCTGGGTGATGCCGTTGATTTGCAGGCGCACCACCTGTTTGATTTGCTCCTGAGTGAGCGGCAAGAACATGATGGGCTCGTCGATACGGTTCAGGAACTCCGGACGAATGGTCTTCTTCAGCATGCCGAGCACCTCTTTTTTCGTCTCCTCGATGAGGGCTTCGCGGGCTTGTGTGCCGGTCTGCGGCGTCAGTTTCTCGAACTGGCTCTGGATGTAACCGCTCCCCAGGTTGCTCGTCATGATGATGATGGTGTTCTTGAAGTTCACCACGCGTCCCTTGTTGTCGGTCAGACGGCCGTCGTCGAGCACTTGCAAGAGGATGTTGAATACGTCAGGATGCGCCTTTTCTATTTCATCGAACAGAACTACCGAGTAAGGTTTGCGGCGTACGGCCTCCGTGAGTTGTCCGCCCTCATCGTATCCTACGTATCCCGGAGGCGCACCGATCAACCGGCTTACGCTGAATTTCTCCTGATATTCCGACATGTCGATACGCGTCATCAGCGTCTCGTCGTCGAAGAGGTATTCGGCCAAAGCCTTGGCCAGTTCGGTCTTGCCTACACCGGTCGTTCCCAAGAAGATGAACGAACCGATGGGACGTTTCGGGTCTTGCAGTCCCGCACGGCTGCGCCGCACGGCATCGCTCACGGCCTGTATGGCCTCGTCCTGCCCGATGACCCGTTTGTGGAGTTCCTCTTCCAGATGGAGCAGCTTCTCGCGCTCGCTTTGCAGCATCTTGCTCACGGGGATGCCCGTCCAACGGCTTACCACATCGGCGATGTCTTCCGAGGTCACTTCCTCTTTAATCATCGCGTCTGCTCCCTGCGTGTCCTTCAACTGGTCTTGTATCCGGTTGATTTCGTCCTCCAATGCCTTGAGCTTGCCGTAGCGGATTTCGGCCACCTTGCCATAGTCGCCTTCGCGTTCGGCCCGTTCGGCTTCGAATTTCAACTGCTCGATTTGCTGTTTGTTCTGCTGGATTTTGTTCACCAGTCCGCGTTCGGCCTCCCATTTGGCCTTGTAGTTGCTTTCCTGTTCTTTCAGTTCGGCAATCTCCTTGCTCAGTTGTTCCAGTTTGGGCTGATCGTTTTCCCGTTTGATGGCCTCGCGCTCGATTTCCAACTGTTTCAACCGGCGTTCGATTTCGTCCAATTCCTCCGGTACGGAGTCACGCTCCATACGCAGTTTGGCTGCCGCCTCGTCCATCAGGTCGATGGCCTTGTCCGGGAGGAAACGGTCGGTGATATAGCGGTTGGAAAGTTCCACGGCGGCGATGATGGCGTCGTCTTGGATACGCACCTTGTGGTGGTTCTCATATCTTTCCTTCAGTCCCCTCAGGATGAAATGGTGCTGAGCGTGTCCGGCTCGTTGACCATGACCGTCTGGAAACGGCGTTCCAGTGCCTTGTCCTTTTCAAAGTACTTCTGGTATTCGTCCAACGTGGTGGCACCGATGCTTCTCAGCTCGCCCCGTGCCAAGGCAGGCTTCAGGATGTTGGCGGCATCCATGGCACCCTCGCCTTTTCCCGCGCCCACCAACGTGTGGATTTCGTCGATGAAGAGGATGATGCGCCCTTCGCTTTTCGTCACTTCGTTGATGACGGATTTCAGACGTTCCTCAAACTCTCCTTTGTATTTGGCACCGGCGATAAGCGCGCCCATGTCGAGGGAGTAGAGCTGTTTGTCTTTCAGGTTCTCCGGTACGTCGCCCCGCAGGATACGATGGGCCAGTCCTTCCACGATGGCCGTCTTACCCGTACCCGGTTCGCCGATTAATATGGGGTTGTTCTTCGTACGTCGGCTCAGGATTTGCAGCACGCGCCGTATCTCTTCATCCCGTCCGATGACCGGGTCGAGCTTTCCGCTCCGCGCTTCCTCGATGAGATTCTTGGCGTACTTGTTGAGCGCCTGATAAGTGTCTTCACTGTTTTGGGAAGTCACTTTTTCTCCTTTACGCAGTTCGTTGACGGCAGATGCCAGTTCCTGTTCAGTGATGCCTGCGTCTTTCAGGATTCTGGAGACCGTACTTTTCACGGTCAGCAAAGCCAAAAGCATCGGTTCGAGCGAGACGAACTCGTCGCCGCCCTTGGAAGCGTAATCCTGTGCCCGTGTCAGCACTTCGTTGCTTTCGCGGCTCAGGTAGGGTTCGCCCCCCTGCACCTTTGGCAGCGAAGCGATCTGGCTTTCCAGTATCTGTTCGATTTGCCTGCTGTTGACGCCCAGTTTCTGAAAGAGGAAATTCGTGACGTTTTCCCCCACCTTGAGGATACCGGCCAACAAGTGCTCCGGTTCGATGGCTTGCTGTCCCCTTGCCTGTACAAGGTTGACGGCTTCCTGAATGGCCTCTTGGGCCTTGATGGTAAATTTGTCAAAAGTCATGGTTGTTTCCTTTCTATATTTAATTGTTTATTTTTCTGTGTTTCAGTGTGGCGTTTTCGAGCCACACTTATCCTGCATCAAAATGTTTGCCATAAGGAATAGTCTGACAAAATGTCATAACACATGAAAAAAATGGCAGGCCGGATGCTTCGCGGACTGACGGCTTTGGCAGGTGGGCTTTCATATAAGGGGCAAGCGTCTTTGTCAAAAAGTCAAATCGGCCTTCATGAGAATCCGTTATTTGCGTCCCCGTGCGGAAGTCTGCGGAAATACGTGATTCTCGCGGGGCGGCGGGAAGACAGTCTGTCGTCCATAAGGAGCTTTCCGGCAACATCCGGAAGGCCGGGCTGCGAGGTTCTGCGCAGGAGAGTGACGGGCGTGATAGTACAAATCGGATAGACATGGCATTTTGACATCTGCCTTTGACAAATGGAATGGCTTCAAATAGCAAAAAATCAAGCCGGAAAAGCTTGTCCTTACGTCGTTTTCAGGTACATTTCGCCTCCCGATGCAGACCTCCTCCGGCCGACAAGCGGAGAAAAAAAATGTTTTTTCAGCCGAACGGAAAATCAATCTCTTGAGATTGAAACGCGTTTCGGCTTAAAAAGATTAAAAAACGAACCTTAAACGTGAAAAATTGTATTTAAGGATGCCTCGAAAACATCTGAAACTACGCTGGAAAAAGGTTTTTCCACTGGCCTGCATGACCTTTTTGCTGTCATTTTGAAAGCAAAAAGACGCAGTTGGTGACGACAGATTCTCGTTTCATGCGCTGCTCTGCTTTTGTTTTTTTGTATCTTTGTGAACGGAAAACAGTACTACATAAAATGGAAAAAACGAAATGGAGTGAGAATGTCATACTGGTGGATGCGGATTACGTGGATGCCGTGGCATTCAATTTAATCGTGAATTTCGAGCGGATGCTGAACCGCCCGATTCCTAAGGCCGACCTGGCGCAATGGCTGGTTTGCGCGGCTTTGGACGGGGGAGTCGGAGAGGGAAAGAACGACATACAGGTCGTGTTTATCCACGGCAAGGGGCGGAAAGCCTTAGACAACTTCACCCCCTCGGACTTCGAGGCCGAGCTTGACGGCAAGGCGTTCTGCGACGGACATTTGGGAGAATTCAAGTTGAGTTCCGTACAGGTGGAGAACTTGGTGGACGGAGACGCCCTCTATTTGCAGTCGCTCGAGGCATTGGCCGACGAGAAAGGCATCAAACGACTGGTCATCGTGCCGGACGTGGAGAAATACGGTCTTCGAGTACGCGAGATTTTGGGCCGGACCGAAGGCAAGGACATCACGTTGCTGGCCATGGAACCTCAGGCGGGGAGAGGATTCCGTCAGGAGATTCTCGGTTACTCGTTGATGAATGCGTTGGGCATCAGGGGAGACGAAATTTGCGATTAAGCGAGAACAGACCGAACTTGTTCGAGTCTGCCGAGCGTGAGCAAATTATCTAATTCAAATAAAAATCAAAAAAACAGGCTTTTTCTTTACTTCTTGGAAAAAGTCATTAACTTTGCATCCTATACATATTTAATTATAATACCGAATTCAAAAAATGGGAAAAGTTTTAATTATCGGTGCCGGCGGTGTGGCCACGGTAGCAGCGCACAAAGTGGCCCATACCGAACGACTGAATGCGGTGAACAGTATTGACGAAATCATGATTGCCAGCCGTACGAAGGCCAAGTGCGACGCTATCGTGAAGGCCATCGGGAACCCGTCTATCCAAACGGCAAAGGTGGACGCCGACAATGTGGAAGAGTTGGTGGAACTGCTGAACGGTTACAAACCGGACATGGTGATGAATCTGGCCTTGCCTTATCAGGACTTGACCATTATGGAAGCTTGCCTGCAAACCGGATGCAATTATCTGGATACGGCAAACTACGAGCCGAAGGACGTGGCTCATTTTGAATACAGTTGGCAGTGGGCCTACAAGAAACGTTTCGAGGAAGCCGGACTGACCGCCATTCTGGGCTGCGGTTTCGACCCGGGCGTTTCCGGTGTGTATACGGCATACGCGGCCAAACATTATTTCGATGAAATCCATTACCTGGACATCGTGGACTGCAATGCGGGAAATCATCATAAGGCTTTTGCCACAAACTTCAATCCGGAAATCAACATCCGCGAAATTACTCAGAACGGACGTTATTACGAGAACGGACAGTGGGTGGAGACGAAGCCTATGGAAATCCATAAGGACTTGACGTATCCGAACATCGGTCCGCGCGACTCTTATCTGTTGTTCCACGAAGAGCTCGAATCGCTGGTGAAGAACTTCCCGACCATCAAGCGTGCCCGCTTCTGGATGACTTTCGGACAGGAATACCTTACGCATCTGCGCGTGATTCAGAATATCGGTATGGCACGCATAGACGAGGTGGATTACAATGGGGTGAAAATAGTTCCGTTGCAGTTCCTCAAGGCCGTGTTGCCCAACCCACAGGATTTGGGTGAAAACTACGAAGGCGAGACCAGTATCGGCTGTCGTATCCGTGGGGTGAAGGACGGAAAAGAGCTGACTTATTACGTGTACAATAATTGCAGCCATCATGCCGCTTATCTGGAGACCGGCATGCAGGGGGTTAGCTATACGACGGGCGTGCCGGCCATGATAGGAGCCATGATGTTCCTGAAAGGCATCTGGAAGAAGCCCGGTGTGTGGAATGTGGAAGAGTTCGACCCGGATCCGTTCATGGAGGAGTTGAACAAGGACGGGCTTCCCTGGCACGAAGTGTTCAATGGCGACCTTGAACTTTAATGCAGTATATCCCGGATAGCATCTCTTGTCGGGGTGCTGCCGGGAGCTGAAACATAGATGATTTGATTATAAAAAAGATTATGGCAAAGAAAGAAGAAGAAACCACTGGGGGCGGCGGACCGAATACGGAGAAGCTGAAAGCCCTGCAAGCGGCGATGGACAAGATAGAGAAGAACTTCGGAAAGGGTTCTATCATGAAACTGGGTGACGACCACGTGGAACAGGTGGATGTGATTCCTACGGGTTCCATCGCGTTGAATGCCGCTTTGGGCGTGGGGGGATACCCGCGCGGACGTATCATAGAGATTTACGGTCCGGAGAGTTCCGGTAAAACGACCTTGGCCATCCATGCCATTGCCGAGGCGCAGAAAGCCGGCGGGATAGCCGCGTTTATCGATGCGGAGCACGCTTTCGACCGCTTTTATGCCGCCAAGTTGGGCGTAGACGTGGACAATTTGTGGATTTCCCAACCGGACAACGGGGAGCAGGCATTGGAAATAGCTGACCAGTTGATCCGTTCGTCGGCTATCGACATTATCGTGATAGACTCCGTGGCTGCCTTGACACCGAAGGCTGAGATCGAGGGCGATATGGGGGACAATAAAGTCGGTTTGCAGGCCCGCCTGATGAGTCAGGCTTTGCGTAAACTGACTTCCACAATCAACAAGACGAACACCACTTGTATTTTCATCAACCAGTTGCGTGAGAAAATCGGTGTGATGTTCGGCAATCCGGAGACGACGACCGGTGGTAACGCTTTGAAATTTTACGCCAGCGTGCGTCTGGACATCCGTCGCGTGACGAGTATCAAGGACGGCGACGAGGTGGTCGGTAATCAGGTACGCGTGAAAGTGGTGAAGAACAAGGTGGCGCCTCCTTTCCGTAAGGCTGAATTTGAAATCACCTTTGGAGAAGGTATCTCTAAAATCGGCGAAATCGTAGACTTGGGTACGGAACTGGGCATTCTGAAGAAGAGCGGTTCCTGGTACAGTTACAACGATACGAAGATAGGACAGGGAAGGGATGCCGTGAAAAATATGTTGAAAGACAACCCCGAACTCTGTGACGAAGTGGAAGGACTGATTGCGGCAGCCTTGCAGGATGCCAATGCCAATCCGTGACAATATCCTTTTTTATAAACGAAAAGAATGGCCGCAGGGCTGTTCTTTTCCGTTTATTTGTAAGACAACCCTAACCAAATTTTTGATAACATGAGAGTATTACGAACTTTATTTTTATTGATGAGTGTGGCTTCGTGTCCTTTTGTCATGTCGGGCAAAGCCGCAAAAACAGCTAAATCCCATGTGGACGAAGTGTCTATGATGATTGGTACG
>ENA-ORRA01000569-ORRA01000569.1-human-gut-metagenome-genome-assembly--contig:-NODE-569-length-33217-cov-13.779235_pt1 | contig 33217 bp, 38 predicted proteins | sample MGYA00242169_ERZ509122 | MGnify/ENA primary metagenome ERZ509122 (study PRJEB26280, sample SAMEA2338650) | human gut metagenome | biome: human gut; feature: human-associated habitat; material: faeces...
CGAGGAGCGTGTTATAATAACCCCAAGTCAGAAATGCCGCTGTTTCAGGCGAGTATGCTGATTTAGTCCAAATTTATCCCATATGAAGGAGGCAAGCGATATATAAGCAGTAGCCGAATCAACATTTTTTATTTAGCCACAGAAGGCCGGATTGATTGCCACTCGATCCGGTCTTCTTTACATATTGTATCAAGGCAACAAAATGTGTCAATAATTTCATCAACAAACAGGAGGGTACATCAAATGAGACAAGGCGTATTGATTTATGATCAGAATACAGATCGGATGGATATTCGATTCGGTTTGGAAGACTACTATGGCGGTCTGCATTGCGGAGACACGCTGGAAGTGTTCGTGAAGAACAAATGGATCCCCACAAGAATAGAACTGTATCAAGACTGGTATTTAGTGGGAATTAAAACAGCGTCAATTAACGGTTTACGCGTCCGAAAGTGAATCTGTGAAATCTGCCGGGCGGTTTCTTGTGAATCAAGGAGCTGCCCTATTTTTGTGTCCAAAATTCCAAAGGAAGGAGAACGCCGCTATGAAATGCTTGAGAAAGTATCAATGGGTCAAGCTCTCAAGAGCATACCTGCCCCAGGGCAAGGGGGTAATGGGTCATTGGGCGAAACTTGCATCTCGCGCGGCGTTTCGTAAAGGACAAGCCGTATACTGCGGCTATACAAATGAAGTTGTCCCAGGAATGTGGTCAGGTGGTATTGTCGGACTGAAAAGTGTTCTGGGGCTAAAAAATCGCGCGCAGGTGATGAGTATAATGGACGAGCTGTCCGAGCTTGGATATATCCATTACACACTCGATAAGAAAACAAAGAAACTTACCTATCAAATCAATGATTGGGTTGTCAAATGCTCCGGAGCCGAATGTATGGATGGCAGTGTGTATGCGACAGAAGGTTACGGATTCCTTTGCCTTCCAAGGAGCATTACGCAAAGGCTTGTAGACAGAAAGCATACCTTCGGCGAATCAGATGCCTGGATGGATTTATGGTGCCATAGTGTGTGGCAGGATCCGGGCAATATATTTTCCTCTTTGGCACCTGTCGTTCAGTTTGGACGATATGGGGCCGTTTCAACTTTGGAAACCTTGGGACAGCGCTGGAACTGGGAAAAGACAAAGGTATGGCGATTCCTGCAAAAATATAAGGATGTCTTCACGCTGTATCGACTCCCCGGCTCTTATGGTTGTCTCATTTTTAATAGACTGTATCCGTCAGGAGCAGAGGTTTCAGTGCCGTCACAGGCGAATGTTGTACGCATAATTGAGAAAATACGCATTTTAGGAGCGAATAAGCATATTCTCGGTACGGATCACGAGCGACTGAACAAATTGGTTGCCTGGTTCAGCCAGAAAGCTTTGGATGCTGGTGCAGAACAGGCGGAGTCTGATGTATGTGCAGGATGCGAAGAAGGCCGCGTTGCACTTTCAGCCCCTATAATACGCGCGTATCTTTCTCAAAAGAATTGTAAGAACTGTGAATATGACTGCAGGGTAAGAGTATATCTCTCCTGTTCAGGTAATTTCAAGAACATTAGAGGGCCTTGCAGTCTTTCCGATTTTGTCAATCAGGAATTAAACGCAAAGGAGAATCACTATGAGTGAGAATAAAAAATCGAAGCAATCTGCGTATGAGCAGCAGGAAAGCAGGCTTTCTGCGCAGTCAGTAGCATTCATCAAACTGCTTACACAGCGAGGTATTCTTGGAGATGCTGAGATTGACGACGATAAGATCCGTCAGGCTCAAAAAGAGAAAAAGCGCCATACATATCACAACACAGAAATGCTTTTGCAGCATTACAAGGATATTGTGTGGGCGCTGGAGTGCTTCCCCTCGACGATTGTGGAGGAACTGGATCGTCCCCTGGACGATTTGGATGCGCTCATCAGTTATGTGGATGTGGAAATGAGCCTGGACAATAGAAAATTGGAGAGCCGCATTGAGAGCATCAAAAAATCAAGGCTGCTTCTGGATCGGGTAAACGATGCGTTGACAATCTTGAAGAAAAAGCCGGATAACGGTGAGAAGATGTACGAGCTTATCTATCTGACCTATATTGCCCCGGAAAAATTGTCACATTCTGAACTGCTGTACCGTCTTGACATTTCTTCGAGGCACTATTACAGGCTTCGCCAGCAGGCATTTGGAATTCTTTCCATTCGTCTGTGGTCGGCACCAGTGGCCGAGATGGATTCGTGGCTGGAAGTGCTTAACCTGCTGGAACAATTATGCTGAAAATGAAATGGCACAAAAATGGCGAAAAATTGGCAAGTATAATGCCGATGACACGCAAATGAAAATGAGCTATACTTGTATTATCCCAAAGTGGGACCGAGCAAAAAAGCGCTGTTTCTAAGGTTGATAAAGCCTTATGAACAGCGCTTTTTCTTTCGGAAAAATACAAGGAGGTAAACAGTATGGCAAATCAACTCAAAAAAGGCAGGCAGTATCTGAAGAATGGATACTGGGCGATGTTCGGCGCTCTTTCAGCAATGATCATCTCCCTGCAGCCTGTTATGGCAGACACGATTTGGGATCGCTTTTCCAACATTATGCGAGATATCTATGGTCAGCTGGCAGGTATCAGTACCATTGTTGCAGTCACTGCAGCTGCCGTAGCGCTGCTGGTAAGAATGATATCCCGAAATCAGAGAGCCGTTGACGAAGCGACATCCTGGATCAAACGAATTGTTGTTGCGTGGATTGTGTTGAACTCGTTGGGGTTTGTGGTGGCATACCTTCAGCCGCTGGTATCCGGCGGACAGTACACGGGATGATCCTCCGATTCCAGCTAAAGGGCAAACGGATTGGAGGTGATGCGCTATTTTAGACTGGATTTTTGAAGGCATCGCCAATTGGATTGCAAGTATTGTCAGTCAGTTGATGGACGCAGTGTCCGGAATCTTTTTGTCGGCACTTGGAACAGATTTAACGGTGATGGAAGAATATTTCCCATTCCTGTCAAAAGCATTTGATGTTATGCAATATACTGCGTGGGCAATGCTGTTCCTCATCACTGTTTGGCAGTTATTCAAAGCTTTTGGTGGACCGATCAGCGAGAGTGAGCATCCGCTCCAACTGGTTGCTCGAAGTTCTATTTTTGCATTGCTGATTGGATATGCCAAACCGATCTTCGAGATTGTGCTTGATATTGCGCGAGCGCCGTATACAGCCCTGATGGATATACAGATGAGTGCGGAAGATTTTACATTCGCTGGTGTCGAACAGGTTCTGATGAGCGGTATTACAACGCTGGTATCGGTAATCACTGTTGTTGGACTTATTCTAATGCTGATCCTACAGATTTCACTGGGCTGGAACTATTTCAAACTGCTGCTGGAAGTTGTTGAACGATATATCGTTGTCGGCGTTTTGTGCTATACCTCCCCTCTGGCATATTGTATGGGAGGCTCGAAAGCAACGGAGCCGGTTTTTAAGTCCTGGTGCAGGATGGTAGGTTCGCAGCTGTTATTGCTTGTGCTGAATGTGTGGTTTTTGCGCGGCTTTAACAGTGCTGTTGGACAGTTTATCGCAAACGCTGGAGCTACTTCAACGGGACAAGGAAATATCTTCTTATGGATGTTCTGTGCGCTGGCATTCTTAAAAACAGCGCAAAAATTCGATTCGTATTTGGCCGCAATGGGCTTAAATGTTGCCCAAACTGGATCCGGCATGGGTATGGAGCTTTTGATGTCTGCTCGCGTACTTACAGGTCTTGGCGGTAGCGTTAGAAGTGCAGGCAGCGTCTTTCATAGCAATGCAAGCGCTCCAGGTGGTGCTACAGCAACAGCCTTTGCAAGTGGTTTTGCGAGCAAATTCAAAGGCAATTCGTATGTTAGAGACGCAGTGGTAAATGGCGGAACCCGCATGGGTGCTGGCGGTGGTCTCGGATTTGTTGGAAGAGCCTTTGGGGGTATGGCAGCGAGAAATGGAGCAACTCTTACGGGAGAGTCTATTTCGTCTGTGGCTACCCGAACACCGAATGTTTCTGGCAGCATCGCCGGAGATATTGCAGACCGGAGTCTTTCTAACTATATGCCGCAGTTCTCAGGACATAAGCTTGGAAATACGCAGATTTCAGGAGGACATATCAGTACCACGGCAACTGGAGCAGACGGGAAATTCTCAAATGTGGATCTGTACAATGTCTCTCAGTTTGAGAAACCGCAGGGACCGCATTCAGTGGTTACAGCCTCCGATGGCAGTCAGTGGTATCAGATGGCAAGTGGAGAAGGACGAGGTGCCTTTTATAGCACGCCGGAATTTACAGGCAATCCTGCCGAGGCGGCAGAGGTTGCGGCGACCTTCCCAGGAGCGGCAGAAGGTACAGTTCTTCGCTCTGTGGACGAGGGCGTTTTGGAGGCAAGTACAGATGCCGGAAATACAAACTGGTACAACAGTGCTTTCTATCAAGAGCCGGATGCTCCACATTCCATTATGACCGATGCGAATGGCGTAGAATGGTACGCTATGGCACAGCACGGTGCAGTACCTGAATTTGAAACCGGCGATGAGGCTATGATTTACAATCAGGCCGCATTCAGAGAGTTTATGCCGGGCTATGAACAGCAGATTACATCTGTTGATGGATCTCAGCGCGGCGACGGTCACTTTGAAGTCCGTCACGAGGATGGATCCGGTACGATGTTCTATGATACTGCTCAGTATGATGCTCCTCGTGGTGACTATCAGGTATTTGAAGATCGTGATGGACATCAGTGGTTCGCTGTTCACGGTGAACCTGTTGTTGAGAGGAAACCGGTATATGATAATGGAAAACCCGTTTATGATGAGCGCGGTGTAGTGTCCACAAATGTAGAATCCGTTCGGTACAGGAGCACACCGAGTCGTTTCGGAGATCCGAAGCAGCGTGATGATACACAGACAAAACCGCCGAGACGGAGAAGTTAAGCTTCACAGCCATAATGCCTTCACACGGTGTTATGGCTGTTTTTTATAAAAATGGGAGGTGAAGATTATGGCCGAGCAAAATAAAACGCAGATGGGAGACGGCGCTGATAATTATGGCCAAGCCGCAGGGCAAATGGCAAAGGCAGCAAAACAACTCGGCCAAGAGGCTGCGAAGCAAGCAGCTGCAAAAGGCGTAGAAGCAACAGCAAATGCTGCTACTGCAGCAGTTCAGGCAAGTGTGGAAGGCGGAAAAGCCGCCGCAGAGATTGCCGCCGGTACGGCGGCAGGTGGCCCTTGGGGTGCGATTCTTTCTGCAGCTTGGGCTATGCGTCACACACTGTTTAAAATTTTGATTTGCATATGCCTTTGTTTACTCATCCTGATTATATTGATCGCCTCTCTGCCGACCATTGTTACAAACAGCATATTCGGTTTAGATGGCTCGGCAGTAGATCCTAATACAACGCTGGCAAGTTCATATGAGAATTTGTCAACAGTCGTTTCAGATATTATAGATGCAGGTTATGATCAATCGCTCGCGAAGGTAGAAAAGATTATCGCAGACGGCGGATATGATTATGATTTGTCGATGGAGGCGCTGATCAATCACGCACAGTCATCCGCCGGTTTTGATGTTGCTTACATACTGGCAGCATATTCTACCTCGATGAATCAGCAAAATACCAGCGAAGCCGATATGAAAGCAAAATTGGAAGCCTATGGCGGTGAGATGTTTCCTGTGACATCACAGGAACTGACCAAAGAGATTTTAATCCCTGTATCCTATTTTACCTATCGAGAAGTTTCCGTAACGGTAGTGACAAAAAAGGTACAGACGGGAACGATCAACGGAGTACCGCAGTATCGATATGAGACAGAAAACAGAACCTACTATCTTCCGGACGAGGCGAAAAGTTCGGAGGTCAGTGTTACCGTGCCGAATTATGAGGAAGTTACGGTTACGACTCCTGTTTATTCAGGCAATGCGATTACGGGTACAAAGAGCGAGACCTATTATAGGCAAAATGGTGAAGTTACGCTTTCCCCTACAACAGAAACAGTTACCTATGTGGAATGCACGATCCATCCGTTTGATACTTCCGTTGTAGAAAAAGCCTTTGGTCTCGACTTGGATGCGCAGTTTGACGCTTCCGGAAGGACCTATGATGAAGTTGTCACGAATATGGCAAATGCCTTAAAAATGACACTATACGGCTCATTGGGGTCAGGTTTGGCAGTTCCGCTTACAGATGCAGAACTGATAGCATTCCTTAATAAGCAAAACTGTAATGCAACCCGGAAACATATTGTGGCGACTGGGCTTTCGCTGGTAGGTAAAGTACCGTATTTTTGGGGCGGAAAAAGTCCGCCTGGATGGAATGATGAGTGGAACACACCCAAACTGGTCACAGCGGCAGGCTCCAGTACCAGCGGAACGATACGACCGTATGGTCTGGATTGCAGCGGTTTCTCAGATTGGGTATATAAAACAGCCGTTGGAGTGAGCCTGTATGGCACAACTTGGGACCAGTGGGGCAACTCCTATGAAATCAGTGCATCGGAACTTTTGCCAGGCGACCTTGGCTTCTTGATGAACGATGACGGTCAAGGCTGGAATCATGTCTTGGTATTTGCAGGCTATGGTGACAATGGCGAACGGATGTGGGTTCATTCCTCCGGCGGTGAAGGTGTTATCTTTAATTCACCGAGTTATGAATCCACCTTAGCACTCAGAAGACCGAAGGATGTAGATTTTAACGCTCCTGTTTCAGAGGATATTTATGGAGCGCCGATAGCGACAATTGAGGTAGATGTGACACATTACTGTGCCTGCAGTAAATGCTGCGGCGAGAACGCTTCCGGTATTACGGCAAGCGGAAAACAGGTAGAGGTCGGCATGGTCGCAATGTCAAGCTACTACCCATTCGGCACACAGATTATGATAAACGGTACAATGTATACGGTGGAAGATCGAGGCGGTTCCGGGATTGAAAACGACAAATCCCGGGTCGATATCTATGTTCCGGATCATCAGGAAGCTCTGCGCCTTGGCCGGTATACCACAACAGCGCAAATTTACCGTATGGGACGATAGTAAATCCGCCTCTGTCATTGATGATGGAGGCGGTATTTATATGTGCGTCTGTGTATCTTTTCAGACGCGAATAGAATTTGGAAAGCAGATCAACCGCATTAAGCTTGACTTTATGCGGTAGAAAGGTAAGGCAGTATGGAAGAAAAAGAAGTTAAGAATATCTATGCGATTCCGGCAAATTACACAGATTCCGGCAAGCTTCTTGGCGGAATGATTGAACCTCGCAATGCGGTAGAGACGGCAATTCTTTTGATCCTGGCGGGTTATCCGGAACTGATGTGGATACCAATGCCGGGTACGATCCGTATTGTCGTGATGGTCGTGACGCTGATGCCTCTTGCAGTGCTCAGTGTGATGGGTATTGATGGTGACTCATTGTTTCAGTTTGTGGGTCACATAGTTCGATTTTGGTTTAAAAGACGAAAACTCCATATGAGAAGGGTGGGATATAAATATGACCAGGCGTGTCTCAAAAAAGCAAAAGGTCGAAAAACTTGAGTTTGTGCAGGACTTCCTGCCAATTAAGAATTTGAGCAACGGTATCATTGAAACCGTTGATGGACGATACATCAAAATTTTAGAGATAGAACCAATCAATTTTCTGTTACGCTCCGATGAGGAACAGATGAACATTATTTCTTCGTTTGCATCTTGGCTGAAGATTTCGCCGATGCGTCTCCAGTTCAAGTCAATTACGAGGAAGGCGGATTCCGATAAGCATATTGCAATGGTGCGGAAAGAGCTGGCGGAAGAGGATAATGAAAAGTGCAGAGAACTCAGCGAGGATTATATCCGGCTGATTAAAGATATCGGAAATCGAGAAGCGCTCACACGGCGCTTCTTTTTAGTTTTCCAGTACGAAGCGGTCGGTCGTAATGAGAGTGATGATTTTGGAAAGATTTATGCAATGATGCAGACCGCCGAACAAAATGCCCGCGCATACTTTATGCAGTGTGGCAATACGGTTCTTCAACCCAAGGATCCGGATGAAGCTACAGCTGAAATTTTATATATGTACTTTAACCGGCGCTCCTGTATGGATGAGCCATTCAGCAGTCGTGTCAACCGCATAGTGGTGGATACGATGGCGGCAAAAAATAAGGTTATCGGTATTGATCCGGTGCCCAATATCAAGTTTTCTCACTTTATCGTACCGAGAGGGATCGACCTGAGTCACTACAACTACATTGTGATGGACGGGCTGTATTATTCCTTCCTGTATATCAAGAAGGACGGCTACCCCAATGCGGTTCGCGGAGGCTGGATGTCTGCAATCATCAATGCCGGTGAAGGAATTGATGTGGACATTCATTTACATAGAGAAAACCGCAGCAGGACAATTGATAAGGTTGCACAGAGAATTCGACTGAACCGTACTAAGCTTAAAAGCCTGCAGGATACCAGCACCGATTATGAGGAACTGACCAATTCGATTTCTGCTGGTTATTATATCAAAAACGGTATTGCAAACAACAACGAGGACCTGTTTTATCTGTCTGTGTTTATCACGGTTTCCGCAAAAAGTTATGAGGAACTGATTTGGCGTAAGCGGCAGATGGTGGATATGCTCAAGTCAATGGATATCTATACCAGTGACTGCAGATTTCAGCAAGAGGCTGCTCTTCGCTCGGTAATGCCCTTTTTGCAGATTGATCCGAGGTTGGAGAAAAAAACAAAGCGCAATGTCCTGACAAGTGGTGCGGCAGCCACCTATATGTTTACGAGTTACGAGATGTCCGATGATTCCGGCGTGCTACTCGGTATCAACCGGCACAACAATTCGCTTTGCATCGTGGATTTGTTTAATACCAAGAAGAACAAAAATAGCAATTTGACGATGTGTGGAACCAGCGGCGCGGGCAAAACTTTCCTGCTGCAGCTCCTTGCTCTGCGTATGCGAATGCGCGGAATTCAGTGCTATATCGTAGCGCCCATCAAGGGGCATGAGTTTAAAAGAGCCTGTGATAAGATTGGCGGTCAGTTTGTCAAAATTGCTCCGGGTTCTCCCCACTGCATCAATGTGATGGAGATCCGGCACACCATTTCCCCGGAGATGGAGCTGATTGACGATGTGGACTACAACGATATGGACTCGATGCTTGCCAAAAAAATCCAGCAGCTGATGATTTTCTTCTCGCTGCTCATTCCTGATATGACCAACGAGGAAGAACAGATGTTGGATGAAGCACTGATAAAGACATACAGTGATTTTGGAATCAATCACGATAACAATTCCCTTTATGAAGATATGTCCGTATCACCGCCTAAGATGAAAAAGATGCCGATTCTCGGAGACCTGCAGAAACATTTGCTTGAAAATCCTATGACAAGCCGCATTGCGGCAATCGTGAGCCGCTTTGTGACTGGGTCAGCTCAGAGCTTTAACCGTCAGACCAATGTGGATCTCTCGAATAAATATATCGTGCTTGACCTTTCTGAACTCAAGGGTAAACTCCTGCCGGTCGGGATGATGATTGCGCTCGATTATGTCTGGGACAATGTGAAGGCAGACAGGACTAAGAAGAAAGCCATTATGATTGATGAGATATGGCAGCTTATCGGTGCTTCGTCCAATAAGCAGGCTGCCGAGTTTTGCCTAACAATCTTCAAGACGATCAGAGGTTTCGGTGGTGCTGCGCTGGCAGCGACACAGGATCTCTCCGACTTCTTCGGTTTGGACGATGGCAAATACGGCAGAGCAATCATAAATAATAGCAAAAATAAGATCATTTTAAACCTTGAGCCGGATGAGGCGGAATATGTGCGGGAGACGCTGAAACTTACCCGCACGGAAATCCGTTCCATTACTCAGTTTGAGCGTGGTGAGGCTCTTGTTTACAGCAATAACAGCAAAATTCCGATTGCTGTCAAGGCATCTAAGGTTGAACAAGAAATGATTACCACTGACCGTGCCGAACTGGAGGCAATTCTAAAAAGAAAGCAAAAACAGGCGCATAGTGCTTAAAATGCGTATTCTGATAAAAATACGCACAAGGAGGTGAGCAGAAAATGCTGCTACAGGACGAACAGTATATTATCAAATGGTTATCCCAATACGGGACATTGACAAAAACACAGGTCATTCGTCTCTTAAAAGATAAACCCGTCTCTACGGCGGAAAAGATTATTCGTAATCTCAAACGGGATATGCGGATTACGGATGTAGGCGGCTATTACTTGGCACTGGACGAGATGTGCAAGCCTGATCAGAGATTGATCATTGCGGTTTGGGTATTATTACAGTTCATCGACCAGGTAGAGCCGCTTGCCCATTATCCGGCGGTTTATCCAGCGCAGATTTTCTTTTTGAAAGAGAATGTCGGATATGAGATTGTTGTTCTCTATGATGGCGAACAGCATTTAATGAGGCTCCTTCAGCCACAGGAAGACGATCTGAAGTACATTATTGTTGTGCCGCATATTTCAATGGCACAGTCCCTATATGTTCCCAAAGTCCCCTGCCTGTATGCGACAGTAGACTTTGAAGGCCGGGAGGAACCACACATCACATTTTATTCCGAGGAGGCGGTAAACAGTGAGAGTAAATGAAACGCCGTTTGAAAAATCGTTAAGAAGAGCAAGCGTTCTGTCAATTCGTTTAGAAAATGAGATTTCGCAGACCAAAAAGTTGGCAGAAAACGGTGAAATCAAGATTGCCTATGAGCTGGCCTTGAAAGCCGCAAACACATCAGAAAAACTGACTTTGGTGACAAGAGCGCTGCCGGCTTATACAGGCTGTCCTACAGCAAAGGAAGATGTAGAGCTGCAGATAGCTGAGAGTATTCCCATTGATATCGGATTTACCATAGAAGGCTGGTTTTCTATCAGAATCCCAGCTCTTTTGCCGAAGAAAACGGAAGGCTCGGCATCGTATATCCGCTCTTACCTGTATCCGGTGATGAAGCACTTTTTCTCTTATGTCCCGCCGGTCAAATATAGTGACTGTGTTCTGATTTTCAGACACATTTACAATAAAAACCGCCCTGAGCGACAGTACAGGGATCACGACAATATCGAAGTCAATATGGTTGCCGATGTGGTAGCACTTTATGTAATGCGGGACGATGCGCCATTAAAGTGCTGCCATTATTATTGTAGCGCTGCCGGTGAGGAAGAACGAACTGAGGTCTATGTTGTTCCGAAGAAAGAGTTTCCGAACTGGTTGGTACTGGAGAAAACCTTCCCGCAGAAAGGAGTATTTTTGAGCGATGAATACCAAAAACCGCCCTGAAAACATATGTAAAAATCGCCGGATGCCGCCCCGGAAAAACTACACACATATAAAAAGGCGAAAAATCCTTAATGTATCGGCATTTTGGCGGCATCGGTGTGATGGGAAATCCGACAAAGAGAGCAGTCACTATGTCGCAAATGCTTCTGTGCTTGGGAGGTTATTATGATTACCGTTCGTCCAGGCAGTCATGCGCACGACATCATTACTTTGCTCTCGGTTATTGGTGAATTTCCTGTTCGCTCTTTGTATCTTTTGGGCAATGAGCGTGTGATCAAGGCGTTGGTTCATAGAATGACTTTGCTGCAGGAATACCGCCTCCCCGATGATGCGCAACCGAGACTCACCTGTAAGTTATTAAAGATTACCGGTGAGAAATCATATAAGACGCTGAGACTTACTAAAGCGGCAATCCCCATACTGGACTGGATTCATCCGAATGCGAGAGAGTATTATTTGGGCTCTTTCTGGAATCATAGATTCCCCGGAGACTCAGCCCATCGGGAGCGCAATCACAGAGTTGCGGAAGCGGCAGCGATGTTTTATATGGCAAATATTCAAGCCCGGGCCTATGATTTGCCGCCTTTCCAAAACTCTGAAATCAGTCTGACAGTACCGGAGTATCCCGCGTATTACCTGGCGAAAGATCTCAAGAAACTGGGTGAGTCTGAGATGAATAAGACGATGTTCACGAGAGTCACAGGCGTTCTGTTCTCTTACGGCGAAGCATATGCGGTTTATAACACCCGCAGCGCCCTGATGAAGTGGAACGGTATGGGTGAGTTCAAGACGCTGCACAGCTTGATCGAAATTGCAAGACTAAACGCCGGCATTCATAAGATCCAATCAGCCATTCTTTTCGGCGAATCTGAGGAGATTGCGTTGAAGACCATTTTGGAGACAGAAAAGAACCGGCGTCTTGAGTTTCGGTTTGACAACATCTATCAATTCATTTATTTCGTGCCCATGAATTCCTTTGGCATTCGGCTTTTGAGGCTGTTTGCCATACCCAACTGGAAAGCGCAGCTGAATGAACTTTTATTCGACGAAGATGATCTATCCAAGAATCAGGGTGTCATGGAATACGATGCGTTTGTAGATGGAAAATATGTGTATTCGTTTTTGGATAATGACATTGCACGGCTCATCCGGTTGCGGGAAGCACTCCAGACTGGGACGCACCCTTTTGAGATAATCTGCTTCCCTGAGCAATTTACTCTTCTCCGAAAATATCTCGGCCCACAGATTGATATCAAAACCATTGATATAGATTCGGTGGAAGACGCAATGGGCCGATAAGGAGGAAAGGATTTGGATGACAAAAAACGCAAGGGCGCCATCCTCGTTGCTGCCATACTGGGTTTGGTGGCAGCGCTTTATCTCGCTGGTCTTCTTGCACAGGTATTAAATAATTATTCCATTTGGATGGACGGCGGCGGCCTTACCGGACAAACCCAAATGCCGCCTGTTGAGTTCAGCCCGACAGTCTGTTTCCCGCAGGCATTTACCTGGAATGGCCTCAAGGGCTTGATCGGTATGATAGTTGTCGGTGCAATCATATTCGCATATGTAAAGCTGAACGACCGGTTTGGCAGTAAAGACTACGATGAGCGTGGATTCAAAGTGGTCAAAAGCGGTACATACGGCACGGCATCGTGGATGGATGAAAAAGAAATGAAAGATGTTCTTGAAATCACAACTCCGTCAAAAGCGGAGGGCGTAATCCTCGGCGAGTATAAAGGCAATACCGTCTGTATGCCGAAAGATACCAAACTCAACCGGCACATTGCGATCTTCGGTGCATCTGGCACAATGAAATCCCGGGCCATTATCAGAAACGCCCTGTTTCAGGCTATCAAGCGTGGTGAGTCTGTCATAATCACAGACAGCAAAGCGGATCTCTACGCGGATACAGCTGAACTGTACCGAAAAAATGGGTATGAGGTGAAAGTCTTCAATCTTATTAACCCGGAGCACGGTGACAGCTGGAACTGTATGTCAGACTTAAATGGGGATACCCTGATGGCGCAGGTACTGACCAATGTCATCATCGGAAATACGAGTTCGGGCAAAGGCGATCATTTCTGGGACAACGGTGAGGCCAATCTATTGCGAGCGCTGATTCTCTATGTAGACCAGGATCGCACCCGAAGCGCCGACATGAAGCATCTCCCCGCAGTCTATCAGATGCTGACGCAAAACTCGGAAAAACAGCTTTCAGCATTGTTTGAGAAACTGCCGTTAGACCATCCGGCGAGGGCACCGTATAATTTATTCGCGCAGGCAAGTGACACGGTTCGCTCCGGCATTATACTGGGACTTGGTACAAGACTTCAGGTGATGCAGGACAAAGCGGTTCAGAATATTACCAGTCGGTCTGACATAGACCTGACGGCACCTGCCAAGAAAAAATGCGCTTATTATATTATTCTGAGCGATCAGGACGCTACAATGGCATTCCTGTCATCGCTCTTTTTTTCTTGTATGTTTATCAAACTGACTCGCTATGCGGACTCCACAAAGAGCGGCAGCTGTGATGTGCCCGTGAATTTGATCCTGGATGAGTTCAATAATATCGGACGCATCGGCGGCGCTGCAGACGGTTCAGACTTTTGCAGAGCGCTTTCTACAATTCGTGCCAGAAACATTCGGGTAATGCTTGCAGTCCAGAGTCTTGGGCAGCTTCAAAACCGGTATCCGCAGAACCTTTGGTCTGAAATTGTCGGCAACTGCGACATCCAGCTGATGCTTGGATGCACAGACGATGTCAGTTCAGAATACTTTTCAGCCCGCAGCGGTGATATGAGTATTGAGGTCAATTCCACGATGACGGTGCGGAGAACCATCGCAGTAGCGCAGGTGATCCCCCAATACCGTCATACTGAGGGGCAAGGAAGACGCCGGCTGCTTACTCCAGATGAGGTCCTTAGGCTTCCGAACGAGGAACTGCTTTGTATTATTCGAGGTCATAATGTACTCAAACTCAAGAAACTCGATTACACGAAACACCCGATGTCGTCGCAGATTATCCGTTCGTCCATTATGGACTATTGTCCGGCAGATGCTTTTCATCAGCCTGTACAGACTGAACCGCTCCCCTCTGATCCTGAGCCTGTGAAAAAGCCGGCTCGCAGAAAAAGCTTATACAGCTCGGCGAAACCGCCGAGTGAATTTTAATTTAAGGAGGATTTGATTATGCCAGCCAAGAAACAAGATGTTGCTCCTGAGGAAATGGCGCCTCAGGCAGAAGAAATGGTAACGCCAGAAGATGCTTCTCCTCAGACTGATTCGGAAAAAGAAAAACCTGGCGCCACGCGCGCCAGAAAAACCAAAAAAGCTGCAGAAAAATCTGAGTCTGACACAGAGCCTGAAAATGAAAGCCCCGGGTCCGAAGGAGAAAGCATTCCAAAGAGAAAACGCTCATATACCAGACCGACAATGAATGTTCTTTCGATTGATGAGCGTCTTGCGGTCGAGACAGATGCTGACAAAGCCAAGAACGATCTGCTGGATTTAATCGAGTCGATGAAAACGAAAAGAATTCTGACAGGTACAATCCAAGGTGTTGAGCGCCCCGAAGATAACCCAAACCGTTCTCTGGCAGTCATTTATCATGGCGACTTCAAGGTCATTATTCCGGCAGAAGAAGCAGTTGAGCCGCCTGAGGATTTCAGAGGCCGTTCCGAATCTGACATCATGCACTATATGCTTACAAAGAGACTCGGTGCCGAAGTCGATTATATCGTGAAAGGCATTGATCCCAAAGCCGGTATTGCAGTGGCCAGCCGCCTTGAGGCAATGGCGGCCAAGCGCAAAGAGTATTACTTTGGCACAGACCGGGACGGTAATAACCTGATCTATAACGATGTCTGTGCGGAAGCGAGAATCGTATCGGTGATTCGGGCAGGCATCTTTGTGGATCTTTTTGGCCTTGAGATTTATATTCCACTCAGGGAACTGAGTTACCAAAGGCTTTTGGACGCCAGCGCACAGTTCCAGCCTGGACAGCGGGTTCTCGTTAAAGTCCTTACGGTAGACCGCAGCGAGCGAAATCAGGTAAAGGTGACAGCATCTGTCAAGCAGGCGGGTGAAAATCCGTATGAAAAGGCGCTCAAAAAGTATTCCGTCGGCAACCGCTATGTGGGAACGGTCAGTATGGTCGATACAACCGGTGTGTTCGTATCTTTGGACGGCGGCATCGATTGTCTTTGCAGCTATCCGAAGCGAGGCCGTCCTCCGAGAGGTGCCCGCGTAACTGTGAGAGTGCTTGGGATCAATAAGGAAAACAACCGCATCTGGGGCGCTATCACACATATCGCAACGCCGAGGTAAGCTTTTTACAGGCATAACCTGTAGAAATATATCCGCAACCCATCAAATTTGATATAGGAGGTGATATTGAAATGGTAAATTGCAATCTGTCCAAAGCAGAGCAGGTCCGCCGCAAGGAAATTGTGGAGCACACACGCTGTATGATACTGGAACAGATGCCCGTAGACGATCAGGATGAGACTTCACTAATGCTCGGATACAAGGGCTATTATCTCCAGATTTCATTTTCCGTGCTTCATCCTCTGATGGTCATCTGTTTAGCACGCTCGATTCAGTCTGTCGGTTCGGCCAGAAAGAAAAAGCTGGTCAATGAGCTGAATTTAAGGAGCGTCCTTGGAAGCCACGCAATCAATGATGCCGTCGGCTGTTATTCGTATAGAGCCACGCAATGGCTGGATACTGAACTGCAACCCTCCCGCTTTTTTGAGATTCTTGACCGATGCATCGATGAGGCTGAACGCGGGTTCTTACGGCTCGCGGGTTGAATTGTTGCATTTCTACAGACTCATTCGTGTAATGTAGTATAATAGAAACACGAACTGGAGGAATGCGTCATGAAAAAGTTGATTTTTATGTTCCCAATACTATGCTGCATGGCATTCTGCTTTGTACTCAGCGCATGCCATATGCAAGACTCACTTGAATCGTCTAAATCTTCATCAACTGAGAGTTCAGCGGCCGATCATAATAGCTCCGTGTCCAAGGAAGCTCAAGATAACGACTCCATATCAAACTTCACTGAGACGGATAAGGAGCCTACATCTGAAGAGAACGAATGGGTACCAGAAGAAACTATGGATAACTCAAAACAGGAATCTGAATCTGGACTAACTGAGAGTATGAGCGAAAAAATGCCAGAGAAAGATGACCATTCTCAGGAAAGTGCAGGAACAACTTCTTCACCCCAGTATGATTCAGAAAAGGAAGAAACTGCCGTCTCTTCAGAACCGGACATACCCCAAGAACCAATGGCCGGAGCAAGTGATACCAAGGCGGTTGCCAAGGAAGTTCAGAAATATGTGAATGAATTCCGAAATTCTCCTGCAGTCAGTCTCACGGGTCTTACAGGCTATGCTGAGTATCGAAGCCGACAGATTGTGAGTAATTTTGCTCATGATACAAATGACCAGCGTGCAGCAGCAACAGCACTTCAGTATGGTGAGTATGTGGATCCGTCCGTGTACGGAGGCAGCGGTAAGCCGTATTACAGAGCGAATGCCCGTGAAGCCATCGCCAAGGCCGGATACTCCGGAACGGTTGATGAAGTTGCTCTCAAACTTGCGATGCTAATAAAGAACAGCCCAAACCACTGGAACTACATTGGATCCTCGGAGTACGGTTATATAGCGGTCGGTGTAACCTATGAAAGCGGAATGTGGTATTGTGTGATCACTGTAGCTGCAGAAAATACAGACAAATACTAATCCTTATTAAACGAAACGAAAGCCTCATTGCTTCAATGCAATGGGGCTTTTTTACACCCCAAAATAAGAAAGGACGAACTATTATGACAAAGAAAATGAAGATTAAATCGCGATTTCTGTCCTTATGTTTGGCAATACTGATGCTCATTTCAGCATTTCCGACAACAGTTTTCGCAGCTCCTGCATCGGATATCCCGGATGAGATGCTGGACAATGTTTATCTCGATGCACTTGCATATACCGGGTATAAGGTTCAGGCGCAAAAGGACGACGGAACCATATTCAAGGCTTATAGTTCCAATGCAACGGCTTATGACTCGAACATTTCATATGGCCTTGTGAAATATGGTACTGAGACCGTATCAAAAGCCGGCACAGCTACCGGTCTTGCGCCGGATATTGCTGGATTTGAAAGCAGCGGACTTTGTTGTGCATCCTATGTTTCCTATGTGTATTACAATTATCTTCCGAACATTGCGGGCATCGACACCAGTAGTGTAGCAAGACCGTCCAATCCCAGATCTGCAAGTTCCTATAATACAGCGGCAAACAATTGGGTAAATTCAGGTAAGGCACGAAGAATCGGCTTTACCCAAAGTTCAAACGGAGACAATTTTTCTGCGAATGAGGAGATTCCAATTGGCTCCCTGATTGTTTTCAAGCACATCCCCACTGGGGACATTGCTCATGTTGCTATCTATGCCGGTAAGTATGATGGAAAGAACTTTGTAACCCATACCGGAAATGACCGAGGCCCTGAAATCAGTACGATTGAAGGTATGTCCAAGGGATCTTATCCGGAAGCGGTTGTCCAGATCGTTGTGCCTGAGTTTGTAGAGGAGTCCGGAAAGATTGAGATTTATAAAAGGGATCCTGACGGTAAGGCGTTAAGCGGAGCGTATTTCCTGGCAACCAATACACAGACTGGTGCTGAGTATGGAATTGGGCCTACCGATTCAAAGGGATATGCGTGTACCAAGGAAGATCTTCCTTACGGCACCTACAAGGTTGTTGAGACCGTGTTCCCAACTGATTATACTTCTTCCGGAAAATCGGAGTGGACAGTTACGGTAAATTCTTCCAACAACGGGGTTGTGGTGATCAATGCGGTAAACGAACTGAAAAAAGGCAACATTGAGGTGTATAAGGAAGCTGCGGAAGATGGACATAATTTAAGCGGTGCTGTTTTTACCGTATATAATTCTTCCGGCAGTAAAGTTACTACCATCGGTCCTACCAACAACAGAGGATATGCAAAATCAGAGGATATTCCTTACGGCACCTATAGGGTAGTGGAAACTACTTTCCCAAAGAATTATAAAGCCCACGGTCAGACAGAGTGGACTGTGACGGTCAGCAGTCAGAATAATGCTGTGGTAACGATCAAGGCAACCAATGAGCTGAAAAAAGGTCATGTTGAGATACTGAAATCAGATGCAGAATCTGGTGTTGACCTGAGCGGCGCCGAGTTTACGGTTTATACGCTCAAGGGCGAAGAAGTGGCAGTGATCGGTCCTACCAATGCGGATGGATACGCAAAATCCGGAGAGATCACCTACGGAACCTATATTGTGCGCGAGACGAAGGTTCCGGCAAATTATTATCAGGAAACGGGTGCGGAGTGGAAAATCACGATTGATGATGACAGTCCGCTGATTACACTGGATATTGCAAACCTGCGTCAATATGGAAGCGTCCGCGTGGTAAAAACTGCAGAAGATGGGCTCGTAGAGGGACTTACATTCAGCCTTACTGGTACTTCTGTTTATGGTGAGCCGGTCAGCATGACTGCAACTACCAATGCTGCAGGCATTGCTGTTTTTGAGAGAGTTCCGATTGGCACCGGTTATGTCCTTTCAGAAGAAAATGTACCGGATCGGTATGTGATCCCGGAAGACCAGATTGTCAATGTGGAATGGAACAAGGTCACGGAGCGCTCTGTTGACAATATCTTAAAGAAATGGAGAGCTGACATCTTTAAACTGGATCGCACTCTGTCAAAAGGAGAAGGCAGCAATGCTCCCGTATCAATGGCAGTTGACTCTGACACAGTCGTGGAAGAACTGGGCTATCCTTACGGCGCTTCCCAAGGCAACGCCTCTCTTGCAGGAGCCGTGTATGGAGTATATCGTTATGATGTATTGGTAGATACTTATACAACGGATGAAAATGGATATTTCCTCACCGACTACTATGTTTGCGGCGAGGGTTGGAACATTCGTGAAATCACGCCGTCTGAGGGATACTTACTCGATGAAACTGTATATTGGTTGGGTGTCACTCCTGGACACTATACACTTGAGAAAAACACGGAATATCTGGATGTGTATGAGACTGTAATCAAGGGTAAAATTGCACTGATCAAACACGCAGATGATGGAGATACACAGATTGAGACGCCGGAACCGGAGGCTGAATTTGAGGTATACTTAAAGTCTGCTGGTTCCTATGCAGATGCGAAAGAGACAGAGCGTGCATATCTTACTTGTGACGAGTACGGTTTTGCGGAAACAGGTTGGTTGCCTTATGGTACTTATACGGTGAAGCAGGTTGCCGGTGCGGAAGGAAAGGAATTTATGGAGCCTTTTGATGTCTTTATTTCTTCCGAGGGTGAAACCTACAGATTCCTGATTAACAATGCGCCATTTACAAGCTACCTAAAAATTCAGAAAGTAGATGCCGAATCAGGACTTGCAATTCCCTATGCGGGAGCTGCATTCCAGATCTATCGCCCTGATGGCACAAAAGTATCCATGCAGTACACTTATCCCGAACTTACCGAGATTGATACCTTCTATACCAACGAAGAGGGGTATCTGATTACACCTCAAACGCTGGAGTATGGTAAGGGTTATTATCTGATAGAAGTACAGGCACCTTACGGATATACACTGAATCCCGACCCGGTCTACTTTGACATTACAGCAGAGGATGCAACGGAGGAAGGCGGTATCACAGTAGTAAATGTGACCAAATCCAATATGCCTCAGAAAGGCGTTATTCATATTACCAAGACCGGTGAAGTGTTTCAATCTGTTGTAACAAACGATAATATGTACAAACCGGTTTATGAAGTAAGTAATCTTCCTGGTGCAGTCTTTGAAATCCGTGCGGCAGAAAATGTCTATACCCTTGACGGGGTATTGCACTACAAAAAGGGTGAGTTGGTGGATACCATTACAACTGGTTCTGACGGAATCGCAACCAGTAAGGAACTCTATTTGGGTAAATATGATATTCAGGAAATCACTGCCCCGCACAGCATGGTGCTGAATGGAAAAATTCAAACAGTTGAGCTTGTTTATTCCGGACAGGAAATTTCAATTACAGAAACATCTGGTAACCTTTACAACGAACGCCAGAAGGTGGAAGTGCATCTGAGCAAGGTCTTAGAGCAGAACGAACTGTTTGGTATCGGTATGAACGAAGAACTAAAGAATATTAGCTTTGGCCTTTATGCTCAGACTGATATCGTTGCAGCGGATGGAACTATGATACCGGCGGATGGATTGATTGAGATCATTACCTTTGATGAAAACGGTAAAGCAGTCTGTAGTACCGACCTGCCTCTGGGCAGTTACTATCTACAGGAACGCACCACTGACGCACACTATATCCTAAACGACACGAAATATGAATTTACTTTCAGTTATGCTTCTCAGGATACCAAGGTGGTTGAAATCACAGTTAATGGTGGTGCTGCCATTGAGAACGAACTGAAGTATGGCTCTGTTTCTGGGCTGAAGGTTGATGAAGATGGCAAGGTTATCGCCGGTGCCGTATTCGGACTCTTCAGCAATGAGGAAACTGAGTATACGCGTGAAAATGCGTTTATGGTGACGGAAAGCGCTAAGGATGGAACCTTCAAGTTTGAAAATGTTCCTTACGGAACATGGGTCGTTCGCGAGATCGAGCCAGCAACAGGATTTGTTCTGAATGAGAAAGCGTATCAGGTTACTATCGCAGAAGATGGCGATGTGGTAGAAATCAAGCTGGAGAACCGCTATATTCGCGGTGATATCGAAGGACTGAAGCTGGATGAAGACGGAAATACCATTACAGGTGCTGTTTTCGGTCTGTTTAAGGACGGTGAAACTGAGTTTACGGAAGATACGGCAGTCCTTATTAGTGAAACGGATTCCGAAGGCAAATTCCGTTTTGAGGATCTCCGATTCGGGAAGTGGATCGTTCGTGAACTGAAACCAGCAACAGGTTATGTACTCAACGAGAAGCCAGTGGAAGTCAATGTGACCACAGAGGGAGAAACCATCCATATCACCATTGAGAACAAGTTCATACGAAGTGATATCAAAGGCTATAAGGTGGATGAGGATGGAAAGCCCGTGGAAGGCGCACTGTTTGGCCTCTTCACAGAAGATGACACGGAATTTACGGAAGAGACCGCAGTGCTTATCGCCAAATCCGATGCGGATGGTGTTTTTGTCTTTGATGATGTACGATTCGGGAAATGGATCGTAAAAGAACTGAAACCGGCAGAGGGCTTCGTAGCCAATGATGTCCTATTCCCCGTTGAAGTAACTGAAGACGGTGCCGTGATTGAAATCGAAGCCGAGAATCGCCACATCTATGGCATGGTTCATACCACGAAGGTGGATAAGGATTACCCGGAAAATCTACTTTCTGGTGCTGTCTTTGAAATCTACAGAGATGTGGACGGCAACAAGGAGTTTAATGCAGATATCGACACCCTTGTAGGGGAAATGATTGAGTATGAGCCTGGACTGTATGAGCTTGAGCACCTTAGATACGGTGGGTACTTCCTTTATGAAAAACAGGCTCCGGAGAACTTTGTTAAGGATGATGGATATCGTTATTTTGCCATCGTAAATGACGGTGAGATGGTAGAGGTGGAAAACGAAGCTGGCATTGGGTTCATCAATAATCATATGGTCGGCCATCTGAAGATTGTGAAGACATCCTCTGACGGTCGTGTGGAAGGCTTCTCATTCCGCGTAACCGGTAAAAATTACGATGAGGTATTCAAGACCGATGCCAACGGTGAGATTTTTATAGAGAACCTCAGGATTGGCAAGTATACCGTAACGGAACTGGAAGATGAAGTCAGCGCAGGTTACAAGCGCCCCGATCCGGTAGAGATAGAGCTGGTTGCTGATGAGACACTTACTGTTAAGGTTCACAACGATAAGGTTACGGTTGAAGAGCCACCGAAAACCGGAGATAACACTCAAATAGCGCTCTGGTTGGGTTTACTTGGCCTTAGCTGTTTTGGCGTGGTCGGAACTATAATCTATGGACGCAAAAAGAAACACAACGATATGGAGGTATAAGCGATGCAAGCAAAGAAAAGATCCTGGCAGAGACTTTTGTTTATGGTTGTTACCATACTGGCTCTGATGATGCCGCAGACAGTGTTTGCAACCGGCGGAACAGACGGTACGGAATTGCAGGTTGCAGAACCTGCATCGCTGGAAATCCAGCTCGGCGCAGACTGGGCAGGTGTAGAATTTGAACTGAAAACAGACGCCGGTATGTACCCTGGTGATGTTGTCGTCGGAGAAGACGGCATACTTCGCCTTGAAATCGGCGGCAGCAAAAGTTATATCCTGACCTGTATGAATTCCAGTGTTCAGGTTCCTGATCCGGAGCAAGCCCCTGCCACAGATGAGGCTTCCGAAGGTTTAGCAGAGACTACACCGACAGAAGAAAGCACCGCTTCTGGCATTCCGACCATGCACCTGATTTTGTTTGGCGGAGGTATGGCGATTGCCATCGGTACTTTAATCGGACTGTATGTGATCAAACGCCGTAAGCAGTTAAATCCGCAGTATCAGGATGACGATGAGGAGGAAGATTGATCCTCCAGACTGGTTTTACATCCGCAAGATGTGCCAATTTGAAAAGTTTTGATTAAAAATCAACCATAAATTTTCTAATTGACTTGACAAGGGCTGCTCTATGTGCTACTATATAACCGTGGCAGGGGCTTGCGTCCAGGCTTTCGGTACGCTGAATAGCTAACAGCGTCAGACATATCCATGAGAGGTATGGAACCGTTACGGGATGCGCATTGAGCAAACCATAATGATGCAAGCCAATTTGAATATGTTGAGCCGGAAGGCTGCTTTTATATTGCAGAGTTAAAGATTTGGACATCACATCCATATCTTTAACTCTGTATTTGTTTGCAGCTTTCCGGCTCTTTTGTTTTATATATCGGAGGTCAGAATTTATGAATAAGAAACGAAGAAAGGGATTTAATCAATCGTCTGTCCGCTGTCCTTACTGCGGCAGCCCTGCTGTTCTGCGCAGCGCAGACGGCATTTATCGTGATAACAGTAAAAACACAATGCTTTATGTATGCAAAAATTATCCGGCCTGTGACTCCTATGTCCGCGTCCATACCGGCACTAACATTCCTGTGGGCAGTCTTGCGAATCACGAGCTGCGTTCTTTACGCAGAACGGCACATTACTATTTTGATCAGCTCTATAAGAGTGGAATGATGAGTAAGCAAGATGCTTATCAGTGGCTGGCTGATATTCTGGCGGCGCCGCTGTCGGAGGCACATATCGGGTATCTCGGAGAGTATTACTGCAAAGAAGTCATTCGGGAGAGCCGTAAGCTTCTGGAAAACAGAAATAAGAAAAAGAATCGCGCGGGCCCGCAATGTCAGCCAAAGTTGAAATTGATTGAAGGAGGTGCAGCGTCATGAAACTCAGCCCGGCCCAACAGAAAACAGTAGAGGAGAATATGAAACTGGTCGGGAAAGTCATAAAAGATAAGGTTCACGGACTCAATCAGAGCGGAATCTATTCTTATGAGGACCTGATACAGATCGGATATATCGGACTGTGCAAGGCGGCTTATACGGACAAAGGCGGCTGCTTTTCTACATATGCGTACAGACTGATTTGGAATGAGATCTGTGATGCACTGATCAAGGCCAATTCTCAGTACAGCAGAGAAATCTCGTTGGAGGACGCCAATGCGACAGAAGCGGAGTATCTGGAACCGGATATATCCGGAGAGCTTTCTGCAGCGCTCTGCATAGTCACAAAGCGCGCAACGCCGGCTGTACAAAATGGTATCAAGGCGCTGCGCTACGCATCGAACGGATACAGCAGCCGGGAAATTGGAGCAAAGATGAATGCGTCTGACGGTAAGGTGCGGATGTGGATGACACGCGCCAAACGATTTTTGCATGCCCAGCCGGAAATCCTGGCGCTTATGGAAATCTAACAGACGGGGTACGAAGACCACAGCGTTTTCGTATCCCCCTTTTTCTTTTTGGAGGTATTTTATGATGAAAGCAGTATGGCGGCACCTGAAGGTATGGCTTGTTCCTTTGCTTGTCACGCTCATTATTTTTTTGTTGATGCGATTTATTTTTCTCTTTGGGTATGTTCCCACGGCTTCAATGGAGCCGACACTGGAGCGGGAAAGCTTTATACTCGGTGTGCGCGTGTTTTCAGAGATCCAAAAAGGCGATATCGTTATTTTTGAGCACGACGGCCGTCTGCTCGTAAAGCGCGTGGCAGCGCTCCCCGGAGAAACAGTCGATCTATCAACGCTTACCTATATGGCAACGCTTGAAATCCCGGTTAGGGATACGGAGGTACTCGTTGTTCCAGAAGACTGTTATTATCTTCTCGGGGATAATACGCAGAATTCCCTTGACTCAAGGTATTGGGAAGATCCGTTTGTTAATAGAGAACAGATTGTAGCCAAGATGATCTATCCCGCAAAATAAAAAATCCCGACAGCCCTTCTTTTGAGACCATCGGGATTATTCTGCGTCACTTGATTGGGTATCCAGCCCTTCAAAGAAATCATCATAAGTGCAGTTATATAGTTTCTTCAGTTCGAGCAGCACGCTGATCCGGATATTAAGTCTGCCATCCTCATATTTTTGGTAAGCACTTCTTCCGATATCACAATGACGGCGCTGTAGCTCTGCACAAAGCTTCTCTTGGGAAAGTCCGTGTTCTTCACGCAATTTCCGCAGGTTTGCGCCCATATTGCGGTCACGCCTTAATTTCTGTTCCAACGCCATCACCTCTTTCCCAAAAAACTGACCAGTATTGGTTGCAATACAATTGTATTTTATGCTATAATGGCGAAAAATACTGATACCAATAAGGCTCAATTTGGGCGAAAAGGAGTAACGCAATGGAAGATTTTTTCCGTTTTTTTACAGAAAGGCAGAAGGAAGTATATAAACTTAGAGAACAGAAAATGACTTTTGTACAGATTGGAAATACACTTGGAATCTCCCAAAATGCTGCACGCCAGCATTATCAGAACGCACTGCGCAGGATCAGGGAATATGAGGCTTATAACCGAATGGTAGAACACAATAACCAACCCGTTGATTTTCCTATTACAAGAGGCGAACTGAAACTGATTTATATGGGACTTAACGAGCTGACTAAAGTAAAACCGTATAAAGTTACGGCAAATGTCCGTTCAAACTGGGAGGAACAAAGAAGCTACGAACGCATTATTATTGATGATTTAATGGATAGAGCATTTGAAATCGTCTTTCAAGCGAAGCGCAGGATTAAATAAGCCAGCAACATGAGGCGAACACCGCCTGCGGTTACTGGCTTTGTTATTCTTCAGGCATAAGACCCGAAAAGAAGTCATCATAGGTACAGCCATAGAGGTGTTTTAATGCAATCAGTACACTGATTTTGACATTGAGACGCCCCTCTTCGTATTTTTGGTAAGCACTTCTGCCGATATCTATACCGCGCCGCTGCAGCTCTACGCAAAGTGATTCCTGCGAATATCCATGCTCTATTCGCAATCGCCTAAGATTCATTCCGATATTAAGATCGCGGCGTAGTTTTTGTTCCATTTTTGTCCCCGTAAAAAAATTGTGTTTTTGAGTACTATTGGTTGCAACTTTTTATATTTTATGATATACTGGGACAAAATATTGATACCAATAGATATCAAGATGGGTGTGTTGGAATGGAACAAAAGGGGTATATTAGAAAATCCGGTTGGAGTACCGCCTTTTTGGATCTCTGAAAAAATACAAATAAAGAATGTCAAGCTGCACTTTCTTCGGACATCAGATTATTAACAAGAATATCAAAGAGCTCCTCATGTGCCAAGTTGAGAATCTGATAACAGAATATGGTGTCAATATTTTTTATGTAGGAAATAACGGTCAATTTGACCATTTGGTTGCTGCGGTTCTGCGAGAATTGAAATCGTGGCATCCGCAGATCTCATATTCGATTGTGCTGGCATACCTGCCGGAAAGGGAGAAAGAGCACAATCAACTAAGTTATACCGAAACAATCTATCCCGAAGGACTGGAGGATACGCCACCGCGCTTTGCTATTTCAAAGCGAAATAAATGGATGGTTCAGCAGTCAGAATATGTGATTGCATATGTAGAACACTCTTTTGGAGGCGCAGCACAGTTTACTGAGTATGCTCGGAAAAAGCATAGGACGGTTATCAATTTGGCGGACTTAACGGGATGAATATGTTGAATATCGAAGCAAACACCAACAACAATGCTATTTTTAGAAGACACGCAGATGACAGCCCCTTTTGGAGTAGTCTGGAAAGCCTGTCTTCGCCCCGTCCTTGAAAGAGGATATTTGTCCACTGTGGTGACTTTGCTTGATATTATATATGGGCATCATTTGCTATCTGCAGATGATGCCCGATTTTTTATTACATATTAAAAGATGAGGTGCAACCGATAATGAGAAGTGGCGTTTATGTAAAAGACTATTCTACTGATAAGAAACCTAAGGTAATGCCTGGGGAACTGAAGAAAGACGCTGAATTGATCCGAGGTTACAGTGAGTTTATGCGGGTGCTGCCCAAAAAAGTATCGGCAAAGAAGAAAGCACGGTATGAACAGCTCCTGAATCAGTGCGACCGGCTTGCGGCAAACGAAGGCGGAAAGATACGGGCGATGGCCGATGAGGAGCAAGCTGAAGCGTGGATAGAGGTGACATTGCCGTTTCTGGAATGCACCTGTGCTGCAGAGCTTCAGCTGCTGATCGATATCAGCAAGGCGGCTGAGTATATAAAAATTGATGCAACAGAAGACGGGGCCATTTGTATTATGATTCGGCTCCCGTATTTTGACACTTATATTTCAGAAAAGAACCTCGACCGAATTTTTAGCCCATCAGAAGACAAGAATTGAGAAAAATTCTTTAAAAACTTGATTTCTACGGATATAATGCGTATAATATAGTTAGGACGAATTATATCCGTAGAAAGGAGCAGGACGATGATGACGATACTGTATCACGGATCCCCCGAGATTATAAAAAAGCCTGTATATGGAAAAGGGAAAACATATAACGACTATGGACGCGGATTTTATTGTACGGAGCATTTGGAACTGGCAAAGGAATGGGCGTGCAGCGAGAATATAGACGGATACTGCAACCAGTATGAGATTGATCTGAGCAAGCTGAAGGTGCTGAACTTATCTGAGTATACCATCCTGCACTGGCTGGCGCTTCTTGTTACTTACAGAAAGATCCGAGTCTCCTCCCCCATACAGCAGCGCAGCATCGACTGGTTGAAAAAGAACTATTTGCTGGATCTGTCCGAGTATGATGTGATCATCGGCTACCGTGCGGATGATTCCTATTTTTCATTTGCCAGAGCTTTTATCGGAAATGAAATATCGCTGAACCAGCTGTCTTACGCTATGCGTCTTGGAAAACTGGGTGAGCAGATCGTGCTGAAAAGCCCGGCGGCCTTTGATGCGATCCAGTTTATCTCTTATGTGAGTGTAGATAATACTGAATATTATGCCAAGCGTAAGGCCCGTGATGATGAGGCGAGAGCGGCTTATAGAGCAGAACTGGAAAAGGATGACCTGAACGGTCTGTATATGCGTGATATTTTAAGAGAGGAGTTGACCCCGGATGACCCACGCTTACGATGAACAATATTTATCTGACGCTATGAATAATCTCGGCGAGATGATGGATTATGCGGTTAATACCTGCCATTTTGAGATCAATGAGTTCTTCGATATGTTCCTGGTAAGCGATTTGGCGGAGCAGTTTGCCAAGGGCACACCGAGGGTTGTTTCCGGTATGTCCGGAGTAGAACTTGCCATGGAGGTTGTGCGAAAAAGCGGCGCTGCTGGCGCAGATCTGCCGGATGCAGAAGCCGAGTATGATCGATCCCCGGAATACTGGTGCGGATGGATCGTAGCATTCTACCAGTGGTATACGGGCGTTTCTTTCCGTGAGATCTCCCAGATTGTATCTATGACAGAGATCCGGAAAATGTATCCAACCCTTCACGAGGCATCGGAACTTAAGTTTGTGGATACCGTCAATGCGATTGCCCGCAGAAAAAAGCTGCCAACAAAGTTAAGAATACTGCGAAAAGCGTGCGGCTATTCGCAAAAGGAACTGGCAGAAAGGTCGGGAGTAAATCTCAGGACTCTTCAGGAGTATGATAACCGCGCAATGGATATCAACAGAGCCACCGGCGGCACCTTAATTGCCCTATCCAAGGTATTGGGCTGCCAGGTCGAGGATCTGCTGGAGTACGATTATGCGGAGGTAAAGGAGGAATAAGAAATGATTTACGCTTGTGATGCGTGCAAATATCTATTTGCATCTGATGAAGAGAATGTGACGGACTGCCCTGATTGCGGCAAGCATCAGGTCCGTCCGGCCACACAGGAAGAGATGAAGGAGTATGATGAACGAAGAAAAGAAGCCGAAGAATGGTATAACGGAGGCGGTTCCCTTGGATAATCAGGAATTCAGAGTCCGTATGGACCGAATCGTCAAGGCTCTGAAAGATGCTGGCTATGACCCATATATGCAGTTGTACGGATATCTGGAAACCGGTGATGATTCATATATTACTCGTAAAAACAATGCGCGTGATGAGATTGGCGAGCTGGATCGCGAGATGGTCCGGGAGTTCATGATGACATTGGAGAAAAGTGAGTAACTTCTGTGTGCGGGTTCAGGAAGAACAAATCGTAGTTGGTGGGAATTAAAATGAATAAATTATTTAAGGATATAAGGTATCAATAAGGAGAGGTTGAAGAAACTGCCACCTATAAAAGTTAAAGCACAGAAGATCAACTCTTCTGTGCTCATATCATTCCATAAACGCCAGCCACTTATTCCCATAGGTATCTTTATAAAAGCGCTGACCAAATTCGTTTTCCACAAACCGATCTTTGACTGTATACCAGCCACGCATTTCCTGGCGCAGAACCTCATCTTTGGAAATGGGTTCCACCCAAACTCGGATGTATGTTCCAATTTCATCGCGGGACAGTTTCCGCCCTTCCGGGATGCTGTTACTCTGAAATATCGGCGGTAGCGCAGAAATCTGTGTAGCATCACTAAACGGCAGTTCGCTTCCATCCAAAAACCGGATACGCTCATTGATAGCATCTACCAAACCCCAACGATTATTATTTATGAAGACAGGATGGTCGTGAAGAAATGGAAGAATATCTTTGTCTATGGATTCCGCAATACGGCGGAACGGATTTGAGGAATCTGTTCTGCCAAGCAAATAGTCCGTAGAGACGCCATATAGGTCTGCCATTTTCTCCAAAGCATCAATCGTAGGAAGTCTTCTTCCGGATTCCCAGTTGTTCACCGTAGCAGCGGAAACTTGTAATTGCTCTGCCGCATCTTTTTGGCTAATTCCCGACTGAACTCTTGCGTCTTTGAATCTGTATGACACTATGTTCACCTCCTGCTGATTAAAATGTCATATTCAGTTATTCTGAAGTTTGCTTTTTGCAATACTTTCCGGTCTTTATTTGCGCGTCTGCAGGCTTTTGCGCATCTTCAGGAATGATCCAATTGTTACCGACCTTTTGGGCACCCTCAATTCTGTTTTTTGAGCAAAGAAGAGCAAGATGCTTTGCAGAGATATTCCCTTTTTGCAGTTTCTAAAGTTGACAAATGTTTCATGTTTTAGAGGTTCCTTTTTTCCTTGAACTGCTTTCCATGCCCATTATATTCAATTTCCTGAATAATATCAAGCAATCGGTACAATTATTTTAGTTTGGGAAATCAGGATTTATTTTTAAGACAGTGTTGTTTAAGTTGACAATATTCATTCTAATGAATATAATGTAAGTAGTGATTGAAAGGAGGGCATTTTCATGGGCTTTATGACATCAGTTGAAGCTGGAGAAAAATGGAGTTTATCAAAACGCCGTGTTGCTGTACTCTGCGCCGAAGGTCGTATTCCAGGAGCAGAGAAAAAGGCAAATGTATGGCTTATTCCTGACGATGCTGAAAAACCTGTGGATGCCCGTATTAAAAGCGGAAAGTATACTAAAAATGTGAAACCGAATAAAAGAAGCTTAAAAAGATGAGAAAGGAAACTCTATAACAATGGTTAAGAGTTAGGAAATTCCTATGATAAAAAAGAGGATACACTCAGATTTTTCAGTACACAAATTTGTTTACTTTAGGGATCGCATAAGAAGATGTGATTCTTTGTTTCCGTGTTTTTTAGCGCCTTGTATCAGCCTGTCCATTAAGCAGGATGCAAGGCGTTTTTTATTTTCAGAGGAAAGAGGGAAAAACTATGGAATTAAATTATCAGTGTCCAATTTGCGGAACACCATTAAGATATGAAGGTTTGTGTTGGAAATGTCAGTCCGAGCAAAACCGAAAAAAAGTAATGGAATGGACAATAGAACAGATTAAAGAAAAGCAGGAGGCTCTGATTCGGAACATCCGGCGGCTGTGTGATATGGAGGACCCGGAACTCACCGACTTTTGGAATCTGTTTTCCTATCGGAACGCCATCACCCCGGAGATTCAGCGGGCGGCACTGGCCGCAGAGGTGTTCTGGCCGTGTGAAATCTATTATCACGCTCCCGCCGATGTGCGGGATGGTCTGATTCATGCGCTGTTGTCTGCGGAATATTCCAGCGCGGCTTCTAACCTGATGAGTTGCCTTGCTATGCAGGGAGATGACAAGGCAATGGAGACACTGCTGGAGCTGGAGCGAAATCCCCGGCCCTGGCGCAAGGGCCTCTATGTGGACCCATCCAGCTATGCACAGATCGGCGGCTGGACCTTCAACAAGGAGGGCCAGAGAATCCAACTCAACTTCGACACCTGTTATCCTATGGTCAAAGGAACTACCGGCGAGAAATCTCCCGTCCGCATTGGCCGGGCACGGGAGGACACATGCCCCCACTGTGGCGGACGCATGGTGGACATGCTGGTGCTGGATGGCCGGGATGAGCGGCTCCGGTTCCTGGGGCTGGATGGTGTCCTGACTGCCACCTGCTGCCCCAGCTGCGTGGGATTCCTCAAAGGCCCCGCCTTCAACCGGTTCGCTCTGGATGGCGGCGTGGAGGTCTTTCCCTCCGAACTCTTTGACGGAGCGGAGAAGACGGATTGCTATGTCAGTCCCGAGGACTACAAGGCCCTCACGGAAAATCCCTTTGTGCTGGGCAAGATGCCTGTGCCCCTGTTTTACGGCGCGGCCTGTCAGGATGTGAACACCATCGGCGGCTTTGCCAACTGGGTACAGGACGCGGAATATACCATCTGTCCCCACTGCGGGAAACCTATGAAGTATCTGGCGCAGATCCAGTGGGATACGGTGTTTGACTGTGCGGAGGGGACGCTTTATGTGGAGTTCTGCCCGGACTGCCAGATCGTATCCATGCAGCATCAGCAGACATGAAAATCGTCTGAACTGTGCTTACGGGAGGACACCATGAAAAAAAGAAAAATCAAAGACTTTGTTGCCATGTACGCCCCAGAAGATGAGGAAAAGCTGGTACTGATCCAGAGCGGCATCAGTGCAGATAAAACCTTTCTGGATACCTTTTGGACAGCCCATACCCATGCTCTTGCCATGGCGGCTGTCCAGACCGGGCAGGTAATCTCTGGCCGCTGCTACCTGAGCTGGCCGCTTACGGATAATGAACGAGAAAACGGAGACTATTCCAAGCTGTTTTCCAAGGGCCAGATCTACCGAATCAAAGCTCGTGCCTGGAAAGGCGACGCCCTCAGTGAACCCCAGTGGTATGTCACGGAAGTGTTGGAGGAAGGTGTGTCCTGTCCGGCGCTGGAGGAGATCTGGGCGTAATACACAAAGCCCATTCTTCTGAAAGACGAAGTACTGGGAACCCTCACGCTGGATCGTGAGATGAGCACATTCGATGGGACCTGTAAGTGGATGGGAAAAGAAGTCCAGATCTCGTTGGATGTGGAGATTGAAAAGAAAGCGTCCTGGACCCGCGTGACCAATGTGATGAAGAAACTGCTGGCAGATCAGGAAGTCTGGGATAAGTCTCTGCGAACTATGGCTGCCCAGAAGCTCACGGCTCAGGCCAACGAATGGCTGGCCGACAATGACCAGACTGACCGAGACCCGGAGAAAGACCCCATCACCGAGGATGAGTTCGCCCGGCGCATCCTGCTCACCGAGTTTACAGTATCTCCTGGCGGACGATTTACCGCCTGGTATGAGGATGATGATATGTTCTGGGGCCATGTAGTCATGGTAGATGGGACACTGAAAAAAGGCCCCATTGGTGCAGATATGCAGGGATAAGGAGAGGAGGAAACCTAAATGAACAGCGAGCAGATCACAGCTTTTTTACAGGCACACTGGGAGTGGGTGACTTTGATTATGGGCAGTGTGTCTGTGGTTGGCTCAATTCTGAATTGGAACTGGATGTGCGACCCCACTGGCAAGCCGGATTCCCACCGCTATGGACGCGGCTCACGGCGGGTGATCTTCTTCCTACTGGGGATCGTGCTGATTGTGACCAGCATCATGTCCTGGGTACTGTAAGGGGGCAACAACATGACACAAGAAAACAGAACCTACATCACTCATCTCAGGGTCACGGATGTCCCGTGGCACCGGCTCACCACCGCCTATGGCCGGGGGACGGAGTTTCCCGCCCATCTGACGGTGCTGGAGCAGATGCGTGATTTGGCGTCCGTCAAAGAGTCCCTCTATGAGCTCACCACCAACATGGAGCACCAGAGTACCCTGTGGCACGCTACCCCCTTCGGCATGGTGTTCCTGTGCCGGATTCTGGAGAAGGCCCTCGCAGACAGCGGGCAGAACCCCGTGGCCCATTTCCTGGCAGGGGAACTGCTGGACTTCTTTGCCTGCATCCTCCAGTGCTTCCATGATGGAGATGAGATGGAGCACGCCGAGGCGCTGCCGCTGTTCTCCGATCTGCTGAAGGAAGAAT
>ENA-ORRA01000584-ORRA01000584.1-human-gut-metagenome-genome-assembly--contig:-NODE-584-length-32570-cov-8.005536_pt1 | contig 32570 bp, 24 predicted proteins | sample MGYA00242169_ERZ509122 | MGnify/ENA primary metagenome ERZ509122 (study PRJEB26280, sample SAMEA2338650) | human gut metagenome | biome: human gut; feature: human-associated habitat; material: faeces...
CCGGGGCTATTTGATTAATTGTTTAACTCGTCCCATTTTAACGGGACACTAATGAATCAAATTCAAATATTCACCAGTAATGGTCAATTCACTACCAGGCTTTACTTCTGCCGGTGCAAAAGCCTCCAAAGCAATCGGCTCCGTAAATGTCAACTCGGTTTTTGTTGTAATATCCCCTTTCGGAGTCTTCAAGACAACCAACCCCGGCTGGGCTGTCTGAGGTACAGTGACACGGATTTCCGTATCACTGACTACTTCGATGTCTGTTATATCGTCGCAACCGGAAATAGCGACCGCAGTCACTTTATCCATGCCACTGCCTAGGAAACGGAGTACACCGCCGCGGGATACGGGACTCGGTCCGAATACATTCAGACTGATTCCCCCTTTATATTGGTTGGTATCTTCATCATCCCCATTGTCGCAGGCCGTAAACGTCAAGCAACTGAAGAGCATCAGGCACATCATCCACAGTGCCGGAAATTTATATGTTTTATTCATATCAGTATTCTATTTAAAAGGTTATTCAATAGGTACCACACGGATGTTGTCAATCATAATCACCGGATTGCAATCCTTACCTTCCACACCACCTGCCCAGACAAAGAATGTCAATCCGGTCAGCATAGTCTTGTCAAAAGTTCTATCACACTTATTACCTTCATGCGTCTTGTTGAACTCGGACAGATTCATGGAAACGGTTGTCCATTTACCACCCGTATCATACGAACCCGTATTCTTCCAAGGCAACCACAAACCGCGCGGCACATTCGTATCACTAAAATAAGCATTAGTTCCCGTCGCATAAGTCACCACATCATTACCCGTAAACATCACTTGTAGAGCGCAAGACTGCCACGGATTGGAAGAAGGAATATTCACCTCGAATTTCAGTTGCAAGCCATTGACGCCATACTCCTCGAGCAGTTCTGCAAACTCAGGACGTGCAGAAAGTTCGGGATAACCGGCAGACGGTTCCGGCCAATAGTTGAACGAGAACTCATCTTCTGCCCAAGTAGCTCCGATAGCACCGTCAAGTGCTCCGGTGAGACAGATATAAGCACCGTCAATACTGTTTTCATCGGCTTCTCTCAACACCTTGCTACCATCACGCCAACCGTGGGCAATAGCCATACCGCCATGAGAACCGTCCCAGTCAAAGAGAATGTTACGTGTATCATAATAGCGGAACTTGGAACGTCCGGTACCATAAATGGACTTCACGTTGATATAGCCTGCAGGAGCATTGTCCGGAAGAATAAAGCTGACCGCAGTCTTGGTTATGTTCGTAATATTAGTCACTTCCACATTACCGGCCATCGTAATGGTCAGCGGCACATTCGGGTCATCAATGAAATAGTCACCAATCAGTGTCACCTCACTACCCGGCTTTGCAAACTCACAAGAAATGGAGTTCACGGTAGGAGCCGGAACCAACACCTTGAAATCATAATCTATGGTATCCTTTGCTTTGGTCACCATATAAATCTTATCGGTCACTACCGAAGGAATCTCTTCCGGAACATCTACCATAAGTGTATGGTCAGTGATGTAACTGGTATTAAGTATCGCCTTCTGGTCATTGAAATAGAGCTCGTAAACACTCCGCAGATTCTCACCGACCAGACAAATCGTATTCGCCATATAAGCCCCCGTCAGCAAAGAGTCTGCCGCTGCCGGATCAGGGACACGAACATATTTCAAGGTAGGCTTTCCCCCTGCCACTTCATATTTATCCGGTTCATCCTCACAAGCCGCCATGGAAAAGCCTGCTACAACAACAGCTGCCGCGAAGAACCAATTCGTATATCTATTATTTTTCATCTTTTCAAGCATTAAATTAATAACTGAATTCAGAACGTACATCTACGTGTACCGGGTCTTTCATCAAATTAGGATTGAACACCACGTCTTCTGTCGGAAACGGCAATGTAAAGCTGGAAACTGTCACATTCGGCGCCTTTGCATCCGGATTGTAACGGGTCTCATCCGGATTCACCGTCCAACTGCCGTTTTCATAATAAGCCTTATAAGTAGTACCCAGACTATAATAAACATCACGGCGCTGTGCCTTCAGCTCATTGATAGCACGCTGGGAATCATAATATGCCAAACGTACATAATCATACCAACGGTCGCCTTCGCAAGCCAGTTCCAGCCGGCGTTCCTTCCAGACGTCCTCCCAAGTAATGGAGGTTTTCGGAGTAACTCCCGGAATGGCACGGCCACGTACTGCATTGAAAGCATCCAGTGCACTCTGGTCTGTAGTAGAGGTAGCCAGTCCCATTTTCGCCTCGGCATATACCAGATAGATATCGGACAGGCGCAGGATATGGGTTGCCAGGCCGCTGTACATATTACCAGCCGATACGCCCAGGCCCAATACATGGTCATTATTGTTACCATAGAGATGCTTCACGTGATTGGCACCGGTAGGAGACTGGTAATCGCCATTAGGTCCTCCCTTACCATATTCGGCATCATAAATAAACCGCAGATAATCAAATCCGCCCTTGTCCTGCCAGAAATAATCGTATACATCACCTGCCATCATCATAGTAGCCTTACGACGGGTATCCGTATCCGAACGCGTCTCAGGACTTTCCAAAGCGGAAATTCCAAATGCATCCTGCAAATCAACCGACGGACCTGCATAGCCGCCCCAGCAATCACCAAATTCATCGAATCCCACCATTGCCAAGTCCGACTGCAACGTATTCTGCTGTGTCCAGGGGTCACGTCCTGCCGACCAGTGCCAGGAGAAGAGACACTCTTCATTCTTGTTGTTTGCCAAACGGAAAACATCGGAATAGTTAGCCAGCAAGTTACGGCCGGAATTATTAATTACATCCTTGGAATATTCTGCCGCTTTCGCCAAATCATCCGCATTGCGGGTACCGGAAAGGCCACTCTTAGTTAGATACACCTTAGCCAAAAGACCTTCGGCACAATAGCGGTCAATACGTCCCGTTTCACCTCTGGCCGGAAGCAACTCCATAGCTTTCTCCAGAGTCATAATGATATATTCGTACACATCTGCTGCCTCCACTTTGAATTTGGAGTTATAATTACCGGAATTCAATTCGTCCGTATTATCATGGATAATGGGTACTGCGCCAAAACTACGTACCAAATAGAAGTAAGCCATGGCTTTCCATGCCAGACACTCGCCCATACACTGATTTTTCACTGCTTCTGACGCATTTGCCGTCTTCAAACGAGTATATACAGTATTGGCATGGCCAATCACTGCCCATAGAGAATAGGACATGTTCACAAGGTTTTCATCCGTACCATTCACCGTAAAATTCAAGTAAGGGCTGTTTCCCTCGTATACGTTTCCGGACAAGATTTCACTGACTTTAATAAAACCGCGCTGAAAGTCATACCAAGGTGAGTTATAAAGATAATTAACCCCCTGCACACATTGTTCGTCATTCTGATAGAAGTTCGATTCGTTATAATTGTCTTCGGTAGGACGGTTCAGGAAATCCTCGCATGAAACTGTTCCCATACCGAGTACAGCTGCAAACGCCCAATATTTAATATATCTGATTTTCATGTTTTCTTCAATTTAAAGTGTTAGAATGAAACATTCAAGCCGAATGAATAAACTGTAGGAGACGGATAACGTCCGTTGTCCAAACCATAGACATTGACGCTTGAAGTGCTGGCACCAATTTCAGGGTCATAGCCGTCATAACCGGTAATGGTCAGCAGGTTCTGGATATTGGCATAGATACGCAAGTTGCTCAGTCCCAGTTTATCAATCGTCTTTTTCGGGAAAGTATATCCCAAAGAGATGTTCTTCAGACGGATATAAGAACCATCTTCAATATAACGGTCACTGATACGGTCGTTGTCATTCGGGTCATTGATAGTGGCGCGTGGAATGGAAGCTCCCGGGTTTGCCACCATGACGTTAGACACATCATTATACCACATCGTTCCATCTTCGTAGACCTTGTTCGGATTGATAGGAACAAGCTGTGCACGTCCGTTTACAGCATTCAGCTGGTTAGTCCAGGGAGAGTTCATATGTGTCAGCTTCATGGAAAGGTAGTTGTACACCTTGTTGCCATAGGAACCGTTGATGAAAACAGACAAGTCGAAGTTCTTGTAACGGAAAGTATTAGTCCAGCCAAAAGTAAACTTAGGCATCGGAGAACCGATATTGGTCTTGTCATAGTCGTCGATAACGCCATCGGGCACACCGTCAGGACCACTGATATCCTTATATTTCACATCACCCACCCATACGGTATTGGTACGGTCGAATACACCGTTTGCCGGATACTTGGCAGGTTTCGGAGAAGTCTGAAGATCCTCCAGGTCCTTGTAAACACCATCACAAACAAATCCATAGAAGTTATAAAGTGATTCGCCTACACTGGATACACTGACTACATCGGTCCACTGTCCGTAACCCACAATCTGCGCATTGGCTGTACCAGCCAATCCTTTCAGTTTGTTCTTGTTGAAAGAAATCTGGAAGTCAGAATCCCATTCAAACTTACCCGTAATAGGATGTGTGTTCAGAGAGATTTCAAAACCGGTATTCTCTATGTCACCATAGTTACCTTTCGGAGCAGCCAATGCAGAAGAGGCATTACCGGAAGTACCCATATAAGAAGGCAACTGCAACGGCATCAACATATCACTGGAAGTTTTCTTGTACCACTCTACCGTCAGGTTGATACGGTCGTGCAGGAATCCCAAATCCACACCGACGTTCCATTGCTCCTGGGACTCCCATTTGATGGAAGTATTCGGTATATTGGAGGGGCGATACCCCATACCCAGACCGGAAGGCATACGACTCATGGATGTACCCCAAGCATAACCACCGATGTTGGCATTACCAGTTTGTCCCCATCCCAGACGCAACTTACCGTTACTGATGACCTTCTTCAACGGTTCAAAGAACGTTTCGTTGGAAAAGCGCCAGGAAGTAGCCAATGAATGGAAGCCTGCCCAACGGTTCTCGGGACCGAAGTTTGAAGAGCCGTCATAACGATAGGTATAAGTACCCAGATAACGGTCGGCATAGTTATAAGTCAGACGTGTAAAGAAAGATGCCATAGACGAGCTTCCAAAACCTGCATTGATAGTCGGGGTTCCCGTACCCAAGGCAGGATTGTGCACTTCATCCGAAGGCAGACCGCTATTGAACACACTCGTGAAGTCATAGCTGGACTCCCAGCACTCCTGACCCACCATGGCTGTATAATGATGCTTGTCGCCTATGTTTCCGGAATAGGTCACATAGTTCTTCAATTGCCAGAATGTACTGCTGTTTTTCTGGATATTGCTTTCATTACTGGAACGTACCCATCCACCCAAATCAACCATCGGCTTGTAGCGCTCACCTTTGCTGGAACTGATGTCATAACCCAATTCGGCATGCCATACCAGATTTTTAATCGGAGTAACCTCAAAGAAAATATTACCCGTCAGTTTCTGACGGTCCAGCAGAATGTCATCCATCATGGCAAGGGCAATCGGGTTAGGATTCGTGTAGCCTTCGCGAACAACGGTGGCATAGCTGCCATCCAGATTATAGATAGGTATATCAGGAAGAGTGGTCAACGAGTAGTTAATCAAACCTTCATCACTGTCTGCCAGTTTCAGGTCATCACCCGTTGCTGTATAGGTGGCGGTCAAACCGAGTTTCAACCACTTCTTCAGTTGGGCATCCAAGTTGGCACGGAAGCTGTAACGGTTAAAGTTTGAACCGATGATGGTACCGTCCTGATCCATATAGGAAGCTGATACGTAGTATTGTATCTTCTCTGTACCACCTTGTGCCGAAATCTGGTGCTGATGCTGCAAAGCAGTCTGGAAGATGGCGTCCTGCCAGTTTGTACCTACTCCCAGCAGAGAAGGATCGGCATAATAATTACTAGGGTCAGAGATTTCACCCATGTTTGCCAAATCATTATAATAAGTGGCATACTCACGCAGATTCATCATATCCAGACGCTTTGTCTGGCGTTGAACGGCAAACATACCGTCATAAGTAAACTTAGCCTCACCCGCCTTACCACGTTTGGTCGTAATCAAAACCACACCATTGGAACCTTGCGCACCGTAAATGGCGGTTGCCGAAGCATCTTTCAGAATTTCCATACTGACGATATCAGCAGGGTTGATGGTGGAAAGCGGAGAAATGGTGGAAACCGAGCCATTACCCAGTGCATCGCCCAAACCATAAGATGAACCGCTTTGTCCCTGACTCTGTACAATCACACCGTCAATTACATACAACGGCTCGGCATTAGCATTGATAGTGGCCTGACCACGTACGCGGATAGAGGAGGAAGAACCCGGAGCACCGGAAGTGCTGACTGCCGTCACACCGGCAGCACGCCCTTGAAGGGACTGGTCGAGATTGGTGATAATAGAACCCTTAATCTTGTCTTCACTCATGGAAACGGAAGCACCGGAAAGGTCGCTTTTCTTCATCGTACCGTACCCCACAACCACCACTTCGTCCAACATCTCGGAGTCTTCCTTCAGCGTGATGTTCACTGTTGTCTGGTTCGTTATCTTTATTTCCTGGCTGACATAGCCTATAAAGGAGACTACAATGGTAGCTCCCGGTTTCACATTCAAGGCAAAGTTACCGTCAATGTCGGTAATTACACCATTCGTTGTACCTTTTTCCAATACATTGGCACCGATAATAGGGCCCATAGCATCACTGACGACACCCGTAATTTTCTTTGTTTGCTGCACTGCCTCAACGGTATCCGTCGATGATACTGCGAAAAGCTGAGGAGCATAACCCAGACTGAACACCGAGCATATCCCCGCAAGCAGCGCTGTCTTTCTAAAATTCAAATTCATACTGTATTTCTTATATTTAAAACAAACACAAAACCTCCCAAAAGAAGATTTTTTTAGTTAACAAAATGAGAGTAAGTCAAGAAACCGTGACATGCAATCAAGGCGTTGACACTTAAAATTACTTCCAAACAATTCATGTTTTCACAGCATCATTCTTCTTTTCTTCCATAAGCACAATTCTTTTTTCTTAATTATTAATGGTTAAATCATATTGTTTTTAAAGGGCTATTTTTTCAGTGTCGTCAATTCGTCACGAACCATTCTCCCCCACTCTTTCATGTCTGCATCTTTCCAGTTTCCCTCGGAAGAAGCCGACGGATAAAGCATGGAACAAGTCTCGTCTTTGTCCGACAAGGACCAAGCCACCCAACTGATGGAATGCCGCTGCATCCACTCCAGCCAATTCCCCCACTCTTCTTTACTGATGGGGCCGTCCCCACTTGCCTCCATACCGGCGCATTCGGAAACGAAAATCGGCAAGCCCTTGCCCAGAGCATAGTCGGCGCGGTCGCGCAGCCACTGTCCGTGGGTGTTGGCATAAAAGTGGAGTGTATACATTATATTGCTATATCCGGTAATAGGATCGTCCGCTGCCAAATGGATGTCCTGGTCCCAATGCGGACAACCAACGAGGATAACGGCATCCGGTTCTATGGCACGAATCGTCTTGATAACCTCCACAGAGTATGACTTCACCTGCTCCCAACTGTCTTCCACCGGTTCGTTGAAAACCTCATAGATGACATTAGGAACCCCTTTGTAACGGGTAGCCATTTGGGTGAAGAACTCCTTTGCTTCTTCCTGCCGCAGATTGTGGCTATGCCAGTCGATGATGACGTAAACGCCGTTCTCGATAGCAGCATCCACCACTTTCGTAACACACTCAATACCGAATTCGGGCTTGTTCACATAGCAGGCGCTATCCAAATCCACTCCCATAGAGGCCCGAAGCACTTGTGCGCCCCAGTCATTGACCAGATAAGCAACCGAAGAGGCATTGTAGAAACGGGGCCAGAACTGATGCCAGCCATAGCTGACACCGTGCAATACCACCGTGTCTCCTTCGGTATTCATCAACTGCGTACCATTGACCACCAATGCCGGTAGCGTTTCCTTTACATTTTCATTCTTCGACGGGTTTGTTCCACAACCAATGGTCATACCTAGGCAACAAACCGCCAACATAACTTTCCATATGCTTTTCATATCATACTTAGTATTTAGAGTAATAATCTTTCTTATATAACGGTACAAACGCTTTGTACACGCTTACATTCTAATTTTCAGGCAGGGATTACACGGAAAAGCACGGATAGGTTCAATTTTGCAGCTTCCGGTTTTCCGCTTTAATTATTTCAATAGTGCTGTCTGTGGCAAAGACAGAGTTCAGTCCTTGTTGTTCTTGAGCCGGGTCACCGGTATAGTCATCTCCCTTTTCCCAGAATACATGGCCGGGATTTTGTCCGGCAAAACCGCCCCATGCCCAGAAGTTGCATCCGGCAAAGAGTCCGCCGCTCTCACGGTCCTGGCGGATAAGGTCGAATACATAACGGTAATATTCATCGCGGGCAGTGGTCGGTGCCTCTTTGGAGAAGCTGAAACCGTCACGGGGAAAACCGAATTCCTCCAAAACGATCGGCTTGCTGTACTTCCGGGCAATGACCATGTGGTCATCTATATACTTCTTAGTATTTTCCTTGGCACGCGGAAGAAGTTCCTTCAGGCTGTCCGCCTTCACCCAACTCCAGTTGTAAGGCCAGATGTGGATATTCAGATAATTGATGTTGGGGTCGGCATGAATCTTCTCGAAAAGATTCATATCCATTTCGCATCCCCACGAGCCCTCACTGCCGGAAGACACCATGTGGTTCGGGTCGAGTGACTTGATTTGTGCAGCCACATCGGCCATCCAGCGGGCAAACGGCTCCTTGTTCTCGTCAGAGAAAGCGCGAGGCTCGTTACCAATCTGCCAAGACATAATAGTGGGGTCATCCACATATTTTATCTGATTATACCTATTGGTGCGTGAAACAATATAATTGACATGATTGGCAAACAAGGCCTTCGCGCTGTCCGATTGGGGGAACTGCTTGACATACTCCATATAGGCGGGCCATCCGTCTACGGCAGGTACCACGGCATCACCGTGTCCGGACCATTGCAGGTAAACGGAATAGCCACCGCTCCATTCCCAGGAATTGTTCAAATAGAGGACAGCTGTCATATCACGTTCACGCAGTTCATTCATAAAATAATCCAATCCGGCTAAAATAGTATCATTATAGACGCCCGGTGCCACTTGTAAAGAGGGCTCTACCCGCGTCTTTATGCCATTTTCACCGTCAGCACCCACCAATACGCGCAGGTTGTTGATGCCAATACTTTTCAGAAAGTCCAGCTCCTTATGCAACCGTTCACGATTGCCGCCTTCACCTTCGGAACCAAGAATGGCACCGTACCAGAAATTGGTACCTACAAAATAATAGGGTTTTCCGTCGCGAACGAACTGTCCATCGGCATTGACCTTAATAAACGAATGCTCCGCAGGCTTAGGGGCACATGCCCCCAAAAGGAATAAAAGTACTGTCAGCAAAAGGAATTGTTTCTTCATATTATCAGTTTTTAAGCGATACACAAAGATACGCGGCTCATATCATAAAAAATGATACTATATTATCAGATTAATGTGCCAATGTGATTAATCACATTGGCACATTAAGTTGTCTCCGTATCCAGTCCAGCCATTCATCCCACTGTTCCTGATACCAGTAATGCCCGGTTTCCAGATAAGGATGCAGTTCCTTCGGAGAAGAAATCACATTGTAGGCTGCATACATGGAAGTGGGAGGACAGACCTCATCGTTATACCCCCAACTGAACCAACCGGGCACATTCAGCAGGCGGGCAAAGTTTGCCGTATCATAATAGCGCACCGTTTCAAGCTGCTTTTCATCGGGAGCACCGTAATAATAGAAATAATGGGGCCAGCCGCAAGCGCGCTTCTTGAAGAACGCTTCGTGGTCGCATAAGGCAGGATGAACAGCCGCCAGGAAAGTAACGCGCGAATCAAGAGCCGCCGTAATCACAGACAAGGCACCGCCCTGGCTGGAGCCCGTAACGCCCAGCGCCTTCCCGTTGTACTGCGGCAGCGAACAGATAAAATCCACAGCACGCAAAGCGCCTACCACCACACGGTTATAGTAAGAAGCATCCCGGCTGTCGCGGCCGAACGTCCAGTAATTGCTCAGCGCCCCACCTGCCAGCGCATCATATACAGACTGCTGCATCGTGACGGGAATGCCGTGGATACCCACCTCCAATGTAATCACCTTTCCAGGAGCCGTATACGTATCTCCCGCATAAGGGCGGACACCCGCACCGGGCACACGCAGCAAAGCCGGATACTTCCCTTCTTTCTTGGGAATACTGAGAATACCGTAAAAACGTCCTCCCCAAGCTTTTGTCTGGAAGCTGACCTGATATACATTATCCGTTTCCGTACAGCGTTCGGGAAGCAGCGTCATAAGGGGATTCAACGGAGTCTTGCGCGCCTCTTCCAAGGTCTTGGCCCAATAATCCCGAAAATCGGCAGGAAGTTTCGTCACAGGTTGCAGCTGCTCGGGAGCATAGGCCGATGTAGCCAGCCCTTCATAAGTCCGGCCGTCCACATGCGCCTTGACCTTGCAACGCAAGAAGCCTGCAGTCTTCATCGTGCCTTGCAACTTCAAGGTACCATCTTTCAGCACCACGTCTTTCTTTACTTCAGTAGGATACATCTCGGGGCCCAGTTCATAGTCAATCTTGACATCGGACAAGAGGTTCTGTGCCTTCAGCACCCGGACGGTAAACGTACACTTCTCATTCAGACGATACACCCAATCGCTATGGTCAGGTGAAACGACTACACGGATTTCATTGCCGCGTATCTGCGCCGTCACAGCACATACACACAGCAGACATAAAAATAAGGAAAAAACTCTTTTCATGATATCAGATATTAGTATTAATCATCGGTGCAAAAATAGGCACTTTCAATGAAGAATACCAATACTTTTTTATCATATCACCAGCTTCTTTTTCCGATAATTCTCACGGAATTCCTTCGGCGAGCATCCCTTCTTCCGCTTGAACATACGATTGAAATTGGACAGATTGTTGAAGCCGCAGTCATAGCACACCTCTGCAATGGTACGCGTGGAATCTACCAACATACGCGTGGCAAAGCCCAGACGGATATCAATAATGTAGTCGGAAAGCGTCTTGCCGGTGCGCAGGCGAAAGAAACGGCTGAAAGAGACCGGGGTCATGCCCACCATATCGGCCAATGAAGCCAACCGGATATCCTCCTGATAATGGGTAGAAATGTATTTCTGCACCTTCTGTACCCGGCGGCTGTCAGAGAAAGTCTCTATCTTGGCAAACGAAGAACTGGACAACACCCGGGCATTGTCATAGAGGGAAAGTTCGTAAAGGATACGGAGAAAGTTCATCACGGCATAAAAGCCCTGCTCCTCGGAAGCCAGCTTATCCAGCCAGTTGTACACCTTCATGATGGCCTGCATGGGGAAACTAAGTCCGCACTGTGCACGCTCCAGCATCCGACGGATACTGTCGAACTGGTTCTTGTTGACAACGTTCCCGAAGAACAAGTCGGGAGAGAACTGAATGGTAATCTCCCGAATATCCCCGGAGGTACATTCATGTTGCTCCCATACATGCTCCAACTCCTTACCGGTTATCAGCACCAGGTCATAATCACCGATAATCTCGGCAGAATCGCCCACCACACGACGTACGCCGGAAGCATGTTCCGTGAAGTTCAGTTCATACTCTGCGTGACAATGGATGGGGTAGGTAAATTCTGTTTTGCGACGATCGGCAATATAGAAACAGTCACGTTCCGACAGAGGGGTTATTTCCCTCATGATATAGTTCTGGTTTTCCATAGGCATTGGTTAAAAAAATATCATGCCACAAATATACTCATTCTTTTTAATCCCACAACAGTACCATTTGTTACATTTAGAGGTAATAATTGTTATATATGAGCAGATACCCGGGAAAGTCCCACCCGGAAAAGCAAAACTTCCGTTCTTCTCCCCCTCAGGCTCTAATGTAAGGATGTATGAGATGCGCATCTCGTACACTTACACACTATAGTTTGAGGAAGAAAGAAGCGGAGATCCCTCTCTTGCCCCATAAACAAAAGAAAGGTCTCCGCTTCGCCGGATGATATGAATGATAAGTCGCTTACTTCTGCAGCTTCAAGACGCAGGAAGTTTCCGGCAGGTTTTCCGAAACGACCGTCATTGTGGCTTCTCCCACTTCGCCGGTACTTTGCAACAGCACCTGTGCAAGTCCATTGAATGCCTTTACCTGATAGGTGCGTGCATCAGCGTCGGCCGGACGTTCCGTAGCCCGATAAGCGGGGTCTCCATTCCCCACCCCAAGGATGCGTACCGGACCGGAGACGGTTATTGTCAAGTCGTTGCAGGCAGTGGGGACAAAACGTTTCTTCTTGTCCTGCAACTCAATGTTACACACTGCCACATCCCGATTGTCTGCCTGAATGACGGAACGGTCTGCCGTCAGGGAGATACGGGCAGGAGCACCGGTAGTCTCCACAGTACGGGCCAATATTTTTTTGCCGTTCTTATAGCCTACAGCCTTCACTGCACCGGGCTGGAAAACGGCTTTCCAGGAAAGATGGCCGTTTCGGGGCATCGGTTTGCGCTCCAGTTTCTTGCCGTTCACAGTCAGTTCCACTTCATCGCAATTACTGTATACCCAAATGTCGATGCTATCACCTTCGTGACCTTGCAGATTCCAGTGGGGAAGGATGTGCAGCACCGGCTCATCCGTCCACCAGGACTTCAGATACCAGGCTTCGTCCTTGGGAAAGCCACAGTAGTCCAGAATGCCGAATTGTGAGCCCGTAGCCGGGAACTTCATGGGGTTGGGTTCACCGCGGTAGTCGAAACCCGTCCAATAGAAAAGACCTGCCAGATAGGGGCGTTCGTCATAGAATTTCCAGCCACGCTCGATGCAGTTCAGCAGGCTGTCAGGCCCGTTCGGTTTACGGTTGTGCGCCACCATGTGGCCTTTGCCGTGGGCATCAAAGTAGATGCCGCGCGTACCACAGCCCGTGGTCTCTTCCGAACCGAGCGCCCGGCGACCGGGATAATCCTTGCGGTGCTGCTCCACAGGGTTCTGAAGGATGTAGTTATAACCGGCCACGTCTGCGGGAATCAAAATGGCAGGGCCACTGCTCGAAGCAACGGTCATGAGGCGCGTAGGGTCGAAACGGTGGCAATATTCGCGCATCGTGGCAGCAATGCGTGTACCGCTTTCTTTCCACTCGATGCCCCACTCCTCGTTGCCTACGCTCCAAAGGATGATGCACGGATGGTTGCGGTCGCGGTCTATCATACGTTTCAGCAGGCGGGTATGTTCCTCGTTGACGCCCGTCAGACGGTTTTCCTCTATTACAAGAATGCCGAGGCTGTCGCAGGCATCGAGCATTTCGGGAGTCATCGGGTTATGGGAAGAACGGTAGGCATTGCAGCCGAACTTCTTCAGTTCCTTCAGTCGGTACACTTGCAGGGCATCGGGAATGCCGGCACCTACTCCGGAGTGGTCTTGGTGCATGTTCACACCTTTCAGTTTCAGAGGCTGTCCGTTCAAGAGGAAGCCCTTGTCGGCATCGAAGCGGATGTCACGAATACCCGTAGTAGTGGTATAAGCATCCACCAGCTTGCCATGCTGATAGACTTCCGTAAGCAGTGTATATAGATAAGGTGTATCCACACTCCAAAGATGAGGTTTGTCCAGCGCTATTTCACCGACGGTGAGCTGGCGGTCTTTCGGCAGCACCGGCTTACCGGCCGTTTCGCAGCGTGCCACTTCCTTGCCGTCGGCATCCCGGAGGATATGGCAGAGGCGGTAATCCTCCGTTTGCAGACCGGAGTTTTCAACAGTGGTCTCTATCGTCAGCTTGGCCTTGTCAAAAGGTGCGGCCAGCGTGCTGTGCACAAAGGTTCCGAAAGGAGCTACATGTAACGGCGCCGTCTTGTTCAGCCATACATGGCGGTAGATGCCCGCACCCTCGTAAAACCAGCCCTCCTCGAGCGTGGCATCCGCACGGACGCAGATAAGATTCTCTTCTCCGTAATTCAAGTATTCCGTAATGTCATACACCTGCGTGGCATAGCCGCTCGGTTCGTGTCCCAGGTAGAAACCGTTTATCCAGATACGGGCATCACGGAAGATACCGTCGAACTGAAGATAAAGATGTTTGCCGAGGTCCTCTTGTGGCACGGTGATGGTCTTTCGGTACCATCCCACAGAGTTTTCGGGAAATTTATAGCCGACGGCTTTATAGCCATGACTGTGGCTCGCCTCTTTGGCATAAGGCAAATCAACCACCCAGTCATGCGGAAGATTGACCGTCTTCCAGTCCACACCCCACTTCTCCGGATTGAACTTGGGAGAGTAAGGGCCCTCATTATGGATAGAGGCTGCCTTGGTCAGATAATTGAAGTACTCCGTTCCGCAGCCGAAGTCTTTCTCCGGTGAGGAAGCATTGCCAAAAGCAAACTGCCAGCCATCATCCAGCAAAATACGTTCGCGGACAGATTGGGCGGAAAGAGAAAAGGTAATTCCAAGAAGGAACAGAAATGCGAATAAGTGTTTCATATCGGTTAATCATAAAATGTGTTTACAAAGATAGGGCGAAATAGACTCGTACAGTGATACTTTTGTATCTTTTTCCGGTACTTCATGTTTCCGAGGGGAAAAAACACGCTGGGCAAACAAGGGTGATAGGAGAAAAGTTTTTAAATTTGAAGCGTGCTTCCGGGAAAATGGCCGGATGCCACAACTAACGAAGAATGTATCAAACTAAATACAAGAAATAATATGCAAGACAAAAGATTCGGATATTTCGATGACGACAACCGCGAATACGTCATTACCGATCCCAAGACACCTTGGCCATGGATTAACTACCTGGGCAATGAAGATTTCTTCTCACTCATCTCCAATACCGCCGGAGGCTATTCCTTTTACAAGGACGCCAAGTTCCGCCGCATCACCCGCTACCGCTACAACAACGTGCCGATGGACAACGGGGGACGCTACTTCTACATCAATGAAGGCGGCAACGTATGGTCTCCCACCTGGAAGCCCTGCAAGACCGCACTCGACAGCTACGAGTGTCGCCACGGCATGAGCTATACCCGTATCACCGGAGCCAAAGACGGCATCGAAGCCAGCCTGCTCTTCTTCGTCCCACTGAAGACCTGGGGAGAGGTGCAGAAGCTGACCTTGCGGAATACTTCTGCCAAAGTGAGAAAACTCAAACTATTCTCCTTTGCCGAATGGTGCTTGTGGAATGCCGCTACGGACATGGAGAACTTCCAGCGTAACTTCTCCACGGGAGAGGTGGAAGTGGACGGGTCTGTCATCTACCACAAGACGGAATACAAGGAACGCCGCAATCACTACGCCTTCTACAGTGTCAATACACCCGTAGACGGTTTCGATACCGACCGCGAAACATTCGTGGGACTCTACAACGAGTTTGCCGACCCGGAACGGGTAGTAGAAGGCAGACCGGGCAACAGCATTGCCCACGGTTGGAGTCCCATCGCCTCGCACTATCTGGAAGTAGAACTGCAACCCGGCGAAAGCCGAGACTTCATCTTCCTGCTGGGCTATGTGGAAAACAAGCAGGAGGCAAAGTTCGAGGAACGTGAAGAATCTCTGCATGAAGCGTTCAAGCAGAGTGTACCCTCTTCACCTATTATAAATAAGGTAAAGGCTAAGGCGATGATTTCGGCCTTCGACACTACCGCCAAAGTAGATGCTGCCTTTGCCGAACTGAAAGCCTACTGGGACCGCCTGCTGGACATCTACGTCGTGAAGACCGACGAAGAAAAACTGGACCGCATGGTGAACATCTGGAACCAGTATCAGTGCATGATTACCTTCAACATGTCCCGTTCCGCCTCTTTCTTCGAGAGCGGCATCGGTCGTGGAATGGGTTTCCGCGACTCCAACCAGGACCTCGTGGGCTTCGTGCATCAGATACCGGAACGAGCCCGCGAACGAATCATCGACATAGCTTCTACCCAATTCCCCGACGGAGGATGCTACCACCAATACCAACCGCTGACCAAACGCGGCAACAACGACATCGGCGGCGGCTTCAACGATGACCCCATGTGGCTTATCTTCGGTACGGTGGCATACATCAAGGAATCGGGAGACTTCAGTATCCTGGATGAGCCCGTCCCCTTCGACAACAAAGAAGGTTCGGAAGTGTCTCTGTTCGAGCACCTGCGCGTCTCCTTCAACCACGTCATCGAGAACCTCGGCCCCCACATGTTGCCCCTCATCGGCCGTGCCGACTGGAACGACTGCCTGAACCTGAACTGCTTCTCCTGGGACCCGAATGAATCCTTCCAGACCACGGAAAACCAGACGGAAGGCAGCCAAGCAGAATCGCTGATGATTGCCGGCTTGTTCGTGGTATGCGGACGCGACTATGTGGAGCTGTGCCGCCACCTGGGTAAAGACGACGAAGCAAACAGAGCGCAAACCTATATAGAGAACATGGTGGAAGCCGTGAAAAAACATGGCTGGGACGGTGACTGGTACTTGCGCGCCTACGATTACTTCGGCCACAAGGTAGGTTCCAAAGAGAACGAAGAAGGACAAATCTTCATCGAATCGCAAGGCTGGTGCACCATGGCAGGCATCGGACTGGAAGAAGGCATGGTAAAAAAAGCGCTGGACTCCGTAAAGGAACGCCTGGACTGCGAACACGGTATTGTACTCAACAATCCACCCTTCACCCGCTATGTTGTGGAGTATGGAGAAATCTCCACCTATCCCGCCGGCTACAAGGAGAACGCAGGTATCTTCTGCCACAACAACCCGTGGGTCATCATCGGAGAAACCGTACTGGGACGGGGTGACCGTTCCTGGGAGTATTTCCGCAAGATATGCCCGTCGTACACCGAAGAGCACAGTGCCCTGCATAAAGTAGAACCTTACGTATGCTGCCAGATGGTGGCCGGCAAGGACGCCGCCCGCCCCGGCGAAGGCAAGAACAGCTGGCTGACTGGAACGGCTGCCTGGATGTGGTATGCCATCACGCAATTCATACTCGGCATCAAGCCTTCGTATGAAGGTCTGGAAATCAATCCTTGTATCCCGGCAGGCTGGAAAGGCTTCAACGTGAAGCGTAGGTTCCGCGGGGCAGAATATCATATTACCGTGAAGAATCCCGATGGTGTGTGCAAAGGCATCAAGTCCGTCACAGTAGACGGCCAGCCGATAGAAGGCAATGTGGTGAACCATCTGCCGGGCACGCATACAGTAGAAGTAATAATGGGATAACCCACAAAATACAATATCATGATAAACCCTATTTATTCTCCAGCGCCCGAACGCTATGACAACGGCATGAAATTCCGCCGTTGCGGGCAAAGCGGCATCCTGCTGCCGGAAATATCACTCGGATTGTGGCACAACTTCGGCGACGTGAACACATTTGCCAATTCCCAGGCCATGGCGCACTATGCCTTCGACCGTGGAATCACACATTTCGACCTCGCCAACAATTACGGTCCTTCCTACGGTTCCGCCGAAGAGACTTTCGGAATGATTATGAAGAAATCCTTCATGCCCTATCGGGACGAACTATTCATCTCCACCAAGGCCGGACACGACATGTGGCCCGGCCCCTACGGGGAGTGGGGCTCACGCAAGTACCTGATGAGCAGCCTCAACCAAAGTCTGAAACGGATGAACCTGGAGTATGTGGACATCTTCTACTCCCACCGCTACGACCCGGATACTCCGCTTGAAGAGACCCTGCAAGCACTGGTTGATATCGTACGGCAAGGCAAAGCACTCTATGTAGGAATCTCCAAATATCCCAAAGAGGCGGCCGAGTTTGCCTACAAATACCTGGAAGAACGGGATGTACACTGCCTGCTCTATCAAGGCAGATACAATCTCTTCAACCGCGAACCGGAAGAAGAAGGTATCCTGCAGCAAGCCAAAGGGAACGGAACCGGCTTCATCGCCTTCTCCCCGCTGGCGCAGGGCCTGCTGACCAACCGCTACCTAAATGGTATTCCCGAAGATTCGCGCATGGCAAAGGGGGCTTTCCTAAAGAAAGAAGCACTGACCGACGAGACGCTGCAAAAAATCAAGGCACTCAACGAGGTTGCTGCCTCACGCGGGCAAACCCTTGCCGAGATGTCACTTGCCTGGCTGTTGAAGGACGACCTGGTGACAAGCGTCATCATCGGAGCGAGCTCCGTTGCCCAACTGGCAGATAACCTGAAAGCGACTGAAAATACAGACTTCTCTGCCGAGGAACTGGAGAAGATAAAGAAAATCATTCAAAAATAAATCAACATGAAAAGCCTCCTTATTCAAACCTTTTGTTTATTATTCCTTTGCTTGGGCACGGTCCGTGCACAGCAATACCAACTTGCATCACCCAACGGAAAACTATCCGTTACGGTAGATGCCGGAGAAGCCCTCACCTGGCAGATAGCACACGACGGAACCACGGTGCTGCAACCCTCTGCCATCGCCCTGCAAGGCAGAGATGAAAAATCAGCCAAGAAAGCAATAACTTTCGGTAAAAATGTAAAAGTAATCCGTGCAGAACGCAAGTCCGTGGAGTCCTCCTTCCCCACTCCCCTCTACAAAAAGGCAAGTGTGGAGGATGTCTACAACCAGCTGACACTGAAATGCCGCGGAGGCTACAGTGTACAGTTCCGCGCATACGATGACGGCGCTGCCTATCGCTTCATTTCCGAACAGAACAAGCCGTTTATCGTCCTCAACGAAACAGCGGACTTCAATTTCGACAAGGATTACCAGGCATTTGTACCTTACATAAACGACAACCGCAACGGTGAGCGCTATTGCTTCTCCTTCGAGTCTTACTACGACGAAGCCCCGTTGTCCAAAATGCACACCGACTCACTCTCCATCACCCCACTGATGGTTTGCCTGGACGGAGGAAAGAAAGCCGTTATCATGGAAGCCGGATTGGAAAACTATCCCGGCATGTTCCTCACTGTAAATCCCCAGACACGTCAAGGAGTGCAGGCAGCATTTGCTCCCTATCCGCTGGAAGAAATAATCGGCGGACACAACCGGCTGAACCTGATACCGACCAAGCGTGCAGACTACATCGCCCGTTGTGCCAAGCAGGAACTCCCCTGGCGTGTGGTACTCGTCACCGAAAAGGACACGCAGCTTGCCGACAACGACATGGCACAGCGTCTTGCCCCCGCCTGCCGCATCAAAGACATTTCCTGGATTAAACCCGGCAAAGTGGCTTGGGACTGGTGGAACACCTGCAACTTGACTGGAGTAGACTTCAAAGCCGGCATGAACACCCCGACTTATAAGGCATTCATCGACTTTGCCGCCGACAACAACCTGGAATATATCATCATCGATGACGGCTGGAGCGGAAACGAATCCTTATTGAAAGACCTGAATCCGGATATCGACTTAAAGGAACTGGTAGCCTACGGAAACCAGAAGGGCGTCGGCATCATTCTCTGGGCAAGCTGGCGAAACTCTGCCAAAGATACGGAAGCTGCATTCAGCCACTATGCACAGATGGGTATCAAAGGCTTCAAGATAGACTTCTTCGACCGTGACGACCAGCCACTGGTACAGTCTGTAGAACGTATTGTAGCCTGCGCCGCCGAGCACCGCCTGGTATTGGACCTGCATGGCCTCAAGCCATACGGTATACAGCGCACCTATCCCAACGTCCTGAACTTTGAAGGTGTAAAGGGATTGGAGAACGCCAAATGGGAACCGATAGTGAACGGAGCCCCCCTCCACAACTTCCCACGCTATGACGTGACTGCTCCCTACCTGCGTATGCTTATAGGCCCGATGGACTACACACCGGGAGCCACAATGAACGCAACCCGCGAAACCTTCCGTGCCGTCAACGACCATCCGATGAGCCAGGGTACGCGCGTCCACCAGATGGCGATGTACACCCTCTTCGAAGCCCCGCTGCAAATGCTTGCCGACAGCCCCAGCAAATATATGAAGGAGCAGGAATGCACGGACTTCATTGCCAAAGTGCCTACCGTTTTCGACGAGACCGTGGCACTGGACGGTGAAGTAGGCGAATACCTTACACTGGCACGCCGCAAGGGAGACGTCTGGTACATCGCCTCCATGACCGACTGGACACCACGCGACTGTACCATCGACCTTTCCTTCCTCGGAGAAGGAAGTTACGAAGCCGAAATCTTTTCCGACGGCATCAATGCCGACCGGGAAGCAACCGACTACAAGAAAGAAGTACGCACCGTGACCTCGGGAGACAAGCTGAACATACACATGGCACCCGGAGGAGGATGGACAGCACGGATATGGAAAAGATGATAGGGTGATAAAGTAATGACATGATAAGTGCAATAGGGTGACAGTTACGTTAAAAGTGCTGTCACCCTATTCCTTTATCACTTTTAACATACCTCTACGTGAACCTTTTATATCCTATCTTGTTTTTTCTCACAAAAGCCTAAGGTACCATAGGGCAGGAATTTATATTAAACCTAAACAATTATAAAAGTATGAAGAAATTTATTCCCCTATTATTAGCGGTCTTTGCAGTGACGCTTGCATCTTGCGAAAAAGACCCTGACATGGATAAGCTGGACAATAATTATCTGGTTTATACCAACTATGACAAGAAGGCGGATTTCAAAACCTTCGAAACTTATTACTTGCCGGACAGCATTCTGGTTATCGGTGATAAGGAAAACGCCGAATACTGGAAAGATGAGAATGCCCAGGAAATTCTCAGCGCTTATGTTGCTAACATGAACAGCCGCGGCTACACCCGTGTGGAGGACCGGGAAGAAGCCGACCTTGGCTTGCAGGTAAGCTATGTCAGAAGTACCTATTACTTCACCGACTACGGACGTCCCGAATGGTGGTGGAACTATCCAGGCTACTGGGATGCTCCTTACTGGGGCAACTGGGGCGGATGGTATTATCCCTATGCCGTGAACTATTCCTACAGCACCGGTTCCTTTATCAGCGAATTGTTGAATCTGGAGGCGCCGCAAGGCCAGAGCGAGAAACTTCCTGTTCTGTGGACCAGCTATATGAGCGGCTTGCTGAGTGGTTCTACTTCTGTCAATACCAAACTTGCCGTGCAAGGTGTGAACCAAGCTTTCACTCAATCAACTTACCTGACTAACAAGTAGTGACAAGCTACGAGCTATAAGTGACAAATGACGGGTTACCCAATATTAAGGTAACAAGAATAATACGGCAGCATCCTTTCCGGACTGGGAAGTTGCCATTGAACCAAAAAACAAGAACAAAGTATGAAAACAATAAAATATCTTTCCTTGAGAGTACTTGCGGTTGCCGCTCTTGCTCTCGTCTTCGCCCTACCGACGAAGGCACAGATGACCGATAACGGTTATGCCAATATCGACTGGCAATATAACTTTCCCCTCAGCAACAACTTCGCCGACAAATCAAGCGGCTGGGGTATGAATTTTGAAGGCGGTTACTTCCTGACAGACAATTTTGCATTGGGAGCTTTCTTGAACTACCATAGCAACCATGAGTATTTCGGTCGCCAGACACTTCCCGTAGGCGAAGGCGGCAGTCTGAATACCGACCAGCAGCACACTGCATTCCAGTTGCCTTTCGGTCTGGCCTCCCGCTATGTATGGAACCGTGGAGGTGCATTCCAGCCGTATGCCGGTGTAAAACTGGGTGCTGAATATGCACAGTTGAAGTCAACTTTCAACGTATTCGAAGCCAACAAAGATACATGGGGTTTCTATGTATCTCCTGAAATTGGTTTCAATGTGTATCCTTGGGCTTATGGACCGGGCTTGCATTTCGCAGCCTATTACAGCTACGGTACGAACAAAGGTGACCTCTTTACGTACAGCGTAGACGGTTTGAGCAATTTCGGTCTGCGCGTAGGTATTGCGTTCTGATAAGACACACACTTAAAGCTTAACAGATAGAATTTAATTGTTTCAAAATTGAAGAAGAAAAGAGCCTTTCCTGCGTGAGCAAGGGAGGCTCTTTTTAATTCTACCAGTTATTTTTTTCCTCCCAGCATCGCCTTATATACAGCTTCCTGAATCCTCGTCCTTATATCCAGCCTCATCAACTTGTTATTCCACACATCCGGATAGGTGCGGTTGCTCAAAAAGACATAAACCAAGCCATTCTCCGGGTCTGTCCAGGCGCAAGTGCCCGTGAAACCGGTATGGCCGTAGACAGAAGCAGGGGCAGACTCTGCGCAGGGACTCTTCTGGGGATTACGCTGGTCGGGCTTATCAAATCCCAGCCCCCGGCGGCTTATCCTTGAGACGGTGGTAGTAAATACCCTGCAAGTCTCCTTGCTCAAATAGCGCTTACCGTCCAGCTCACCCCCATTCAGCAACATCTGATAGACTTTTGCCACTTCTCCGGCAGTGGAGAACAGCCCGGCATTACCGGAAACACCACCCTGAAAAGCTGCAGATTCATCATGTACAAATCCTTGCAAGGTAGTCTTACGCAAGAAAGGGTCTGTTGATGAAGGTACAATATCTTCCTTCTTCAAGAAGCGCAGAGGAAGATACCCCGTACGCTCCAATCCCATCGGAGTATAGAATTCCTTGGCCAAATATTCGTCCATAGACATGCCGGTGCGCGCCTCGACCAACTGCTGCAACAAGATAAAGCCCACACAACTATAACGGTAACGTTTATCTCTAAGCGGAGTATCCACAATCTTCTGCAAGTACTCCTGCTTGAAAGAACGGTTCAGCCAAAGGCTGTCGGACACTTGCATCGTATATTCCGGTGTCTGCACCTTCGACGTCAGTCCCTGACGGAAGCGGAACTTAGGGTTCGCCCAAGTCTGCCGTCCGATGCGTGCGGAATGCCGGGCATCGGGACGTGCCTTGAACAAAGTGCCGGTGTAGCTCTCTTCATCAATCGCTTCCTGATAGAATAGCAAGGTAGAAGGTAGACCGGATTCATGCATCAGCAGTTCGCGTACCGTAATATTCTTCTTGTCCGTATCCTGTAGGAAAGGCAGATAATCCGACACCCGGTCTGTAAGATTGAGGCGTCCGCCATCGTACAACTTCATCACAGCAAGCAGCGTGGCTGTGGTCTTTGTCAGCGAAGCGATGTCGTATACATCCGTCTTCTTTACGGGAAGCGCCTTGCTTCCGGCCTCGTTCCAGACGTGGGTACCGAAAGCTTTATTATACATCTCCCTACCATCCTTCAGCACCACCACCTGGCAGCCGGGGTAAGCCCCTTCACGAATGCCTTCTTCAGCTATCTTGTCTATTTCAGCCAGCAGACGGGAATTCATACCATGCTCTTCGGGTACAAAGCGGGGGGCGCTTTGAGGAGTCAGCGTCACTCCCGCACCGGCAGCAAACCGACTACCGATACTGGCAGACAAGCGTCCCTCTGAACAAGCGCTGCCATAAACAATCCGGGCAACCTGCCGCTGTACCTCCTCGTTGGAGGAGTGTGCCAAAATCACCGCTTCAGCAGCAGCGTCCCCTTGTTTTATCTGCAATACCTGCTTGCCAGGAATAAAGAACAGATAAACCACCGGTACGTCAGGAGCGAACTTTGCAAAGAAATTCTGATAGGGCGTCAAACGGTGTTCGGTGACACAGACCAGAATACGTTTGTACTTGGCCAGCGCATTTCTCAAACGGTTCCCGTCAGCCTCCGGCAGATTCTTGCCCAAACGGAACTCCACAGGACGGGTATACTGCGACAGTTCCTTGAGGAACGGCTGGATTTCCTGCGCTTCTCCCACATTGAGCACGGCAACTTCACCGATGGAAGGGTCCAGCGGAAGTACCTCGTCCCGGTTATCCAGCACAGTGATGGCCGCCAAGTTCAGCCGGCGCATCAAATCACGCGTTTTCGGAGTATTGATGCGGGTCCCCAAACCTGAAAGCTGTACATGGGGTTTCTTTTCCAACCCAAGGGCATATTTATATTTCAGTACTTTACGGCATTTCGCCTCTATCTCTTTCTCTGTCAGCTCCCCTTTTTTCACAGCGGCAAGCACAGCCTCCACTTCTTCCTTAATACGCCGGGGGACAAGCAGCAAATCATTGCCGGCTTTCAGCGCCTGCAAACAGATGCTTTCATTGTCCGATACCCCTTTCATGGCAAGGGCATCCGTAAAGACAAGCCCCTGAAAGCCGAGGTCATTCACCAACAGACCGGAAACTACCTTACGCGAAAGCGAAGACGGGAGCCCCTTTTGCGGCTCTATGGTAGGCACCTCCAAGTGCCCCACCATCATTCCTCCCAATCCGGCACGAATGGCTTTTCTGAAAGGATAAAGCTCTATACTGTCCAGACGGGCACGGGTAAAAGGCAGCACGGGCAACGCCTTATGAGAATCAACATCCGTATCCCCATGCCCCGGAAAGTGCTTGCTGACAGAAAGTACACCACCATCCTCCAACCCTTTGGAGTAGGCAACAACCTTGTTCGCCACATTGAACGGACTTTCACCGAAGGAACGGGTATTGATAACCGGATTCTTGGGATTGATATTCACATCCGCTACAGGAGCAAAATTCACTTGCACCCCCAGTTCACGGCATTGGCGGGCCACCTCGCGCCCATATTCATAAATCAGTGTATCGTTCTGTATGCAGCCCAGCACCATGTTTCGCGGAAAGTTCGGGGTACCGCGAAGGCGCATAGCCAGTCCCCATTCACCGTCAAAGGTAATCATCAGCGGAACTTCCGCCATCCGCTGCGCCTCATTGGTCAACATCACCTGGTTCTGCATCAATCCGCCGGAGAATAACAGACCGCCTACCTTATAGTCCTCCACCACCTTACGCAGCAGTTCCTTGTTGGCCTTGTCCTGCCGGGGGGCAATCGTATAGATGAACAGTTGTCCGATGCGTTCTTTCAGAGTCAGACGCTGCATGACGGAATCCACCCACTGCCTGCACCGCACGTCACTGTTCAAGAGACGTACAAGCGAAGGGTCGTTCGGCGGCACCGGAGTAAACGGCATCGGGCCAAGCTGCGCTTTCAGAAGCGGACAAAGACAACACAATATAGTGATGGCAAGCAGGTATATTCTCTTCATTCCTTATAGATAGATTGTTTTTAGGGGATTTGCGGAATAATACTTTTATAAATCAATTCCTGGATATCTCTTCTTATATTCATGTCACCCAGTTTCGTGTTCCATACATTGGGGCACAAGCGGTTGCTGAGGAATACATACACCGTCTTGTTTTCCGGGTCCACCCAAGCACAAGTACCGGTAAATCCGGTATGTCCATATACCGCTTCCGGAGCGGAAGGAGCACAAGGGCTGCGCTTCACAATGGATACATCCGGCTTGTCGAATCCCAGACCGCGACGGCTGATGGCAGATTTCTCCGTCGTAAACAAACGGCAGGTTGCCTCACTCAAGAAACGCTTGCCATTGAATTCACCGCCGTTCAGCAACATTTGATAAACCTTTGCCACCTCTTCGGCCGTAGAGAAAAGTCCTGCATTACCGGACACCCCACCCATGCAGGCAGCAGTCTCGTCATGCACATATCCGCATATATCCTGGCGACGCAGGAAGTCATTGGATGCCGTGGGCATGATTTCCGCTTTGGTGAACTTCGTCAAAGGCAGAAACATAGTACGTTGCAATCCCATCGGGGCATAGAACTCACGGGCAAGGTACAAATCCATCGGCAGCTCCGTCACCTTCTCCACCACCTGCTGCAGCAACACGAAGCCAAGGTCGCTGTAAACATAACGTTTACCATCCAACTCGCACTTGGCTATCCGCTGAAGGATAGAATTCTTGAAACTCTTGTTCAGCCACATGCCATCTGCCATGTGCAGGGTATAGACCGGTGTATTCTTGTCGGACACCATCCCTTTCCGGAACTTAAAATCGGAACAATAATAGCTATGCTCGCTTACCTGCGTACGATGCCACTCGTCCACCCAACTCTGGGAGTACGGGCCGTGCACCGAATTCGGGTCTATGATGTCCAGGTAGAAACGGATATAGGGAGGAAGCCCCGATTCGTGGAACAAAAGTTCGCGGATGGTAATGCTCCGCTTGTTGCCATTGCGCAAGAAGGGCAGATAAGCGGAAACCTTGTCATCCAGTTTTATCTTGCCCTCATCATACAGTTTCATGACGGCAAGCAACGTAGCCGTAGTCTTGGTCAGCGAAGCCAAATCAAAAAGGTCCGAAGAACGGACAGTAGTGGTATCCTTATCAGAGTGGGTTCCGAAGCCTTTGTCATATACCGGCAGTCCGTCTTTCCACACCAGCACGCGGCAACCGGGATAAGCTCCCGCTTCCAGTCCCTTCCGGGCAACGGCATCGATACTTTGCAGCACATACGATTTCATGCCGTAATCTTCCGGAACAGTCTTCCCCGGTTTCATGCCCGGCTCAATCATACAGCCCGTTCCCGCTGGAAACAGTTTACCGATACTCATCGACATTCTGCCACTGGCCGGCTTTTTGGCAAAAAGAACATCAGCCACGTATTGCTGCAAATCCGTCTCTGCCGAATGTGCCAGCACCACAGCGCTGGATTTGGCAAGTGCGGGCATCAGAGGTTGCAATGTACGGTAAGAGGTAAAAAAAGTATAGACCAGCGGAGCACGCAGGTTCAAGCCTTCCAGAAAGGCCACATCACGGTCGCTGACATAAGCCGAACCGGTGATGCTGATAACCACGCGACGGAAAGCAGCCAACTGCCCCTGCACTTCCTGCCAGAGAGCCTCATCGGCATTCCAAGGCAAGTGGAAATGGACGATGCCTGCATTCTTTTTCATAGCTTCCACAAAGGGAGCATCTGCCTCCTTCTCTCCGATGCTGAGCACGGCAATATCACCTTCCACCGGTGCCAGCGGGAGGACATCGAAATAATTGTTCAATACAGTCACTGCCGAACGGCGCAACTTGGCAGCCAACGCCTGCGCTTCCTCCGTATTGATGCGATAGCTCATTCCGCTGACCCGAAGTTGCGGCTGGCGGTTTCTCAAACCAAGCATATACTTGTACATCAATACCTTGCGGCACTTGGCATCAAGTTCGTCCTTACTCAGTTGTCCCGACTCCACTGCATCTACCAGCTCCTGCACCGCATTCTTCGTATTGAACTGTACCAGCACCATATCATTTCCCGCCAGCAGCGCTTTGGTAGTTACCTGCGGAATGGCAGACACACCCTTCATGTCCAAGGCATCGGTAAACACCAGCCCTTTAAAGCCGAGTTCATCCTTCAACAACCCGGTCACCACATTCCGCGACAAGGAAGAAGGAGTCACCCCGTCCGGGTCCAGCGCCTGCACTTGCAGATGGCCTACCATGACACCCCCCAATCCGGCACGTACCATTTCCTTGAAGGGATAAAGTTCCACACTGTCCAGGCGTGCACGGTCGTAGTGCAAGGCAGGAAGCGCCTTATGAGAATCCACATCCGTATCGCCATGCCCGGGGAAATGCTTGCAAACGGAAAGTATGCCCCCGCTTTCGAGCCCACGGCTGTATGCCACCACCTTTTCCGCCACCCGCTGCGGGTTCTCGCCAAAGGAGCGTACGTGTATCACCGGGTTCAGCGGATTCGTATTGACATCCGCATCGGGTGCAAAATTGACGTGTACCCCCAATTCGCGGAACTGGCGGGCCACCTCACGTCCATATTCTTCAATCAGGCCATTGTCCTCGATACATCCCAAGGCGGCATTACGGGGATAGTCCGGAGCGCCTTTCAGCCTCATTGACAGTCCCCACTCTCCATCGAAAGTAACCATAACGGGAATCTTGGCATCCTTCCGGGCCATATTGGTCAAGATAGCCTGCTCTTCCGGAGTACCTTCGGAAAACAGCAAGCCACCGACCTTGTATTTCTTTACCAGCTCGCGCATCTGCTTTTTCGTGGCCTTGTCTGCTCTGGCCGGAATGGTGGCAACGATGAGCTGCCCCACTTTTTCGTGTACATTCAGACCTGACAACACGGAGTCCACCCATTGCCGGCACCGGTTGTCTGCAGCCGAAGGAAGAAACGGGCCTCCCGTCTGGGCGTGAAGTGAAGATAATCCCAATATAAACAATCCTGCAACCCATAAAAGGAGGGTGAGTCTTTTCATCATGCTATTTTTCAGTTAAAAAATGCAGATTTGAGATAAGTTATTGAAGATAAGCCATAGATTCCGGCTTCAAAATACGGTAGGTAATGATTAAGCAAAAGTACAACCGCTTCGGATTGCTGCGTTTTGCATTACTTCAAACAACTCTATGCAAATGTAGAAAAAAAGTTGAATATGGCAAAATAATTTTCAATATTTATGTTCCCGAAACTTATAATTTTATAGGAACCTTGATTTTTGAAGACGCAGTAAAGGCATACGCCAGATATTGCCCAAAGAACAGTTCTATTTTTAGCCAGCCGAGTGAACAGATGCACACCGTTGGCCGCAAGCATGTCCATTTGGAGAATATCAACGGCAAGTTAGGCAAATACAAAATAGCGACGAAAAAATCATTACGAATAACGAACCAGGCTTAAAATCTGCTGTTTTATTTTGGCGACGGTCTTGTTTTCATAGGTCGCCCAATACAGTCAACTCCTCGCATTATTTATTTGGCGAGGAGTGTTTATTGCCCATGTAAATCTTTTACCCTCCCCCTATTTATTTCGCGGAATAGTGCAGACAAGGCACTATTATTTTTACTTTCTCGAATCTGCCTAATAATTCGTTTACCTCCATTTTTTTCGCAGTCTTCCCATCATATCGTGGCGTCGTTACGTTGCAGGTGCGAAGGTGTTTACGAGGTCTTGACGGACGTACAAGGTCGAGCCTTGCGGTTTTGCGAAAAATCTCCCTGCGTCCTGCGGCCACGAGGTATTTGTTCTCAAAAACCTTGTACGTCCTAACCTCTACACCGAAAAGCCCCTGAAACGAAACGACCGATACGACCGAAAGACGCATTAAAAAAAATGTCGGATAAACGAGCGGCAGATTAGGATAAGAAACTCACTCCCTCCACTCTCAAATCCGCATCAAAAAAACAAAAAACAACAGTTATGAAACCTACGAAGATTATCAAAACAGCCATACGTGCCCTTTTCGCCGTCCCTTGCGCCCTCTTCCTGTGGGTGGTGTACTTCACCGTCGGAGTTGCCGAAGCTCTTGTCTGCGGCGTGCTGCAAATAATATGGAACATCGTCCTTTTCGGTATCTCCCTCGCGTGTATCATCGGAGTTTTTATTTGGTTATTAACACTTTAATTACATAAGATTATGAAACGATACGGAAAAACAACAGCGCAGCAATGCAAGTATTACGAGGTGGACAACATCTTCGATTACATGGTGGAGACCTACCTGAACGGCAATATCAGTTCCTTCCGGGCACTCTATAAGGAATTGTGCCCCGATGCAAGACGGGAATTTACACGGTATGCTTTCAGCGAAATAAATCCCCGATACCTGCAAGAGATCATCGAGGCCACCACGCGATAAAATCCCATAATAATAACTATAAAATTACAGCATTATGAACGTAACGATTGAAACATTCTTTTGTCCTTATTGCGATGAAGCAACAGAGATTTATTTACGTCTGGTGAACACGATTCTTTTTGCCGACGACGAGAACAGCCTGCGCAAAGGTATCGGGAACCTGAAAACCCAAGTGCCGCTCGACGACTATTTCGTGTACGGCTTCGGTTCGCATCATCTGTGGGTACACCAACGTAAGGCCAGCGACCCAACCCAGTATTTCAGGTGTCGACTGATGAAAGCAGAATTTTAACCCCTCAAAAAGATTACGACAATGAAAAAGAACACAGCAAATTACCGGACATTGATAGTAACCTTTGCGGAGCCGATCCGCGTATTGGACAACTATTTCGACGACGCGGAAGCGTGGGGCGTCACCTCGCTCAAAGAATGGATAGACAGCTATGAAAGCACACGCTTCACACAGACGGGCGAACACACGGCGGTCATTACCTCCGAATACAACGCGGAACATGTGCAGGCGTGGTTGCAACGCCATACCTCCATCGCCAACCTCATATCGGCATAAGTTTAACCCATTAAAATTATCATCATTATGAAACCTATACAAGAATATACCAAACAAGAGAAATTAGAGGCTATTTTGGCATACAACCCGTGCCGGATAGAGCGTAACGCAGTTCTGCGTTACCTCTTGGCCGTCCGTCGGAACAACGCCGAACAAATCGCCTATTTCGAGAGTTTCGGAAACAGCGTCCACCAGATTATCCTTAACGTGCGGACATACGAACGCGGACTGCTTTTCGGCTATGCGGCCAAGCAATTCGACGAATGCGGATGGATACGAGGGTGTCTCCCCATAGTCGAGCGTGTCGAGCTGGATATACACAATACAATCCTTATCGGACAGTCGATAGACGGCACGTATGCCGTTACGGTCGATTGGAGCACGGGCGGTGCAGGCGGCGGCAGCCATCCGTCGGTCTGGGACGATCCGATCAGCGACTACAAAACCGCCGTAAAACAAGGCATCGCCGAGTTGGAGCAACGTTACGCCTACGCGATGGAGCACAGTTCCAACAGCACCAACTACAGTGCGAAGATTCTCAAACTCATGGCGAAACTCAAAGAGATCAAACGGCTGTATTTGGAGCCGCAGCAACTGTCCTTGTTCGACATCGCTTGAAACCGTCTCGAAAAAAGCAAACCTCCGACAGCCCGAACTGCCGGAGGTTTCTTTATTGATATGGAAGGGTTAAAACAATCTGAATTTCTCCACGTCCGCCCACATCCGGCTCTTTTCTCCCTTGCTTTTCGTAAGGTTCTCGAACACGATCTGTTTGGGTAGCACCTTGTGGCAAAAATAACTCGACCCGAAAGGCACTCGGCTCAAATCGTCATACTCTACCCGTTTATCGAACAATAGCAGTTGTAATTCCCTTTCTTTGAAGAGCCTGCATGGAGCGGAATCATTCAGCCAGAAGTTCGACATCAGCAAGGCGAAAGGCTTTCTAAAAGCCAAACACCGCTCGAATATTCTCGCCTTATTGCTGAATGGCGGATTTGAAACGATGATGTCCCAACGTTTCGGTTCATACTCGAAAAAGTCCTGCCCCATGAAGATATGCGAATATACGACCCTATATCCCGCCTCTTTCAGCGCAAGTACGAACTCGCTGCTTCCGGTATCGAACGGACACCAGATAACAGCTTTTCGGGGCAGATATTTGATAATCGGCAACACGGCATATTGCGGAGTGTATTTCTCATCGCTTTTATTACTATGTAGATATTTCGAGTAATCGATCATCCGCGTACCTCCTCTTTTTCCCCGTTCTCATTGTTGAAATCGAAGGTCATTTGTACGACCTGCCCGAAGTTGTCTTCGACGTAAATGTCGATGGTCTGTTGGTCGGTAGAAGCGGAGGTGTAGTAGAGGCGAAACACCTCGCGTTCGAGCGGGTAGCGGTCGTTCGGTAGAAATACCGTGCCGTCGTCCATACGGAGCGTTCCCTTGCCGTCGGGCTGGAAATAACGGATCGTGTACCGCGCCCCGTCATAGCGACCTTCGCGTTTGAGTTCGCATCGTATCTCAGCGGTCTCGCCTCTTGCTATTGTCGTTTGCACGGGTATCGTTTCCACCGTGAACGGATATGCTTGCCGAATATCCAGTTCATTGTCGCAAGACGAAAATAGACAAGCCACTATCCCGATGAAAAAAGAAATACCCAATCTTATCATGCTAATACGTTTAATCATAATTTGAATTTTAATATTTTGTTGTTCGTTACTCTTTCACTCAATTTCTTTTGCAAATGTTCGTTCAGGTCTTTGCTGTCGGCATAACCCCTCGAACAATCGACTGTTTTTTCCGCGTATCGGATACGCAGGGCTTCAAACGTTTTTCGTCCGGCCTCGTCATTGTCCAGATAGCAGTTTATCTTCCCGTACCCGTCCAGATAGCGGAATGACCGTTCGAGGTTGCCGACCGAATTAAGCACCAGCGCATCGTTTCCTCTGGTCAGTCCGAGCGTCATGGCGGAGAGGAAATCGAAGAACCCCTCGAACACGTCGCAGGTATCCGTCGGCATTCCCTGCCTCGATACAAGGGAAATATCCTTCGGCGGTATGCACCCCTTGAACAGTTTGCTCCGAAGCTCCCAACCTCCCGACACGTTCTGAAATCCGATAGCGAAATACGGTTTCCCGTGTACGCGGTAGCTGACCTGCCGACAATGGCGGGCGGCCACCCCGGAGGGGATACCCCGCTCCGAGAGATAGCCTTTCAACACATCGTAAACCAGCATTTTCTGCTCGACCTCCTGAAATGCAGGTTCCGACACCCGCTCTTTCACGGGTCGAGGAGCTGGAATCGGCACGAAATTCCCGCCCACCGTGTCCGAGATATATTTCGCCTGCGTAAGAAAATCCGTGCTGCGGACGAGTTCTCCGGCAAGGGTAAAGATGTCGCCGCCGCGTCCCAGCCCGAAGTCGAACCACACGTTTCTGTCCGTATTGACCTTGAACGAAGGCGTCTTTTCCTCGCGGTAGGGAGCGTTGTACCACAAATCGTTTCTTTTCTGCATGGCCGGGCTGTGCCCCAGCCGTTGCAGGAAAGTTTCCAACGGCAGG